>Ga0307507_10002063_pt1 | contig 43550 bp, 13 predicted proteins | sample 7_EM_MG_FD_207223 | JGI IMG/M metagenome (GOLD analysis project Ga0307507, IMG submission 207223) | Populus trichocarpa ectomycorrhiza microbial communities from riparian zone in the Pacific Northwest, United States - 7_EM | ecosystem: Host-associated > Plants > Roots > Unclassified | place... | reverse complement strand
TCCTTTAACTGGAATAGACAAGGCTAGGCGATCCGTGTACTGTTTCTAGTACGGTTCTTAAGCTCTAGCTTATTGCGTATTTCCTAATCTATACGTCTACTAATCAGTGTCGGTATACTCGCTTTATTAACGTGCATAAATATCACTGTATTGCGATATATATGCGGTGTTAAAGTTGGTAGTTATTATTGTCTAGAAGTAAGGGGTTGCTCCAAGGTTAGGTTAGCTAGCCTCGCTTCATGGTCTCGTGACCACGTTATATAACTAACATTCCGACAATAACCTATCTCTAACCTATCTGTATAGAACTTGTTGGTAAGAATCCCACTAAAAATATAACAAGGACCACTATCTCTATGGAGATTAAAAATAGTCTTATGCTATTTCTAAGCAGTCTAGGTTATTGCCCAAGTTTATAATATTGTAATTATAAGATACAAAGCCGATCTTGGGTCCATTTTCTACTAGACCTTTTTGCCTTCTCCTTTATATTTTATAGGTTTAAGAATGTCTTTATCTTTATTTATAAAATTATACTTCTTTATGCTGGACCTAATAAAAGCCGAATAGCGCATATGAACTTGTAGTTTGCCTCTAGGAATATAATTATTTAGTTCTAAGGTTTTAAACTATAATTTAACGTCTTTAACCGCTTAGGGTAGTAGATTCTATTTAGTAATATATATAGTTAGTCCTACTAGCCAGTAAAGGAATTTTCTGGTAATACTTCCCTTAACATAACAGCACTGTGGTATGCTATCTATTTGACTTGGGCATTAGGCGTTAGGGGGCTGCGGGTGTTTATCTATACTAGGGGTAAGGTAGAGACTTTTATCTTTACCTTCTTGATTTTCCTAATCAAGCCAGTTAAGGTTGATTTTAGTTATTAACACGCTAGTATACCAGATTAAGAGCATTTAAAGTGTTTTACCTAAACCTATTATATCCGCGAGAAAGGTCCTACTTAGGGCTATATAATTACGAAGAGTATAGGCAATACCAAGCAGCTAATATATCTATATAGCTTTACCCTTTTTTATGCTGTATAAGTGGAAGGTTGTGTCTTGAAGAGTGTTACAAATAGTTAACGGAAATAAGAGGAACCGTAGCGCCTTTACCTATAATATTAGGTTAATGTGTGCTTTTTGCACATCCTTTAGGTGATTAACTTCCTAATTAACCTTTTTGATTCTATCCTTATGCTTATCTTCTGGTTCCTTATTAGTCGAAATAGGGTTAATTAAGGCGTTAAAGTGGCGGCGCTCCTATATACGGTTAAGATTAATTTCCCCAATATAAATTAGGTTAGGGTTATTATTTATATCCTTAAATAATATATTAATAAACATTTCGCGATTAGACTTTAGCCATTTATTATACCATCCTTTTATCTTATCCTATAGCATTGTCTTAAATGTTTGCACTTTATCTAGATCCACGCCTTTTAAGAGCTCCAATTTATCTAGTAGGGGCTGGTCTTTACTACTACGGGTCCAGTTATGAGCAGTTTTAATTATAGCCGGCTATACAGCTGATAATGCACCAGCAGGCATAGGTGGCGGTGACTTTAGGGTTAATATAGGCTTTGGATTTAACTACTTAGATATAGGTAGCGTAGACTTTAGAATTAACTACTTATAACTACTTTAACCTAGGGTAGGTATGCCTATTCTTCTCCTAGTTAGCACCGGTCGTGCAATATTAGGGTTAGAGTTAGACTTAGAATTACTCTTATTAAATCTTATACCTATAAATATACGTTAGACAACTCTATATAATATTATATAATCTTATATAAGTTGTAAAGTCTCTTATGCTTTATAATCCGATTAGGATTTTTAACTCTAATTATAATTATATTAAGTCCAGCCTTCTTTATAGAAAGTACCATAAATACTAGGTTTATGTGGTTAAGAATTAGTATACCAGTAGTTAGATCTACTATAGCCCAGATATCCCTATATTTATCTGCTAAGAAGTTTATACTTATTACGGCCTACAGCTTGTTATATCTATAGTAATATATATTAACTTTCTCTAGCGAATTAGATAATAGATGCTTATATTTAGTTTTTAATACAAATCCGTATAGAATGGGGGCCCCATTTAATGGCGTTTTGTTTAGGTAACTATACACAGCAAAGCTCATTTTATAGAATGGTATAGGTGTGGTATTTAGCTGTTGTGGGACTTTAATAGACAGACTACTAAGCACCTAGGCAGCCTTAGAGGTTGCCCTTAATCTAAATAAGTTAATAGACTGCTCTCTAGAAGACAAGGCGCTATGCTTTAGAATAATATTAGCCATTATAACCTCTACGCCTCTACGTCTGTTGGTTGTTACGTGTTGCCATATAGACTTTTTAGCGGTAATAGCGAAAGCTTTAAACTCTAATAGTAAATCGGATCTCTTAAACACGTGCCCATACTCAGTATTAAGAAGGTCAAAGACTGTACGCTTAACTCTATTTTGTACGGGCCTGGACGCTAGCAACCTACCACTAGACGCTTTATTAATTTCACTAGCATAGTATTAGAGGATCTCTTTATATGTTTTTTCATTAATCGCAAGTCCTTACTATAGCTTTAGACCACTTATTTACAATAAGTTCTTATTAGTCGTAGTGGTTAAATACCAACTAGAGTCTAGGTATAGCGCCACCATTATAGTTAAGGACCCTATATATTTATAAGCGGGTGAAAGCTTTATATAGAATAGTATAGAGTGACTTACAAAGACAGTAGAGCGGATAATGTATTAGACAATTAGAAATAATCTAACAAGACAATCCTAACAGTTATAATAAAAAGGTGTGCCAATAGTGTTAACTTAAGATAATAGCGGATTCTAACAAGAGCAATATAAGAGCGATGCAAGAAATAGAATAAAATGCAAGTCTTAATACAAGAAGTAGGATAAGATGTAAGCTTTAATATAGGCAGTAGAATAAAATACAAGACTTAAAGTAAGAAACGGAACAAAAGGTGCGTGGTGAGATAAGATGCAAGATTTGCGCTACTAACCAAGTGAATAAAATTGCAAGATGTAAATAGCAAGGCATATAAAAACAAGTGTAATCCACAGTAGAAGCCTTGGAATGTTAGTTATTATATATATTATATAGGAAGCTAAAGAGTTATAAATAGGGTAATAGATGTCCTAATAGGTATACTTAAGCAACTAGACTAGATATATGATAATAAGAGAGCTAATAATTCTATTCTTTATGTTATAACTAGTTAGTGAAGCAGCTCTAGAGAGGTAGGGGAACAAGTTTAGGACAATCTAAGATATTAAAAAATGTCCAAGATTGTACAAAAAAGTGAAATATAATATGGCATTTTATTCCATAAGTGTAAGGTAAGGTGAAATATATAGAGAGAGGTAGGGGGATAATTTAAGACATTATAAAAGGTCCAAGATTATATAAAAAAAAGTGAAATATAATATAGTATTTTATCCCATAAGTGTAAGATAAGGTAAAGTGCATAGTAGAGAGAGGTAGGGGATAATCTAAGACATTATAGAAAGTCTAAGATTGTACGAAACAAAGTGAAATATAATATAGTATTTTATCCTATAAACGCAAGATAAGGCTTTAGGATACCCTTTTACCTAAAATATAACCTATTTTTAAGCTATATTACTGACAAAGCAACTTTTTTTTAGGTAAGCTGTTATATCTACTATACAGGTAACCTAAAACTAGTATTCTAGATCCTACTTATAGCTACTACACTTTATATTAAAGATATTCGCTGGACTTATTTATATATAGGTCCCGTAGTCCAAATTGTATGTCAAGCTATCCATAATATAGCTATTGTTACTTTAGCCCTATAACACCGTACTCTTATTCACGCGCCTTTTTCTTCCATTTCCTACTATTGTTCGCTTAATCTTTTAAACTTCTATAGCTGCCTAAACCGACACTATAGCCTCTTTGTCTTTAAAAATATAGCTACGTTAAGCTTACCTTAGCCTTAATTTCTCCAAATATATACTGCCTAGAAATATATCCCGCCTTATATAACTACTATAAGCTCTACCTACAATATGGCGTCTAGTGCCCTAGCGCGGAGCAGGCTCTTTTAAAAGCCGTATTATAATGCTTTCTAGAGACTAGACACCTAAAGCTTCTTTAGCCGCTATAAATAAGGGAGATACTAATACGCAGATCAACGGTAGTATACTGGGTGGAGATGGCCCTAATCTTTATAAGCTAGGGTAGGATATTAAGGTTAAGCTAGCCGATCTATAGGCTGACCTAAATAACCCGTTCTTTTCTGGTAAATCATTTAAAGAGCTCTAACTGTATTTTAGCTCTCCGCACCCTAGTAGTATATAGGCTTGTGCTAACATGTCTATTTAACAGGAAACCAGAGATATTGAAAGGAATTCTAAAAATAAACTTTCAAAAGCCGTTAAAGATAAGCAGTTAGCCTATAAGACACGGGCTTTCTATTTAGTTACTTCACGGGCTTCAAATCATCTATATTATTGCCAATACTTATTATCCGGCCTAGCCCTCTGGCGTTACCCTAATGGCGAATATAAGACTTCCGGGCGGCAGCTTAAGTTGGATATTAGTTAGAACTCTATATACCTAAGACCGGATATTATAGTTCTAAGTACTAACCTATTTAGTTATCTTAACTTAACTAGTACTACCCTTAATCTTCCCTTTTTTTTTTGCTATGGCTTATATAGAAATAACGGAATCCGCAGGTCCGGATAGCTAATATCATCGGGCTCTGTAATATTGGTGGTAAATAATATCTTCGCCGTAGCTATAGTCCTGTAGCCATTGCCTAAGAATACTGTATATTGTTATTTAGATAGATAAAGGTTTTTTAGGTACTATTAAGTCTTTAGTTTACAGTATCCAGTTCCGCTACTTTGGACTTTTTAAGTCCTTAAACTCGGTATTAAGCTTAATATCAAGCTAGTTACACTTGCGCTTTAGCGTATAGTTTGGCTACCTTAAACTCTTTTAAGTTCTTAAACTCGGTGTTAAGCTGGTTATACTTGCGCTTTAGCGTCTATTCTAGCTACCTTGGACCCTTTTAAGTCCTTGAACTCGGTATTAAGCTAGTTATACTTATGCTTTAGTATCTAGTTTGGCTGCCTTAGACTCTTTTAAGTCCTTAAACTTAGTGTTAAGCTGGTTATACTTGCGCTTTAGCGTCTATTTTAGCTGCCTTGGACTCTTTTAAGTCCTTAAACTTAGTGTTAGGCTAGTTATACTTATGCTTTAGCGTAACTAGTTCTAGCAAGAAAATAAAAAGTATACTCTTAGCAGCTATAAAGCCAAGCCACTTATATAGATTAAATATTGGTAATTAACCGTTAGTACTATAATATACACTCTTTACGCCTGGAAACAATACCATATTGTTTAATATATAATTAGCGACAATGCAGCGGAGCTATCTATGGTGTTCTTATACCCCTAAGAGTTACAGCGGCCTTTACCAATACCTATAGTGCTGTAAAAGGCGGCTGCCTAGCCACTAATATGTCTACAAAAAAGCACGCGAAGAGAGATATAATACTCGCACATTTATTATGGCCTAACTGCTTACAATTCGTAATCAATTCCACTACTCTTACTAGTTAGATAACGCGCGATTATAACCAGACGGTATAAACATAGATACCAATAAGTACGCTCTAGTGGCGGTAGAATATAAGCAGAATGCCTATCTGGTGCCTCCGTGCGGTATACTATATCAGAAAAGCGTCATATCGTTATTATTATCACTTAGAGTAGAGACATTTAAAGCAACTAAGAATATAAAGGCAGGTAAACCAATTTTATGCGAGACTAATAATAATATATAGTAAGTTAGCTAGACAATTTTAGATATTACCATATTATAATATAATAATAGCTAAAGTATACCATATAATCCTTTTTGTTTGGAGTTTGATTACGCCTTTTTAATATAGCTGCACCGCATTTGCTGCACAAAGGGAGACGTTAACGCACTGTTTAAAGACACCCGCCTTAGCCCACTTTATGGCCTGCTCAGCTTCTAATCTGTAAATTAATAGGAAGAACTAATCACTACTATTCTATTTAGTATATAAGATGAACAATAGCTCTAATTAGAGTGTAAGGTGGAATTAAACGTTAAAGGCTCTAAGTAGAGGGAATACCATATTCTTTACTAGGATATTATAAATGTAATTGCCTTTCTAATTAGCTATTGACCCTTTAAAGATACACTAGTATATGCACTAAAGAGACTCTATAATGCTAAAAACCACCAAGTCTATAATAAGCTATACAGCGGTGACTGGTGGTGGGAGATATAAGGCAAGCTTCCTAGCGGTGCTACAGTAGTTCCTATACTTATAGCAGTTAATAAGACTTAGCTAATAATGCACTATAGTAATAAATCGGCCTGGCCTGTATATCTTACCATCGGTAATCTTAACCGACAAGTTTGGCGCTAACAAACATCCCCTACAAATATCCTTGTCGGCTTTATACCAGTTGTTAAAAAAAAGGATAATAATATAAAAAGTAAAGCATATTATAAGGCGATAAGAACTATACTTAAACATAAGTCCTGCTTTAGTATTCTAACGCTATATCCTATTAACTAAAATATAATAGTAATTGAGCATTTTGCAGAAAGCGGCGTAGACCTTTAATATGCGGATAATTTTGTGCGACGATGTTATCCAATTATGTGTGGAATAATGGCAGACTATAAAGAATAAGTGCTGCTTATAGGTGTTAAAAGCCAACAGCACTGCACTATATGCCAGGTCCCCCCTCTAAAGTATAAGAACTTAACTAAGAAATAATACCCGCTACGCACCCATAAAGAGACGAGAAGATAGATTAAACGCTAGCAACTAGAGAATATTCTTCTATCTTTAGATAACTGGGTACACCCGGTAGAATATTTTACGTGGCACCATCACCTATTTAACATCCATAAGGGTATAATGGTAGATGTTCTATATTAGCTTCTAAAGGGTATCGTTATACGACTTATTAAATAAGTACAAAAACTAGTAGGCGATATTATCTAGCTAAAAAGAAAGAGAAGAGGGATAAAGACAACCATAACAAATATATCTATAGAGGCTTAGCTTGATTAGCGTTTTAGATAAGTCCCAGCTTTTATAGGGCTAAAACGGTTTAATAATCTGTTATTTAGTAAAGTTATTTAATAGATAGGTAATGAATAAAAAGCTATAGTTTGTTAACTTATTGCTATGCTAGCCCCACTGCTGTTATCCAGGGAACTATATACTATGCATTTTATAAGAGCCATATACGACTTTATTATTATAGCTTAGTATCACACCCATAATAAGGAGATACTATAATATATACACCATGCCCTATATTGAATTAATATGCTTAAAGGCGTGTTTCAAAGTTTCTGTCTAAAGGCAAAGGATTCTAATATAGGCTACTTTAATATACTAAAATTCCATGCCCTTGTACATTTTAAGGAAAATATCCGCCTGTACGGATGCGCAGATGGGTACTGCACTAGCGCAAATAGCGAAGCTAGACACTGTTATATTGTTAAGGCGTTTTATAACTTAATAAATAAATGGGATTTGCTATCTTAAATCTACTCTCACAATTTAAGATAGGTAGTAGTACTAGCAATAGAAGACGAAATAGCTTTTATAAATAGTGATTTTGTACCACAGTCTTCCTAGTATCTAGAGGTGTAGGTTACTTAACTAATATAGCATTTAGCAGTTGTAAAGCTTCAGTGGCCTTTGGAAGATATAGATAGGGCAACAGATCTTATCCAGAGGCGTCTTAAGTTAAAGACGTGGCTTTATATATCTTATATAGCAAACTACTACGAAATCCCAGGGTTTCTAGACGGCATTGCAGTATTTATTTAAGAGTGCAGGCGAAAGCTATAAGGCGAACGTGCCTAGAACTCTAATATGGACCGGAAAGAGAAGGACCCCTTATAGGTTAAGCGCCTGCTTATTAAAATACATCTATTTATCCGCTATTGGAAACAAGATGGAAAAAATACAACTAACCTTAAGGGCTAAATTAGTAAGGTAGTACATTGTATATTAAATTGGCAATATTCTAACCAGTGGAGGCGTGATTACGTATAGGTCCAAGAGTATATAGATAACGGCGACCGTATTAGAAAAGGCCGCATGCTATTAGGTAGAAGACTTATAGGCCAGCTTTAGCTAATTGTTACTATTCTAGATATTAAAAGGTTAGATAAGTACAGTATATATATATAGTATACTGGAGCTATAGTAGAGCTGCTTTAGCTATTAAATTATGGACTGCCGCATCCAACATACGGTATAGTTAAGGTGAAAAGGTGGCCACGCTCAAGCGTAAATACTAGGCAAGTACTTGGAGGTGGTTGCTTTTATTTAATGCTATCTATTCTATAAAGCGCGTATGTTGTTCTAGCCGCTACTTCTTATCTAGATTTGTACTACGTTAATAATTATATTAATTAGGACTAATATAATACTCTATACTTAGATAACTTTCTTGAAGAAGGAACTCGTATTGCGTTATTATATAGAAGCCAGGATAAATAGTAAAAGCAGCTAAGCTAGCATAGAACCTATATAAGACTATATAGGACTATATAAGATTATATAAGATTGTATAAGATTGTATAAAATTGTATAAAATTATTTTAATCCTAATATATATTATAAGCTAGCATACTGCAGGCTAAGAAAATAGTAAAAATTCATTTACGCAATTAGTATACAACTTTAAAATAATATATTACATTACCTTAATTGCATGTTAAGGAATATACAGTTGGCTTTTAAAGTTGTTAAGTTGGTTAACTGCGCGTTATTTAAATTTTAAGTTGGTCAATTACATATTAAGGAATGTGCAGTTAGCTTTTAAAGTTGTTAAGTAGGTCAACTGCGTGTTATTTAACTTTTAAATATATTAAGTTGATTAATTGCGTGTTAAGTTGGTTAATTGCATGTCGAGTTGGTTAAATTGCATGTTAATTACGCGAAACGCGAAAAACAAAGTCTATTTGAATCTCATCCTACGAATATTTTCCCGATGAAGCAATATATTTTTATAATAAGTAAGGGTGTTTTATATAGTAGGCGCGTATTTTCTAATACTTAAAGTTAGAGAATCTACAATAATATTATCTTTAAGGATTTTAAGATCTAGGTATAATAAATAAGATAAAACTAAGTATGGAGAGTAAGATCTAAGTATTATTTTAATAGATTTTAATTGTTATATAATAAGATTAATAGCCAAATCTAATAAATTAAAAACTCCTTATAACGATTTTAGTGGGGCCACCTCTATAATATCGTTAAATGTTAGAATATCGTAATATTACACCAAAAAAGGCTTAATTAAGAGGTGTAGATCGTAATATAGAGTATATCGTTATAACACCGTTATCGTTATAAGGAGTTTTTACTATACTTGATTTATCATAAAACACATAAAGCAATGTGCCGACGAAGCGCTTTTACATTTATTTTAGTGTATGTAAGAAGATCCTTGTTGGATTATTTAAATGCTAAGCTGATAATTTTTTCGAGCCACTACACTCTAGATAGCTAACTTGCGCCTTTCCTCTCCGGCATTGAGCTCTTACTCTCTCACATCCCACTTTGCCGCAGCCAATTACCCCCCAGGTGACCGTGGAAAGAGCTCCGATTATCGATTACTCCTGCTGGATTATCTGCGCGAACGATTTGCTGCCGCTCAAGAACCTGCCGGTCTCGTCGTCGGTGGGAAGTCTCTGCGAGGCAAACGCAAGAAAGATTGCTTCCCAGTGGCCGTCGTTAGGGAAGTTAAATAGGATCCCACCATCCTGACTAACACCATTATCAAATCGCGGCAGACTGCCCTGGTTCATGTGGATGTCGTGGATGCCGGAACCAAAGCTCGACCCGAATAGATAAACGGTTGCGCCATTGTCGATGGCGGTTCGCAGAATCGGCTCCATCTCGTCGAGGATGTCGTTGTTTGGGCCGGGGATATCGTGCTGAAGGATCCTACCGTCCTGGAGGGTCATAAGCTCGGGTTTGGTGCGGATATAGTCGAGAGCCAGATCGCCGATTTGAGAGTCGTTGGGCCGGATCAGATGGAAACCGAGATCAAGATTTGCCAACGCGTCCGTGAGAGGGTGTTTGAAGTCCTTTACGAGCCAGTAAACCAGTCGTGTGTCGTGGTCTGTAGATTTGACGTTGATGGCGGCTTGGAGCTCTCTGCTTGCATCGGGGTCGTCCTTGAATTTGAGAGTTATGTGAGGACTTCTGCTGTCCTGCTCTCTGGTTTGGGCTGTGAACCTCGTAGGTGTGGCAGCCCAGACGCCATAGTGTGGGATTGTCATTGTAAGGATTTGAACGTTAATAGATGCTTTGATGTTATTGCGAGCGATTAGGTAGTCTTTGTGCGAATGAGTGGTAAATCCAAATTGAACAGGCAGTCGCAGAGTTTCTTAACAATAAACAGACCCCACTATATACCTGCCTAGCACCTTCAGCTTGCCTCTTGCCTGGGCACCTTCAGCTTGCCTGGAACCTTCAGCTGAGGCTGAGTTTTTGAGGGCTAGGGGGCCACTGTGTCATTGGCCTGACCAATAATTGGGATGTTTGCGGAACATGTCCATTGCGTATTGCTAGTTGGTTAGATTGTCGGGGTGCAGCTGAGCGTGGTCTCGGAAAGTTGAACGTGGTCTCGGAAAAGTTGAATGTGGTCTCGGAAAAGTTGAACGTGGTCTCGGGGGTAGAAGCTAGTTTTGCACATAGCTATAGCAATAATTAGATTGATATAAAAATGGTGCAATAAATATTATTATAGGTAGATGCTCTATCCATAATAATTTAGTATAGGCGAGCTGTATTAACAGAAAATTCTTTATTATAATATTAATAAGCTCCCAGTCCGTATAATATACTATATAAGCTCTAAATATACATATATTACCGTATATGCTTATACCCCTAGATATAGAGTACTAAGTACGGAGTTTAAGAATAAATATTCTTATCTTATTGTATATAATATATATGCATAATTAACAGGATCTACTAATTAAAAAATAGCTCCGCTATAGAGCTTTAGAGTAAACCTAGTTTAAAAAAAACTACTAAGTAAAGCTATAGTGGCACTAGGATATATATAAGGGGCTCTAGGCGATATAAAAGTTAGATAGCATAATAAAAGAGCTATATTTTATTTTAATAACAATAAAAACACTAGGGAAATGCAATAGAATACTAAGGAGAAATTGTTAAGAGTAGGGACTTATTAAGCTATATCCAGTAAAGTTTAATTAGTATTATATTTCTAAGTCATTTCTTATATTAATAAAGGGATATAGTACTAGGGAAGTGCGAGCTAATTAAAAGCCAAAAAGCTAAGGATAAAAATAAATTCTAGCGCTCTATTCCCTTAGGGCCTCATTCCCCTAAGGCTTTATTTCCCTAGGACTTCGTTTTCTTAAGGCTTTATTCCCCTAGGGCCTTTTAGCTCGTTTAGATCTGCATTTATACGCGGGGTAAACCAAAAGCATAAATTATACTTTTGGTTATACTATAGTGAGTTATCCCCCCTTTAGCAAGCGCTCTAGAATTTTAATTCGGTACGCGTATCTAATCTTACTTAGTTGCCATTAGCTATATGCTTAGCTATAAGAACCTTACTTTATGCTTTAATATTTACTAACTATAGTAATATATATGACTAGCTTTACCCCCTTTAGCAAGCGCTATAAAATTTCAAATTCGGTATACGTATCTAATCTCGCTTAGTTACCACTAACTATATATAGTAATTGTAGTAAACGGCTACGGCTACACGCAAGGACCTTTTTGGTTGCCCTAGAGATTTGCCTTGGCTAAAAGAATTAAATTAAAGTAACCAAATTTGCCTAACGTACGTTTCCTTAACATACGCTTCCTCTTTCTCTCTCTTTTATCTATACCTCCGCTAAAACGCGAATATAACGCTGTCTCTGTAATTGTCGATGAAAATTAGCAATATTGTATGGGTGGAAACCTTACGATATTTAATAAAGATCACGACACTATGGAGAAAGGCCGATCGCGAATAGCTAAAGTTCTTGCAGCGAAGTATACGGCTTCGCTACAATTACTATATACAGTTAGTGGCAATTAGGCAAGATTAGATGCGTATACTAAATTTAAATTTTTATAGTGCTTACTAAAGGGGAGGGGGTAAAGCTAGTTATGTGTATTACTATAATATAGGGCAAGGTATCTATAAGCAGATAAGATATAATATAGAATTGGCGTAGGCTAGTACTACAAGTTAAGGACTTAACTAATAAAGGAGTAAGCCTTGGCTAAAAGGCAATAAGATAGTTAAGTTGGGGTGTTTTGCTCCCCAGTATAAGGTAATAGCAAACTACTACTCTAGGTATACGTTATAGTATAATATAGAGTTAAGGATATTTATTATATAAGCGTACGGTATCTAAGCCATAATATGATATTATTATCTCTTTAGCTACTTCCGTTAAAGTCTTGTATAATAGCTCTTTTGCTATTATAGCGCCTATTACTTTACTTAGAGACAATACCTAAAAATCTCCTAAATGCCCTTATTCTGTATACTACTTAGCTTATTTCTTAGCCTGGTAAGCCTTTTACCTTAACTTTATCTATTTTTACCTTTAATTATATATTTACTAAAAGTACCTTGCCTGCGTATAAGCATTCCATAGCTTAGGTTTTAGCTCTATATTTATAGCGGTGTAATCGCTTTCTTCTTACGAAGGCCGCCGGTTTTGAAAACCGGCGGGTTTTTAAGCGAGTATTTCGCGCATTCTAGGCCCGCGATAACAAATAAATAGCAACTACGCCTTGAATTTAACTATCGCAAAATTCTATAAAATAACTAATCTGCTTCTTCTCTATCACATAATTCTTTAATTAAGAGTTTTAGGTGTTGGGTTGAATTTGCATACGAATTCCAAAAGGGTAGAGATTTTGGCGTTCCTTGCGTTTTAGCAGATGACCGGTTTTCAAAACCGTCGGCCTTCGTAGTTAGAATTAGAAACACTACCTATTATATTTAAACCCTCTACTTCCTTAAACGCCTTATTATACTCTAGGTTACTTACCTTTAACTTAGACACGGAGTTTAATAGGCTTTAGCCTACGTTTATAGCGATATTTAGATAGTTAGAGCTAATAGAATTTATTAAAACTGTGTCGCCTTAGCTAGGCCAAGTGCTATATTTTTTTTGACGTCTTTAATATAGTAGAACCGCGGCTTATTAGGGGGTAAATAATAAAGGCAAAGGTAAGGGGGTAATTTTTAGTTTAATAGGTTAAAGACCTGGGAAGCAATAAAGCGTATTATTAGAGTTGTAATATAAGCTAGATATAAAAAGACATAGAAACGTAAAATATAGTCGGTTTGAAGGCATAGATAGAAGAGGGGATCCTTAGGAGTATTCGCTTATTAAGATCGGCTTATTATTCGCTTAGGCGTAAACGTCTTACTTATACCTCATTTGTAAAGTAGATCGTAGCTTTAACTGCGCTAACATTTAGGAAACGCCATAAAAACAAGGTTATGGCTGGTGCGGGTTAGCTACCTCCCTGCTAGCGGTGGCGATATATATTATATATATAGGCCGCACTATATTGGCCTAGCCCTAATATGCCTCTAGCTCTAATATAGCTAAAAATTACATTACCTTATTGTTAAGTACTTCTATTTACCTATAGTTAATATATAGCCTATTTTAGTACGCATTTTATATTTTTAGAAAATAAAAGCGCAGTATATAGGGGGGGAAATACTTTTAGGTAAAGACCTTATTGCAAATACTATAGAGCTATTATATACGGAGGTCGCTGTCTAAAGTTCTTGCACCTTCCTAATTAGGAAGTTAAGCGACTGCGTATATACAATCACGAGTGCGCAGCTATCAGCCTACCCCACGTAAATTTAGTCACGATCTCGCTACAAGTGCGTAATTTTTAGCACTGCTACGTAAACTGCAATACCGGCTGCGTAAATTAGAGTACTAATAAATTTTAATAAATTTCAAGTTATAATAACTACCTTAATACTATTAATTATATACTAATTTTAATTTAGAATTTATATAATACTTATGGAATTTTATAGAAAAATAGAAAATATTTATTTAATAATATATTAATAGAGTTAGTAAGTTAACTTCCTAATTAGGAAGGTGCAAGAACTTTAGACAGCGACCTCCGTATAAAGAACCTTTAAACAGCGGTTATACACTTCTATAACCTAAGTAGATAGCTTAAAACGCTTATAGCTTAGCCTAGCAATTAGATCCTTAGAAATCTTAAAAGCGATATTTTTTCCCCACTTAATGTTTAGACTATATTTTAATACACCTTTTAATAATAGACTATAATAGCTAAGTTCTGGGCAGCTGTTTTAGTTCTAGGATACTCCTTACTAAGGATCCGCCTCCTTTTCTCTACCACTTCCCTAAATATCTTAGCTAACTCGTTTAGCTAGCTTTAGTCTCCAAGCGTATTGGCGAGGTTGTTTATCGCTAAAATAGTATATACGCGTTTGTCGCCAGGAATCCGCCTTATCTTCTTTAGCACTTCCCTTATTATCTTAGCCGCCTCCTCTAGCTAGCCTAAGTCTTTAAGCGTAAACGTAAGGTTTTTTATCGCCAAGATAGTATCCAAATGCTCCTCTATAGAGCCGTTCTTATAAGGAAGTATTTACTGCTTAAAATATTAGATCTACCTAGTCAAAGACTAGGCTTTATCTATTTAACCTAAACAGAGTAGTATCTATATACTTAATAGTCTATATAAAGCCTATAGCGTATATATAAACAAATAGGCACTTAAAAAGGTTTAGTTAAATTAGGGTTAATTAGTAAGTATAAGGGGACTTTATAGATAGGGGGCTATAAGGATACGATTATGGAATAGGATAGATTGGTAAAAGAGACAAATCCTTAAGAAGGTAAGGCCTCTAGGGTTATAGAGACTATATACTACGGGTATATACCTCTAGTATATAACTGGTAACTATCTAAGGGGTGCCTAGAGGTTATCCTAAGGGCACCTAAGGTAACCGCAATAATATCCCTTATATTGCCCCCCCCCCCTTCTTATAGTCGGCCCCTAATTACTATTACCTTATAGTAGGGAGATTATAAGGACTCGTCCCAGAAGGGGTTTAGAGAGATATTAGAAAGATATTAGTATACCGCTATATATTATCTATCTATCTAACCCCTACTTTAAACTCCTAAAAAATCTTAATAAGAAAAAAACATAACTGGAGAAAAAATGTAAGGATTGCTAGGAAACCTATTACCCATAACGTTTTGGTTTTCGTAAACTTAACCAACACCACCTCGCTAGCTAGGTAGCTGCCGGCACGGTGCATAGCCTAGCAAGGAACCCAGAAAACAATTTTGACTTTAAACTATAATAATTATACCACAACCATAACTTCTAATCCTCTTAAAGATAAGGCTAGGGTCCAAAAGGCCTTTGCTGCCTATACAGCCAATAAGTTTCCTTCTATTGCTGCTACTGCGCACCATTTCTGTGCCAAATACAACAGCGTTAAAAATCGTGTTAATGGACTCCCTATACAGCCTGGACTACCAGCTTATAACCTACTACTTACTCCACACAAGGAGAAGGGCCTTCTAATATAGCTGCATCGCCATAACGCGCTTGGAACGCGTGCAACAGTCCAGAAGCTTAAGTGGGAGTGTAATTGTATACTTAGATCGCGTCACACCGGCCCAGAAGAACTACCACTTTATGGCAGCTATTGGACCAATAGATTCCTTAAGCGCCACCCTAAATTTAGTCTATGTACTAAAAATCCTAAGGAGCTAGAAAGACAGGCAGCAGAAGACCTAATAGCGCTATCGCGCTAGTATAAGGACTATAATTGCGTGGTAGGGCTTTACAAAATTATAGTAGGAGATATATACAATTATAACGAAACGGGTATACGCCTAGGCGTAGGCAAGAAAGAGAAGGTAATTATAGCTTTAAAGGCCTTTCAAATTACTGCTGTAAAGGATACCAGCCGCGAATCAGCTACAGTTGCAGAGGTAATTTCTGGTAATAGAGCTATAGGGCCTTTACTTGTTATCCTAGTAGGCAAAACTATATAAAAGCGCTGGTGTATATAAACAGATGAGCTGCTAGGCAATTACTTGCTAGGAGTAAGCGACACTGCATATATTAACAATTAGCTACTGTTAAAGTGGGCTATCTATTTTAAACAGTGGTCTAAAAAGCGCCAAATTAGCAAAAATTGACTTCTCATCCTAGATGGCCACACTAGCCATTTTACTAGGCAATTTATACAGTTCTGCGACAACCATCTAATTATCTTATTTGCTATAATTCCGCATATAACGCATATCTGTTAGCCTTTTAATGTTGTAGTTTTTTAGCTATATAAGTACTAGTATAGGCAAGCTATAGCTAGGGCCTTTTAAAATAGCTGCATAGATTTTAATAAGATAGAGTTTCTACAAGCTCTATATAAAGTTCGCCTTAATATATTTAAGAAAAGCATAGTTCTAAGCGCCTGGGCAAAATCAGGGCTAATTCCTTTTAATCCCACTATTATACTTAGCCAAATTCAAAAGCCATTACTATGGGCAACAACGCCTGTAAATGCAGGTTCTATAGAAAATCACCTTTTAGAGACACCAGCTTGTGCGCGTACGCTTGCAGTACTAGCTAATCTGCTAGATTAGGAGGAGGAGGAGGAGGAGGAGGAGGATACGTGGTAGCCTAGCAATTGCGGTTGCAGCTAAGGCTGCATATAGAGACTTATTACGCACTACTGCTACAGCGCAGAAGCGTAAGGATATATAAAAAGATGCTCGGCAGTCACTTTAAACGGGAGGCGTACTTTATGTACAAGATGGACGCAATGCTATAGAGAATTCTGAACTCTTAGTGTTGTAGGATGCACAAGAGAAGCTAAAGAAGCTTGAGAAAAGGGCTGCTAATAAGGTAATTAAGGCCCAGAAGCGCAAAGAGATAGATGCACGTAAAGTTATAAGGGCCTATAATAAGGCCAACGGAATTGTAATACGGCGAGGGCCTTATAAAAACAAGTAGTTAATATATCGTGATTTTCTGGGTTCCTTGCTAGGCTATGCACCGTACTGGCAGCCACCTGGCTAGCGAGGTGGTGTTGGTTAAGTTTACGAAAACCAAAACGTCACGGGTAGAAGCCTACTAGAAGTATACTAATAACTTCCTAGGCTAATATAGGGATTTTTATACAACTTTGTTTCTAAGCCTTTATATCAGTCTATAATTAATTATAAATATTATAGACAATTTAGTGTTCTAGTATAGGATTTAACGTATAGAGCCCTAGCTTGCCGTCGTCTTTAACTATTAAAATATAGTCTATAATCCTTTTCTATAATCCCCTATGTTACTAACGCATTACTTTTATATTTACCCTTGGGCTATTAAATACGGTTAATATATTAATTAGTTAGTTAAGGAGACTTATCTCTTAAGATTTAGTGCATATGCTTTTAAATCTAGTAGTTCTATACCGTATAGTTAGCGTAACTCTACTACCTAGTAACTAGGAGGAATACTTTACAATAGCGCCTATAGCTATTATACAGTTATTAAAAACGTCTATAACGTTGTTCTTTACTATTATAATATTATTTAGGTACAATTTAACCTATATACATCTTTAATTAATGTCTTAATTGCCTTCCCTAGTCGTATAATTAGTTTTTTATAAGGAAGTAATAGCCAGATAACTTATACGCGTATTTTCTTTTTTTAAATTATGCTATTATAACGGAGTTATATCAGTAAGGTTACGGCTATTTACTAAAAGGGTATTAGAAGGTAAAGTATAGAGACATCTTACTTATTAAGCTGCTCCTTTTCCTTAATACCTTACTTTCTATTATTAACCTTTATCTAATTTTAGACGTATCTTTAATATATTATTAAGATTTTTTTCTTTTCAATTATTAATTAGTATACCTCTTTATTCTCCTACTAACTGCTCTTTTAAGCTGATTTCTTAGCATATCCTAACCCTACTATTATATATAGAACCTTAACCTCCGCTAACCTATAACTAGTGCTGGTCCTACCTAAATAACTTTATATATACGTCCTTAAAAAACTAAAAGTCTAATAAGAAGATTCTAGATACTTATAATAAAACTTACTATATAAGGTCTAACACCTTTAGTCCTTATAATTAATGCATATATACTAAAAGCGGTAATTGCGTTAAGGTAAGCTTTCCTATCCTTAATAGATTTCTATTACTAACTTTAAGCTTTAATAGCCTGGGCCTAAGTAGCGGCGTTTCTTTAATATCCTTAACTACTATATCGCCTAGGCTCTCTCTTATTTTAGCGCCAATACTAAGCGTCAAGGTTAAATTTAAGACTATACTATAGCTATCTACAGTGCCTATAATTTTTAGTAAGCTAGTTAGTAATACCTAATAAGGAAGTAAGGTTAGTATATTAAGGATAGGGTAAAGAATAGGAGTAATAAAAAAAGGCTGCGTTTACTATAAGAAGAAGTTTGCGTATATGTGTTAAGTTTTAAAAGAGCACAATATAATACGGTATTAGGTAGGTTACCCTTCGGGTACCTAGTAGATAGGTAACTAATGGTTACTATAGTAAGGTCTTAGTGGTTTTAAACTTTACTAGCTAGCTAATATCTCTATTTATTCTAGGCTTAAGTATATCTTTATTAACTATAAGCTTACGCCTTAAGAGCTTTATTAGTACTGGTTTGGGCTTAATATTAGTGTTAAGTATTTAAGGATCTTTACTTTATCTATACCTTATTAGTCTGCCCTTATTTTTATATCTACCTATACTCCTACTAAGGGATCTGTATCTTATTCCTGTTAGCTATTACTTAGTAGGCTAATAGATACTAATCCTACTCCTAAGGATAAGATATAGTGGCTTTTAATTAGGTATTTAGGATTATTCTTATATATAGTAGTAATTAAGAATCTTAATTAGTGCTTAGGAAGGCCTTATAAAGCATTTAGTATAAGGGATCTTTTAGCCCCTTACTTGGGTGCATGCCTAGGGGCTCTTTAGAGCTGCTAAGGCTAGCCTTCGGCTAGCCCTTAGCACCTCCTTATAAGCTCCTTAGGCCTGCAGCCCTTTCCCTCCTTATCAGTTCGTCTTTATACTAGGGTATTGCTATACCTACCCTTATTATTATATTGTCCTCTTCTATCAACTCTCCTTATAACTTATGCTCGGCTTACCTACTCCCTACCGTACACCTAGGCAATAGCCTTATATTTAGGAAGGTATAGGAATACTATTCCTAATATAGACTAATAAATAGAAATGTAATTCTAGCAAAATACCCTATTAATTCTATACTATATATATAAAAAGGCTAAGAACTTGTTCTATCTTAAGCTATAGCCCTAATCCTTATAGTTTCCGGAGCCTATCTATTCTATATCCAATTTAACCTATTGTCACGGATTGACTCAGCAGTTTACAAATAAGCTTAATTGCTAGCTATTAACCGTGCTAAGTACATTGACGCGTGATAGTTCAAGACGTTTAACAAAGAACAGGAATAGGAACAGGAAACGTGGTCAAAGAAATAGGGGTGGTTGTGGTACGTGCGTAGGTGTCACAGGACAAAGGTGCGCGGATAACTCCTGTGACACCTATTTCTATAAGTGGACTTTATAAATAGGGGGCTATAAGGACACGATTGTGGAACAGGATAGATTGGTAAGAGAGACGAATCCTTAAGGAGGTAAGGCCTCTGGGATCATGGAGACTATATACTACGGGCACGTGCCTCCAGCACGTGACCGGCGACTATCCAAGGGGCGTCCGGAGGTTGCCCTGAAGGCAACCCGAGGTGTCCACAATAATATCCCTTACATTGCCCCCCCCCCTTCTTGCGGTCGGCCCCTAATTGCCATTACCTTGTAGTAGGGAGATTATAAGGGCTTATCCCGGAAGGGGTTTAGAGAGATATTAGGGAGATATTAGTATGCCGCTATATATCATCTATCTATCTAACCCCTACTTTAAACTCCTAAAAACCTTAATAAGGAAAAAACATAACTAGAGAAAAGATGTAAGGATTGCTAGGAGACCCCTTAAAAGCCTACTGGAAACATGCTGGTAACTACCTAGGCTAACCTAAGAATTTTTATATAATTCTACTTCTAAGCCTTTATACCGGTCTATAATCAATCGCGAGTGTTATAGGCAATTTAGTGTTCCTAATATAGTTCCATAGGACCTTTTAGTATAGGGTTTAATATATAGAGCCTTAGCTTGCCGTTGTCTTTAACCTTTAAGATATTAATCTATAATCCTTTCTTATTGGTTCTATACTATATATTTAGCGTAGCTCTACTGCCTAGCAAATAGAAGGGACACTTTGCAATAGCGCCTCTAGCTATTATACAATTTGTTAAAAACGTCTATAACGTTATTCTTTAATACTATAGTATTGTTTAGGTATAATTTTACCTATATACATCTGTAATTAATGTCTTAATTGCCTTCCCTAGCTACGTAATTAGTTTTTATAAGGAAGTAATAACTAAACGGCTTATACACGTGTTTCCTTTTTTTTAAATTATGCTATTGTAATAGAGTTATATTAGTAGGGTTATGGCTATTTATTAGAAGGGTATTAGGAGGTAAAGTATAGAGATACCTTACTTATTAAGCTGCTCCTTTTCTTTAATACCTTACTTCCCATTATTACCCTTTGTCTAAATTTAGACATATCTTTAATATATTATTAAGATTTTCTTTTTTTCTATTATTAATTTAATATGCCTCTTTATTCTCCTACTAACTGCTCTTCTAATCCAATTCTATAGCGTATTCTAGCCCTGCCGCTGTATATAGAACCCTAATCTCTGCTGACCTATAACTAGTGCTAGTCCTACCTAAATGACTTTACATACACATCCTTAAAAGACTAGAAGTCTAATAAGAAGATTCTGGATGCTTATAATAAGACCTACTGTATAAGGTCCAACACCTTTAGTTCTTGTAATTAATGCATACATACTAAGAGCGGCAGTTACGTTAAGGTAAGCTTTCCTATCCTTAATAGGTTTCCATTGCTAACTTTAGGCTTTAATATAGCCTAGGCCTAAGTGGCGATAATCCTTTAATATCCTTAACTACTATATTACCTAGGCTCTCTTTTATTCTAGCGCTAATGCTAAATATCTAGGTTAAATTTAAGACTATGCTATAGCCATCTATACTGCCTATAATTCCTAGTAAGCTAGCTAGCAACGCCTAATAAGGGAGTAAGGTTGGTATACTAAGGATAGGGTGAAGGATAGGGGTAATAAGAAGAAGGTCGCCGTTTACTATAAAAAGGAGTTTGCGCATGCGCGTTAAGTTTTAAAAGAGCATAATATAATGCGGTATTAGGTAGGTTACCCTTTAGGTACCTAGCGGATAGGTGACTAATAATTACTGTAGTAAGGTCTTAGTGGTTCTAGTCTTTACTAGCCAGCCAACGTCTCTGTTTATTCTGGGCTTAAGCGTGTCTTTATTAACTATAAACTTACGCCTTAAGAACTTTGTTAGTACTAGTTTGGGCCTAATATTAGTGTTAAGTATTTAAGGATCTCTGCTCCATCTACACCTTATTAGCCTGCCCCTATTTTTATGCCTACTTATACTCCTACTAAGGGATCTAGATCTGGATCTTATTCCTATTAGCTATTACTTAGTAGGCTAATAGATACTGATCCTGCACCTAGGGATAAGGCATAGTAGCTTTTAATTTAGGCATTTGTGATTAATTTTTATATATAGTAGCAATTGGGAAGGCCTTATAAAGTATTTAGAAAGGTATAGGAACACTATTCCTAATATAGACTAATAAATAGGAATGCAATTCTAGTAAAATACCCTATTAATTCTATGCTATATATGTAAAAAGGCTAAGGACCTGTCCTGCCTTAGGCCGTAGCCCTAATTAATCCTTATGGTTTCTGGAGCTTGTCTATTCTATATCTAATTTAACCTATTTACTCTTTGGGGCCTCTCTTGGCCTACCATAAGCTTTCTTTATAGGTTGTGATGATACTATAGTATTAGAGCGCTTTCTATAATTTATAGATTATAGACCTTAGTCCCAATATTCTTTTAGAATATCTTTATAATAATTAAGGTAATCCTCTGGTTCCTATATAGAGTCCTTAGCGGGCCAACCTAGCTATTTAACTTTATATTAAAGCTTGTTCTTAATAGACTTATAGCATAGTATAGCTTTAACCTTATACTGCTCGCCCACCACTTTAGGGTGTTAAATTAGGCCTAGACGGAAGTTCTTTTCTAGTAGTAGTCTATGCCATAGCTCTAGTAGATTTATGTAAAATACTAGATATATATAGGCCATAGATAGGGGTAGCTGGAGACAGTAGGCTAGCTTACCAATTTATTCCTTAATTTGGAAGGGACCTAGGTATCTTACATTAAGCTTCTTTAATAGTTAATGGGTTTTAATATTTGTTAAACGTAATAGAACCTTATCGCCTACGCTAAAATGCTTATTCTGGTGTTTGCGGTTATACTAAAGTCTCTACTGCTCTTGCGTATCTTATAGGCTCTGCTTTACATGCTTCTATTACTCCTTCTATTCCTTAAGGTATTCATATACTCTCTATTGGATGTCCTTAGACTTCGTAGTAGGATCCTATAATTAATTATACGGCCTTAGCCAGTAATTATTAGGTATACTATTAAATCCTAATAGTTAGACGCTATAGGTAATCTAGATTAGTGTAAACTAATATAATGTATATTGTTTTAAGTTATAAGCATACTCTGAGTATAGAAGTAGCTCGTACTAATTGTCTTGCTAGTAGTTTAAATATATTTATAGATATAACTCCAGCTCCTAGTTCTGGCGTTCCATTTACCCATCTGTTTGTAGATAGAAAGCTATACTATAACGGTGGTCTATCTTTAAATAAAAGCATAGATCTGACTAGTACTGGCTTATAAAGATGCTGCCCCTATTAGTGATAATGGAGTATAGTTAATCTACTTTAAGAAAGCATTTCTCCTTAATTAGGTTTGTAAGTGCTTATATATTAATTATCTTATTAATAGGAAGGTATTGGACGTACTTTAAAGCCCTATTAATAAGTACTAGGACCAAATTATATATTTATCCTTACCTATCTTTTAAGGGCGGGAGATCTGTAATAAAGTCTATAGCGTAATATTGCTATGGCTTACTAGTAGGGGGAACTGATTTAAGTAAACCCCATGGCTTATGCCTTTGGATTTTGTATACTTAACATTTCTTACAGTAGCTAATATACTCCTTTGCTTCCTACTTAAGCTTTAGCCAGTAGTATTTGCGTTAAAGTAATTCCACTGTCTTAACTTAACCATAGTGGCCGCCTAGAGGATTATTGTGATTCCTTATAAGGATCTTCTATTATAGATTTACTTCTTATAGCACCTAAACCTTGCTATTTCTACGCAGTAGGCCTATTAGGTCTAGTTCTTAATTTTAATACCTTTTAGCTTTCTTTCTGTTACGTTTCCGGTTTACTTCCGCATTAAAGATAGTATAGGAGGCGCCCCTCCGTTACACCTTATAGATGAGATCCGTTAACCTTTTAGATGGTTCCTGGGTAAAAGCTATTTTATCTTATACTACTCTAAGTATAAGATTAGATGGTATTATGGATCTTGCAACTTCTTAGTACACGTGCGTTAGGAAGGCTGTTATAAGGTTAAAGTCCTTTGGTTATTACAGGGCTCTAAGTTCTAATTACTCTATTACTTTACTTTTAGTTTAAGGGGATAGCTTAGCAATTAAGGGTGGTATATTACTAGGTTCTAAACTTATATCAGGGATATCCTATCTAGATATTTTTGGACCCTTATTAGTAATGGACTGGGTACTAGCTAGAACATTAGTGGAGACTAATGGGGTTTATACCACCTAAGACTTAATACATAGAGCTGTAGGTGCTTAAGCATCTTACACCTAGAGCTTGTTCTGTAATATAGGGAGTAAGATATCTATTATCTGTTTTCCTTCTCCCGTTTTAAAGCCTTTAGTATAGTCTAGCCGTCGTGACGGTCTATTAGTAGGGTTATTTTCCCCTAGCTTATATTTAATCTTAAAGTTAAATTGCGCGAGCTTTTCTGCCTATCTAGCTTATTAAGGTGTAAGCTCCTTTATAGTTATAAAGTAGCGTAGATTATAATAATCTAAGAGTATATAAGTAGTATGGCTTGCGTGCTTAAGGTAGTGTCGCTACTATTTAAAGCAGTTAACTATGGCAAGCAGTTTCTTATTATGGGTATAATACCTAACTTTAGGTCCCTGGAATTTTCTGCTATAGAATACTACCGGTCTCTAGTAGAGCTGGGTAGCGTTTAGATACCTATTAGGTTGCAGTAGGATATTAGCAAGGGCAAAATTTAATGTATTAGTAACCATTATTAGTAGCTAATCTAGGTTAAAATGCCGCAATAGTAGAGCTTCTATAAACTTTATGCGTAGTTTCTAAAAGGCTTCCTAGACCTTTCCAGGCTATATCCATATGTTGGAATGTTAGTCATGTGACGTGGTTACGAGACCACGAAGCGAGGCTAGCTAACCTGACCTTGGAGCAACCCCTTACTTCTAGACAACAATCAACTACCAACTTCAACACCGCATACATACCACTATAAGTGATATTCGTGCACGTTGATAAAGCGAGTATACCGACACTGATCAGTAGACGTATAGATCAGGAAATACGCAATAAGCTAGAGCTTGAGAACCGTACTGGAAACAGTATACGGATCGCCTGGCCTTGTCTATTCTAGTTAAAGGAGAAAGCTATATCACCCTCGAAGCTCGAGACCACGTATTAGCTTAACTGCTGACGCGTCAGATCGCCTAGAGAATTATATCTTTACTTGGAGAAGATTGCGACCTCCCTTAAGCTTAAGAGAATTTGTACTGGCCTTACAGCCAATATAATAGATCGCTGAGAGAATAGTAATCTTGCTAAGAACTTTATAGGCCTGATGGCTGTAAAGGACGTATATACCCAAAACACCCTTACCTTGACACCCTTACCTTAACACCCTTACCTTAACACCCTTACCTTAACGACCTTAACCTTAACCTTAACCTCGACCTTAATCTTAAACTAAACATACATAAGGACTAGTACACTGCTTTACACAATAAGATGGATCCTAAATGGAAGGAGAGAATCGCCAGACATGGTTATGGGATTAATATAGCAACTGCCTTAGAGGAAGACCTAGAAGAATATATGGAAACGAAAATCTATGAGTATATATATAAGAACTTTACGGATTATACACTACGGTCGCTATTCTAAGAAGAATTTGAAGGCTTTACCATTAAGGACTTTAGAAAGATACACTCTATTACTAGAGTAAAGCTCTATACTTACCTACTCCAAAGAGAAGTATATGTCGCTATATACAGCAATAGATACCCACTTTATAAGGTTCTATATAATGTCCTTATAGAAGAGGAACCTTATAAATGGACAGATAAGGAAATTACAGGAGCTCTTAAGGAAGTTAGCCCTATAATTATAGTGGCACTATAAGAATAACTTAACTTAATATAAATAGCTCTAATATTAAATTAAGCTATAACCCTATTAGTTATAGCCTCTTTAGTTCCTATAACCCCCCCCTATAGCCTACTACCTTTCTACACGGTACTGATGCCTGTAAACTATTAACTACCTCTACTACCTCCAACGCCTGCAATTTAGCCTATAGCTACAGCTATAATACCTAGAACGCAAATACCTACCCCTATAATACCCTAACTAGCTGTTGCATCTATACCCTAGTAAACTGCACCAACCGCTACCTAATAGTAAGCTGCACCTACCTTTATCTAGGATTAACTACTTACCCTCCTTACTTAACTCCTATAGACGCAGAACTAGCAATTATTGCCTATAGCAACTACCTCTACCCTCCCTTTAGCAACCGCTTCTACCCTATTTAGTGCTCCTCCTGCCTAGTATCTTTACCCTAGTACTGCCAATACCGACCCTGCTATGCACCTGCCTATATATAGTAAAGAGACAGCTACTATTGCTAAGATCTATACAGACGACCAGAAGTATAATAGAGTGAGTAATAGCTTTAACTTTAAGTTAACTATTTTCTATAATATCTGTAAGAGAGCTGGTCTACCTCCTAAAGGCTATATAACTGCATTCCTAACTATGCTAAAGGGACTTGCTTAGGATCACTACTATAATAGCAGCCTTTTAACTAGATTATTTACTGAGGTATATAACTATATGTGTCACTTCTTTAAAGGACTAGAGTACTATTAGAGAAACCTTACTAAATAGAACGCTACTAACTTCCAAGGAATCATTAATGAGAACCCTAATAAGCAAATCTATTAGAGTTTCCAACTACTCCTTAATAAGCTCTTAAAACATCGCCACGGATTATACCTAGAATTTTATATAGACCTCTTCCTTATAAATAAGCTAGTCACCGCTTGCCAAGGAGTACTAGCATGCTATATTACTATTTCCAACCCTTCTAAAGACCTCTCCTAGTTAATTAGTAAGCTGTAATCTTCTATAGTTATATAGGAGAAGGAACACCCTTTCTAGGCCTTAATAAGACCGTCTTAAGGAGCTTACTTTACGGATTATATATACCGCCGTAATATCCGTAATAACTGTGACCAAACCCGCTCCTATAGATAAAACACCGTTAGGTCCCTAAAGACTAAGTGCTATATTTGCTAAAAGGAGAGCTGCCGCTTATAGAAATATATAGAGAAGGAGCGGAACCGTTCTAGAAATGAGTATAAAAGACGTTTTAATAATAGCAAGGGCCATAACGGTAACTTTAAAGAATGCTTTAGACAATATACTATCTACTGTAAAGGAGACGACGATAATGAGTGCAATAAGACTTTTAAAGCTCTTGTGCTAGATATAGACGCTAATAAAAACACTAATAATAATAATAGTAAGGAAGAACTAGAAGACCCTAATAGCTACTACCTTATATTATTTGGGACTCTTACTACAGATAAAGCAACCTCTATAAGCGTAGAACTAGCTAATAAGGCTTGCGTTTACTTACTTACTGTAACCTCTATGGAACCTACTACGGAAACTGACCCGTTTAACTATAACACAACAACTGCCGTTTTACACTATACTTCCATAGTATTTATGGGAATTATAATTAATACTAGTGCGTTAAAGAAGTCTATAGCTAGTTACGGATAATTCTAGGCACTATAGAACGCGGACTAATCTATAAGACTTAATACCTTAACCAAAGAACAAGTTAACGTGTAGTTTAGTATTAGAATTGCTACCTCTATTAGAATTACGGATGTTGTTACCCCTATAGGCAAGATATAGTTTTATATTATCCATACAGATACCTCCTTTTTGCTCTATTTAGCGGATATGAATAGACTCTAAATCTACTATAATAACCTTAGAAACGTTGTTATCACTTACACTAAAAAAGTGCCAGTAGTGCAATAGTTTGGCCATCTATTTCTCCTATGGAGCTTATTACTATAGTTATATTTATCTAAATCCTTTAACACGAACCCCTACTACTTAATAGATATAGAGCTATAACGCCTATATCACCGATTTAGACATCCCTTAGTTAAGAAATTGCAAAAGCCACTTTACTATGCTGGCCATGAAACTAATAGAATGGCTATTAAGCAACTAACCAAGTTCTACTACTACTATTAGAAGTTTAGCAAATTACTAGGCAGATTCCGCTTCACCCTACAAGACAATGTTAATTTTAACTATAATATTATTGTTAATATTATATATATTAGCGGATTACCCCTCCTATATATTATTAATAAAGGAACGCGATTCCAAGCTGGTAGATAGCTATAAGATATTAGCGCCAAACACATATAGGATATTCTATAGATGTGCTGGATTAATATCTACCTAGGGCCACTAGACCTAATTACCCACAACACTAGAAAGAACTTTATTAGTAAGGAATTTAAGCAATACGCCACTATTATAGGAATTAGTATAAAGGGAGTACCAGTTAAAGCATATAACTCTATTAGAATGGTAGAGCGCTACTATAGTCTATTATGGCGAGCCTACTAGATTATTATAACTGAAATCCCTAATATTAATAAGGAGATGGGACTCTAAATGGCATTTAAAGTAATTAATAATTTAGCTAGCCCTAAAGGACTAGTTCCTATACTTCTAGTCTTTAAAGCCTACCCCTAAATAGTTAAATCCGATGCACTATCCCCTACTATTATACAACGCGCTGCCGCAATTAAAAAGGCTATAGCAGAGATATAGAAGCTATGAGCTAAATAACAGATCGCTAACGCGCTAAATATGCGAAACGGACCTAATGCTAATATAATTTATAATCTCCTACTAAACTCGCCCGTTTTAGTCTGGAGAGAAGAAAACACTAGCTAAAGCGGCTATTAAAACGGGCTATTTACCTTACTTACTATTAAGGGTGAAATATGCACTATTAAGCTATTTAGCGGACCTACAGCCTTCTAATATACAGTTATAAAACCCTACCTTTAAGCAACTAAATCGTAGGAGCAAATTGTTGGACTAGAATCGCCACCTAAACCTTTACTTAGGTTAGCCCTTTCTAAGACTGTCTTAGAGAGACCTACTAAAGCTTAGTAACAACCCCTAAAACAAGGTAGAGGACGCCCTCGCAAATACCCTCTACTTATGGTTATAACTGATATCACTATCTACCTATAGGATGACAGTTAATTTAGTACCTAATTCAGCGCCTTTTAATAGAAGGAGCTTACTAGTCTACTTAAGAAGGGAGTTTTTGAGATTATAAGACTTACGGATATACTATAAGGCGTATAACTCTTTAACTTGTGATTTGTTAATAAGATTAAGAATAAGGGAACTAATAAAGCCTTTAAGAAATCCTAACTAGTTATATAAGCTTATAATAACTTAGAAAAGGAACTGGTTCTTACCTAATTACTAATTATTTAATAAGTCAGCTAATAATTAATTCTCTATATCGCCGCTATGAAGCTTCTATAGGTATGACTTTACTTCTAAGATATTTCATAGGCCTATATATAATTAACCACTACACTAAATTGAGAGTTCTATATACAACCTCCGCACAAGCTGATTAAGCAACTTGGGATTAACGAGGCCTTGGTTTTAAAGGTTATAAAACTACTCTATAGAGTACCAGAAGCTGGTAACCACTAGTTTAAGATATATTACTCGCATTATATCTAACAGTTGTATATGGACCAGTCTATATACAACCTCTGTTTCCTATAAAGTAATAAACCCTTTGGTATTATAGGCCTATAAACCAACAATACTCTATTCCTGGTAGATAAGACCTTTATAAATATAGAGTAAAACGAGCTGCATAAAGCCAAGTTTATGGCTAAGGAATGGGAATAACTTACTATTAATACGCCCATTAAGTTTAATAGTGGATTTATTTAGCTACTAACTAATAGGAGCATTATGCTTACTTAGGAATAACAATGTATAAACCTTAGTATAATTAGCACTAAGCTTGCTATAAGTATAGGATTAAGAGGAGCTATAAGAACCTTAACTCTAAAGGACTAGTATATTGCTTAACGTGCTAGAGGTGTATATATTGCTTTAGTATGCCAGCTAGAAGCCTTATTTAATTTATTCTTTACCGCCTAGGTAATTAACCCTAATAAGAAAGACGTAAAATAGTTAAACAAGTGTCTAAACTAGTAAATTAAGAACGCTAATAGAGGTCTTAAGTTTATTAAGTTAGATATTAAAACCCTATAGCTACTGGTATTTATGGACGCGTTATTTACTAACAATAAGGGCCTCTTTTCGCAGATTGGCTATGTCCTTATACTAGCTAATGCTATAAAGAAGGCTAATATTATCTATTAGAGCTTAGTTAAGTGTAAAAGAGTTACTTGGAGCGTACTAGCTTCTAAACTCTACGGCACGGCCTATGGCTTTAATATTGGCGTTGTGATTAAGTCTATAGTAGATAAGATCCTATAAATTAACCTTTTACTTATACTTTGCACTAACTCTAAGTCCTTATATAACTGTCTAGTATAACTTGGAACTACCAAAGAAAAACGCCTAATAATTAATGTAATGTGCCTCCAGTAAGCCTATAAACGGAGACAGATTACAGAGGTAAAATGGATTAATGGAGAGGCTAATCCTACTAACGCTATAACAAAGGGAAAACCCTACGTAGCTCTTTAACGGCTTATTAATATAAACCGAATCGACCTATAAGTTATAGGATAGGTTAAATAAACAAACTTAGATTTAGCTTAGTATTAGGTAACTAATTATAATAGTACGGACCCTAAATTTAACTAACTAATTAGGATTTTCTATACCCGGTATAGAAAATCGCTATTAGCTCGCTTACTACTAGCGCCTTAGCGGCCCTCGTGATATGTTAACCTGCTACCCCTAACAACTCTTCTTCTTCTTCTTTTCCTTAGCGTAGTATCTCCGTAATACAGTATTTTATAGGCTTTGGTTTAGAGACATTTATACGAGCCGTAATATAGGTTATGTAATTACGGACCTATAAAAGGAGCATGGAAGCTATTGCGTATACGCTACAAATAGTCTAGAAGTAAACTTGACTTTAGAGTATAGATTAGCCTTCTTTTTAGAGTTGCTCTAGTGTTGGAATGTTAGTTATGTGATATGGTTACGAGACCACAAAGCGAGGCTAGCTAACCTGACCTTAGAGCAACCCCTTACTTCTAGATAATAATTAACTACTAACTTCAACACCGCATACGTACCACTATAAGTGATATTTGTGCACGTTGATAAAGCGAGTATACCGACACCATAGTTTATACCATTTAATTAGTCCCTTCTTAGTTTTCTTCCTTCCCACCTTTAAGCTTTTTACTCCTTAGGCTGGGTCTTAAGAAGCTTTAGTAATATGGTTAGATAGGTATTAGGCAATGTCTAAGTAGTTATAGATAAAGCGCCTATAGAAATTGGCAAAGCCTAGGAATACTTAAATATCCCAGTAGCTCTCTAGCTTTAGCCACTCTTAAATTATCTACACTTATACTAGGTCTATAACTATACCTATAGGCGTTATAATATAACCCAGGAACTCAACCTGCTTGGTATTAAAGACATACTTTAACACCTTAGCGTAGAGGCCCTAATTATCTAAGCGTTCCAGCACTTCGCGGATATATTGCTTATGCTAATCCTTATCTTCTAAGTAGATCAGAATATTATCTAGGTAAATAATATATATGTGGTCAACTAGTCCCCCTAAGGCTCTATAAATATATAATTAAAATATTATAGGCGCATTGGCCAGCCTAAAAGGCATTACTATATACTTAAAGTAGCTGTATTAGGTTTTAAAAGCAGTCTTCCACTTATCCCCTGCTTTAATATAGAGCCTATAATAGGCGTCTTATAGGTCTAGCTTTGTAAAGATCTTCGCCCTAGATAATTAATCTAGCATTTTACTAACTAGTGGTAGTAGGTAACGGTTCTTAATTATAATCTTATTAAGACCGCGATAGTCTACGCATAGCCTTATAGTCCCATCTGGTTTTAGGACAAAGAGGATTAGCGCACCTACTAGCAACTTACTAGGCCGTATCTATCCCTTTTTTAGTAAGTCGTTAAGGTACTCCTATAGGATCTTAAGCTCTTTATAAGAGAGGTTATAGATAAAAAGGTTTAGCAGTTATTTACCTTCTTCTAGATTAATTATATAATTATATTCCAAGTTCTACTAAAGGACTTTTACTTGCCTACCCGAAAATACCCTTAATAAGTCCCTTAGGCCTGCTAGGATATTCAATAAATTAGGGTCGCGTTTGTCCTCTATGTTATTATTAGGTAGGTCCTAGAGATCCCTTAGGACGCTTATAGGTAGCGTCGCGCGCTATAGTGGCTATTTATATATAATTGCCACTGTATATTGGATAGTTTTATACAGTAGCTAGTAGAGGGTAGGGAACTCTTTAATACAGCGTTTAAGGTGTTATAGCATACTCTCTATATATTACTTAAGCCAGAGTAACCCATGGTAGTAGAAGTATCTTATAGAATCTTCAAGATTGCTGCCTCCCTATAGTGTCTCTGTGACCTATCCAGCAGTTCCCCGTAGGATATCCATTATAGAAGGGTTATTACCTATGCTAGGCTCTATACCCATCTTACTATGGAACAGGGGTTGGATTTAATACTCCTTTAGGTGTAGGGCGTATACTGTTTCTCCTAGAGCTATATCTTCTAGGATGTCTTTTAAGCTTATTAGTGAAATACGCCCTTTTAATTCTTTATCATTCTACCATTTAAAGGCTCCTATCTTAAAGCGTATCTTAAAATCTGCTTCTGCAAGCTAAGGATATCTAAGAATAAGGTTATAGCCTACAAAGTTAGCCACCTAAAAGGGTTGCGGGCCAACTACCTTAGTGCAGTTATACATATTAGCCACTAACACTGTAAGCTTATAGGCACTGTGTAGTTTAATCCAATACTTATCTAGGAACCCTATAATAGGTTTCCACCACTTTAGTAATAGGATAAGCTTATACTCTTTTACCAAATTATATTGTATAAGATTAATTTTAGCGCCGCTGTTATATAGTGCTTAGAACTAACGTACCTCACCTATAGGGAGTACTATTTCTAGCTTAATAGCAATACGGAGAGTCTCTCCTTCCGTATCTTGCCCTAGTTATAGCTAGGAAAGGTCCATAACTAGGGCTTTTCTTTTTTTGGATTATTAGTGCGGTTATTACCCTACTTGTTTTTCTAATTAGGTTTACCTCCAAAGAAGTTTTCTCTTAACTTTTTAGAGTATTCCTATAAGGGTGCCGGATAGGTATTAGGTTGGCCCTAGGAGTCTTTCCCATTGCTTAAGGTCCCTAGCTTTAACCCTTCCGGATTTCTCTTTAAGAATGGCTTCTTTAAAGTTTGGGTCTGCCCTATATTGCTGCTAAAGTGCCTGCGTTTCTAGTTACCCCCTAGCTTCTTACTGGAAGAGGTCTAGTTCCTTACCATATCCTTAGCATTTAGAACCGCTTATTTAAAATCCGCATATATGGTAATCCACGATAGGGCTCCCACACGCTTTATTTTGTCACAAATTGCTAGCTTAATTCTAGCCCAGATAAATCCAATTTTCTCCTTTTTATAGATGCTACCGTCCTTATTTTTAAAGGGCTCTAGATCTATTAGTTAAGCACGAGTTTCTATAAAGTTTATAAACTAGCAGAAATTATGGCGGTTAAGCTATATCCCATTCTAGAATAGTTCTGCGTAATTATATTATATAACATGCAGATCTTAAGTCCACTTCTTTAAAAAGGTTTACAGCTGCGGCTATATAGTAATTTGCTCTTTATTAAGCTAATTTAGTACAATTTAGTTTAGGGATTAATCTTTAATCTTACTAATAATGTAACAGGTACGCTCTTTAGTATTATTTTATATTATTAGCATCTTAAAAAAGTTATCTATTTCATAAACCTAATTGTTTAACTATTGGGCGTTAGGTCTCTAGCGGAGTTCTAAACTACTAGAGGCCTTAGCCAGTTGGTCTATATCCTTTTTCCATTTACTGCGTAGATACCTCTCTAAGTCTTCTACACCTCCTTAGGTAGGTACTGGGTATCCCCTAGGAGGCCCTTAGCCTTAGCTAGGTTATAAAAGATTTTATCTAGCTTAGATTAAGCTCTGCTAGATCTAGACCTGCCCCTAAAGGTTTCTAATATATTTATTAGTGGCTCCTTCCTATATGGCTTCTAAGAGCCTTGCGGCAGCTTCCTAATATCCTCCTTAAAGAAAATTGGTATAGGGCTCTTAACTTTCTAGCCTTGGGCCTAGGGAAGCTCTAGCTATAGAGGTAGTGTTAGTACTAGTAGCTAATACAGGTTTCCCTATAAGGCTTAAGTCTTAAGTTAGTAGTTAGGTTAAATTGCCTAAAGGGGTAGGCCCACTTAGCTTATAAGCAGTCTATATACCGCCACTATGCTAATTATAGGCCGGTGGTCTTCCAGGAGGGTTCTAGTTAGGTTCCTAATTAGGCGTGTTAGTATATTCCTCTAGCATTTCTAGTTTAGGGGAAGATTTTAGGGTTATATTTGGCGCTTAATCTTCTAATTAGCATAAGTAGGGCTGGAGGGGTTCTGGCTGCTTTCTAGCAGTGTTATAATCGTTATAGAGGGTGTCTGCGTTTTCCTTAGCGTTGCTAGTAACTATAGGTGTGTAAGAGTCTTTAAGCTTTTAGTGCATTTGGGTGTTAGGGCTTATTTAGCCATCTTACCTAGAGGTTTATATTGTCGCAATCTCTTGCTATTAGAGGGACCTTCCTGCCTTAGCGCGACGGCTGTCTATAAGGTATTTATAGAGTTTCTGTTTAGGTTATCGCGAGATTTTAAGGGAGGATGGTAGATATAAATAAAAGATATAAACAAACAATCTAGTCCTTAAAGCCAGCTGCCCTTCTAGATAAAGTAGGAAGGATTTAAATATAAGGGGACTTTGTAGACAGGGGGCTATAAGGACACGGTTGTGGAACAGGATAGATTGGTAAGAGAGATAAATCCTTAAGAAGGTAAGGCCTCTGGGATTATGGAGACTATATACTACTGGCACGTGGCTCTGGCACGTGACCGGCGACCATCTAAGGGGTGTCTGGAGGTTGTCCTAAAGGCAACCCAAGGTGTCCGCAATAATATCCCTTACAATTTCTTACTCTTTACGCGAGCTTTTTTTATAGATTACGATAACACTATAGTATTAAAGCGTTTTCTATAATTTATAGATTGCGGACCTTAGTTCTAATATTCTTTTAAAATATCTTTACAATAATTAAGGTAATCCTCTAGTTTCTATATAGAGTCCTTAGCGGGCCGGCCTAGTCATTTAACTTTATATTAAAGCTTATTCTTAATAGACTTATAGTGTAGTATAGCTTTAACCTTATACCGCTCGCCCATTACTTTAGGGTGTTAAATTAGGTCTAGACGGAAGTTTTTTTTAGCGGTGGTCTATACTATAGCTCTAATAGATTTATATAAAACGCTAAATGTATATAGGCTATAAATAGGGGTAGCTAGAGACGGTAGACTGGCTTGCTAATTTATTTCTTAATTTAGAAAGGACCTAGGTATCTTATATCAAGCTTCTTTAATAGTTAATAGGTCTTAATATTTATTAAATATAATAAAACCTTATCGCCTACTCCAAAATGCTTATTTTAGTGTTTATAGTTATACCAAAGTCTTTATTACTCTTAAGTATCTTATAGGCTCTACTTTATATACTTTTATTACTCCTCCCATTCCTTAAGGTACCCTTATACCCTCTAATGGATATTCTTAAGCTTCTCGGTAGGATTCTATAATTAATCCTACGGCCTTAGCCAGTAATTATTAGGTATACCATTAAATCCAAATAATTAGACACTATAGGCAATCTAAATTGGTGCAAACTAATATAATAAATATTGCTTTAAGTTATAAGTATACTCCGCATATAGAAGTAGCTTATACTAATTATCTTGCTAATAGTTCAAATATATTTATAGGTAAGACTCTAGTTCCTAATTTTAGCGTTCTATTTACCCATCTATTTATAAATAGAAAGCTATACTATAATAGTGGTCTATTTTTAAATAGAAGTATAGATCTAACCAGTATTGGCTTATAAAGACGCTGCCCCTATTAGTAATAATAAAGTATAGTTAATCTACTTTAAGAAAGTATTTCTCCTTAATTAGGTTTGCAAGCACTTATATATTAATTATCTTATTAATAAAAAGGTATTAAATATACTTTTAAAACGTATTAATAAGTATAAAGACTAAATTATATATTTATCCTTGCTTATCCTTTAATAGTAGAAGATCCGTAATAAAATCCCTAGTATAATATCGTTATAGTTCGCTAACGGGAGGAACTAGTTTAAGTAGACCCTATAGCTTATGCCTTTAGATTTTATATACTGGACACTTCTTATAGTAACTGATATATTTCTTTACTTTTTAATTAAGCTTTAGCCAATAGTATTTGCGTTAAAGTAATTCCACTATCTTAGCTTAACCATAGTAGCCGCCTAAAGGATTATTGTAATTATTTATAAGAATCTTCTATTATAGATTTACTTCTTATAGCACCTAAACCTTACTATTTCTATATAGTAGGCCTATTAGGTCTAGTTCCTAATAGTAGCGCCTAGCAGCTTTCTTTCTATTATATTTCTACTCTACTTCCATATTAAAAATGACATAAAAGGCGTCCCTCCGTTGCACCTTATAGATAAGATCCGTTAACCTTTTAGATAGTTTCTAAGTAAATACTATTTTATTCTATACTGCTCTAAGTATAAAACTAGATAGTATTATAGATTTTATAACTTCTTAATATGCTTATATTAGGAAGGCCGCTATAAAGTTAAAGCCCTTTAGTTATTATAGGGCTCTAAGTTTTAATTACTCTATAGCTTTACTATTAGTTTAAGGAGATCGCTTAATAATTAGAGATAACGTATTACTAGGTTTTAAAAGTATATTAGGAACGTCCTATCCAGGTATATTTGGACCCTTATTAGTAACGGACTAGGTACTAGCTAGAACATTAATAGAAGCTAATAGGGTTTGCACTGCCTAAGGCTTAGTGCTTAGAGCTATAGGTACTTAAGTATTCTATATTTAGAGCTTATTCTATAATATAAGGAGTAAGATATCTATTATCTATTTTCCTTTTCCTATTTTAAAGCCTTTGGTATAGTCTGGCTATTATAACAGTCTATTAGCAGGGTTATTTTCCTCTAGCTTATATTTAATCTTAAAATTAAATCACGTAAGCTCCTTTACTTATTTAGCCTATTAAGGTATAAACTCCTTTATAGCTATAAAGTAGCGTAAATTATAATAATATAAGAGTATATGGGTAGTATAGCTCGCGTACTTAAAGTAGTATCGCTACTATTTAAAACAGTTAACTATAGCCAGCAGTTTCTTATTATGGGTATAATACCTAACTTTAGGTCCCTGGAATTTTCTATTATAAAATACTACTAGTCTCTAGTGGAGCTAGGTAGTGTCTAAATGCCTATTAGGTTGTAGTAGAATACTAATAAAAGTAAAATTTAATATATTAGTAACTATTATTAGTAGCTAATTTAGGTTAAAATGCCGCAATAATAAAGTTTTTATAAACTTTGTGTATAGTTTCTAAAAGGCTTTCTATACCTTTCCGGGCCATATTTATAGTTTATACTATTTAGTTAGTCCCTTCTTAGTTTTCTTTCTTCCCGCCTTTAAGCTTTTTATTTCTTAGGCCAGGTCTTAGAAAGCTTTAGTGTTGGAATCACGGTGGGGGGGTTTTGGTTTCGATCGATTTCTTCTTCTTTTCTTTCTACTTCTATAGGTGGGATTTGATGGATCTCCTGAGCTCGCTTAGCTCACGTGATCAACCCAATTAGTTACAAGCAACGGTGTCCACTGTATCACAGAACCTTATTCCGACATTTAGTAACGTAGTTAAATAGATATTAGGTAATGTCTAAGTAGTTATAAATAAAGCGTCTATAGAAATTGGCAAAGCCTAAAAACACTTAAATATCCTAATAGCTCTCTGGCTCTAGCCACTTTTAAATTATCTACACCTATTCTAGGTCCATAACTACGCCTATAGGCGTTATAATATAACTTAGAAACTTAACCTGCTTAGTATTAAAGATATACTTTAACGCCTTAGCGTAGAGGCCCTAATTATCTAAATATTCTAGTACTTTGCGGATATATTGCTTGTGCTAATTCTTATCTTCTAAGTAGATAAGAATATTATCTAAATAGATAATATATATACGGTTAACTAGTCCCCCTAAGGCTCTATAAATATACAATTAAAATATTATAGGCGGATTGGCTAGCCCAAAAGGCATTACTATATACTAAAAGTGGCCGTATTAGGTCTTAAAAGCAGTCTTTTACTTATCCCCCCTTTTAATATAGAGCCTATAATAGGCATCTTATAGATCTAGCTTTATAAAGATCTTTACCCTAAATAGTTAATCCAGTATTTTACTAACTAGTAGTAGTAGGTAACGGTTCTTAATTATAATCTTATTATGACCATAGTAGTCTATATATAGCCTTATAGTTCCATCTAGTTTTAGAATAAAAAGGATTAACGCGCCTACTGGTAACTTACTAGGCTAAATCTATCCCTTTTTTAGTAAGCTGTTAAGGTGCTCCTATAGAATTTTAAGCTCTTTATAAGAGAGGTTGTAAATAAAAAGGTTTAGTAGTTATTTACTTTCTTCTAGATTAATTATATAATTATATTCCAAGTTCCGCTAAATAACTTTTACTTACCTATCCAAAAATACCCTAAGTAAGTCCATTAGGCCTAATAGAATATTTAATAGGTTGGGGTTACGCTCGTTCTCTATATTATTATTAGGTAGATCTTAGAGCTCCCTTAAAACACTTGCGGGTAGCGTCGCGCGCTATAATAGCTATTTATATATAGTTACCACTATATGTTAAATAGTTTTATACAGTAGCTAGTAGAGAGTAAGGAATTCTTTAACGCAGTGTTTAAGGTGTTATAGTATACTTTTTATATATTGCTTAAGCTAGAGTAACCTATAGCGGTAGAAGTATTTTATAAGATCTTTAAAATCGCCGCCTCCCTATAGAGTCTTTATAACCTATCCGGCAGTTCTCTATAGGGTATCTATTATAGAAGAGTTATTGCCTATACTAGGTTCTATACCTATCTTACTATAAAATAAGGGTTAGATTTAATACTCCTTTAGGTATAGGGCGTATACTATTTCGCCTAGAGCTATATCTTCTAGGATATCTTTTAAGCTTATTAGTAATATACGCCCTTCCGATTTTTTATCATTCTACTATTTAAAAGCTCCTATTTTAAAGTATATCTTAAAATCTACTTTTGCAAGCTAAGGATATTTAAGGATAAGGTTATAACCTACAAAGTTAGCTACCTAGAAGGGTTGTAGGCTAACCACCTTAGTATAGTTATATATATTGGCCACTAATACTATAAGCTTATAGGCGCTATATAGTTTAATCCAATACTTATCTAGGAAGTCTATAATAGATTTCCGCCACCCTAGCAACAGGATAAGTTTATACTCTTTTACCAAATTATATTGTATAAGATTAATTTCGGCGCCGCTATTATATAGTATTTAAAACTAACACGTCTTGCCTATAGGGAGTATTATTTCTAGCTTAATGGCAATATAGAAAGTCTTTCCTTCTATATCTTGCCCTAGTTATAGCTAGGAGATATCCATAACTAGGGCTTCTCTTTTTTTAGTTTATTAGTGCGTTTATCGCCCTGCTTATTTTTCTAATAAGAATTTCCTTCTAGCTTCTTGGGGTATTTCTATAAGGGTATTAGATAGGTATTAGGTTGGCTATAGAAATCTTTCTTACTGCTTAAGGCTCCTAACTTTAACTATTTTAAAGTTCTCTTAAAAACAGCTTTTTTAAAGACTGGGTCTACCTATAAGGGATCTCTTAGCCCCTTACTTAGGTACACGCATAGGGGCTCTTAGGAGCTGCTAAGGCTAGCCTTCGGCTAGCCCTTGGCACCTCCTTATAAGCTTCTTAGGCCTACAGCCCTTTCCCTCCTTATCGGTTCATCTCTTTCCGTACGAGGTATTTCCATACCTACTCTTTACTATATTGTCCTCTTCCATCGACTTTTCTTATAACTTATGCTCGGCTTACCTACTCCCTCCCATACACCTAGGTAATAGCCTTATACTACCCTATATTACTACTAAAGTACCTATGCTTTTGGCTACTCCCTAGCTTCTTATTAGAAAAAGTTTAGTTCCTTACCACATCCTTAGTATTTAGAACCGCTTATTTAAAATCTATATATATGGTAATCCGCGGTAGGGCTCCTACGCGCTTAATTTTACTACGAATTACTAGCTTAATTCTAACCCAGATAAATCTAATCTTAATCTTTTTTTATGGATACTGCCGTTTTTATTTTTAAAGGGCTTTAAATCTATCTATTAAGTATAAGTTTTTATAAAGTTTATAAACTGGCGGAAATCTTAATAGTCTAGCTATATACCATTCTAGAATTATTCTGCATTATTATATTATATAATATACAGATCTTAAGTCCAACCCTTTAAAAAGGTCTGCAGCTATAGCTATATAGTAATTTACTTTTTATTAAGTTAATTAAGCGCAATCTAGTTTAGCAATTGGTCTTTAATCTTGCTAATAATCCACTATATACGTTCTTTGGTATTATCTTATATTATTAGCATTTTAAAGAAGTTATCTACCTTATAAACCCAATCGTCTAAATATTAGGCGCTAGGTTTATAACGGGGTTTTAGACTACTAGAAGCCTTAGCCAATTAGTCTATATCCTTTTCCTATTTATTGCGTAAATTCCTCTCTAAGTCTTTTACACCTCCTTAAATAGGTACTAAGTAGCCCCTAGAAAGCCCTTAGCCTTAGCTAAGTTATAAAAGAATATATCTAGCTTAGATTAAACCCTAATAGATCTAAATTTGCCCTTAAAGGGTTCTAATATATTTATTAGTGGCTTCCTCCTATATAGCTTTTAAGAGCCTTATAACAGTTTCCTAATATCTATTTTAAAGGAGATTAGTATAGGGCTTTTAACTTTCTACACTTAGGCCTAGAGATACTCTAGCTATAAAGGTAGTATTAGCACTAGTAACTAGTATAGGTTTCCCAATAAGCCTTAGGTCTTAAGTTAGTGTTTAGGTTAAATTACCTAAAAAGGTAGGCCCGCTTAGCTTATAAGCAGTCTATATACTACCACCATACTAATTATACGCTGGTGGTCTTCTGGGAGGGTTCTGGTTAGGTCCCTAATTAAATATATTAGTATATTCCTTTAGCATTTCTAGCTTAGGGGAAGATTTTAGAGTTACCTCTAGCGCCTAGTCTTTTAATTGGCCTAGGTAGGGCTAGAGGGGTTCTAATTGCTTTCTAGTAGCGTTGTGTCCATTATAGAGGGTATCTACATTTTCCTTAGCAGTAACCATAGGTGTGTAAAAGTCTTTAAGCTCCTAGTGCATTTAGGTATTAGGGCTTATTTAGCCGTCTTACTTAAAGGTTTATATTATCGCAATCTCTTACTATTAGAGGGACCTTTCTACCTTAAGGTAATGGCTTTCTATAGGGTATCCGTAGAGTTTTCACTTAGGTTATTATAAGGTTTTAAGGGAGAAATGGTAGATAAAATAAAAGATGTAAATAAATAATCTAGTCTTTAAGCCAGCTGCCTTTCTAAATAAAGTAGGAAGGATTTAAATATAAGGGGACTTCATAAAATAGGATAGATTAGTAAGAGAGATAAATTCTTAAGGAGGTAAGGCCTCTAGGATTATAAAGACTATATACTACGGGTATATGCCTCTAGTATATAACTGGTGACTATTTAAGGGGCGTCCAGAGGTTATCCTAAGGGCAACCTAAGGTGACCGCAATAATATCCCTTATAGTAAGCTAATTTAGACTAATTATATTATTATTTATTGCTTAACGTCCAATTCGGATCCCTATTGGGCCCACGCGGACTACTCCTTATTTATATATAGGGAGAAAACTCTATTTAAGAAAACCCCATAATCCATCTCTCCGCCTTTTAGGACTCGCCTACTTAGTGCCTATAAGTCACTAGTAGTACTCTTCTACCTTACTTTTTAACCTCCTTAGGAACCACTACTGCCATAACAAGCCTATGGACGCGCTAGTATTATAAACTTTACTCTACTACTATAGAGTTATTAGGGGGCGCCTATAACTCGCCCCTTTACCCTCTATTACCATTTCCTTTATAACTTAGAACTAGTCTAGTACATTTTAGCTAATAAGCCACTAGGTAACCGCTTTAAGGCCTTTTTATATTAAGAGCAGTATAGTATAGTTCTCTGTGCTAGCTACTAAGAGTATTGCTTCTTGGTTAGTGCGTAGGGGGTATAACAGTATTATATATTTTAGTGTCTGTCTTAGCCAGCTGTATTTGCATCTTAGGCTACCTACTAGGACACCTACCTAGTAGAGCCAATCTTTTAGTCCTATTATTCCTATTCTTAAGAGTGTTGCCATTATATTTTCTACCTTTGTTAGGCCTTTTTAGAGCCCTTAAGTGTTTACCCCCCATAGCGTTAACCATGCTACGGCTTAGGTTCCTCTTGCCTAAGTTAGCCTCTATACCTTTAACTCCTATACGCCTCTCTAGCGTTAGTCCAACCAGTATTATATTATAGTGGATGGTTTCCTAGCATTCCTTTATACTCTACTTTAGCTCCTTTTTTTTTCTTACTGTTATCTTTACTAGCCTCTTACGCGTTTTCCTTCCTCCTCTATATAGGCCTAGGCCCTAAAGCAGCACTATTTTTCTTTTACTTTCTTTGCCTGTTTCTCTAATATATCTTCCCTACTTTAGGGTTGTTAGTTTATTCTCCTATAAGGCACCCTTAGGTCCCTCTATAGTTTATTTAGGCGTGTCTTAATATACTTTATAATATTAGAGTTATGTTTATTTTACGCCCTTTATATTACAGCGGCTTTAATATATAGTTATAGGGGGGGGGTATTGGCTTCCTTCTCTAGTAGTACTGTGGCCGTTCGCTTGTACCCGCCTATTATACTCTAGAGGTAGGCTATTTAGACCTTTTAGAGTAGTTTAAGGAGCGATTTAGGGGGGCCTTTCTTAGTTTCTCTAATGGCCTAAATACTAGATCTATACGTTGTAGTTAGCCGGACAACTACTATATATAATAGGCGTAACCTCTAAAAGCATAGGCCCTATATGGAATTAACAATCCTAGATAATATAATATACTATGCTTGGCCCTTATAGGCCGCTTATACCGTATATGCGCTCCACTGGAGCTTGCTATCTACCTATACTCCTAATACCCTTAGGCCCTAAACTAGTTAACCTCTAAAGCCTTAGATATAGATTATATACTAAAGATCTGCAGATTAGTTACATTTTCTCATTGGGAAAATATTCGCAGGATAAGATTTAAGTAGACTTTGATTTTCGCGTTTCGCGTAATTAATATGTAATTTGACCAACTTAATACGCAATTAACTAACTTAACACGCAATTTAACTAACTTAACATGCAATTAACTAACTTAATATATAATTTAACCAACTTAACATATAATTAATTAACTTAACACGCAATTTAACTAACTTAATATATAATTAACTAACTTAATAACTTTAAAAGCTAACTATATATTTCTTAACACGCAATTAACCTACTTAGCAACTTTAAAAGTTAAATAACACGTAGTTAACCTACTTAATAACTTTAAAAGCTAACTGTATGTTCCTTAACACGCAGTTAACCTACTTAGCAACTTTAAAAGGTAACTATATATTTCTTGACATGCAATTAAGGTAAAGTTATATGCTATATATTT
>Ga0307507_10002062_pt1 | contig 43551 bp, 47 predicted proteins | sample 7_EM_MG_FD_207223 | JGI IMG/M metagenome (GOLD analysis project Ga0307507, IMG submission 207223) | Populus trichocarpa ectomycorrhiza microbial communities from riparian zone in the Pacific Northwest, United States - 7_EM | ecosystem: Host-associated > Plants > Roots > Unclassified | place... | reverse complement strand
CTGCTTGAGCTGTCTGGATCGCCTGCCGGTGCCGCTACTGGGGCTTTGCTGGTTAATCCTTTTTGTGGAGACTCAGGGAACCCGCCGGGGGTGACTGTTGCTGCCTTTGCTAGTTCTGTTGCTGACTTCGCTAGATCTCGTTGAGCGCTATCTCTGGCTAGTTGCCTAGCTGCTTCGTCTATTGAGAACTGTTCCTTTGTAGGCGCTTTGATAAATCGTCCCTGTTCATCTCTAGCTCGTTGTTGAACCTTCTTCTTGGGAGGTCTGCTCCCGCTGCGTTCCTGGTGTTCTTCAATCTTGATAACTTGTTGAAGTTAAAAAAATGTAATCGCCTCCTGGGTGGTGGCGGAATCGATAGGGTAACGATCCTATCTCTATACCAAAGTGCGGTATATAACGAGACTAAGTACCGGAGGCTTAGACTAAGTTGTTGTAACAAACTTCTTACCATATCGCAACTACCAAGTAGTTCCTAATAGCTAACTTGAAGTATGTTTGGTCCTTTATTGGATTCTCAAAGCGAACTGAAGAAGTAACTGTTCAACCAAGTATATTGAAAACTCTGTCTGTCGAAGTCTGCTCTCTCTACGTCCGGAGAATAGCAGGTCTTAAATACACTTGTCAGGCTAACCGGAGCCTTGTAAACAATAACCATAAAGACTCCCAAAACGGTAGCCTTGAAACGTTACATAAAACATATCAAGTATCACACGATACCTTGACACAATAACTAAAACATACTGAGTATCAAACGATACTCGAAACCAAACATAAAACATCACGAGTATCAAATTCAATCATAAAACATACTGAGTATCAAACGATACTCGAAACCAAACATAAAACATCATGAGTATCAAACTCAATCATAAAGCATACTGAGTATCAAACGATACTCGAAACCAAACAGTAACCTGTACCGGTTACAACTGATGTATATTAAAAATAATTTGTATAACTATTCTTACAGTCATCAGAGGGAATGTTATGTAAAAGTACCATGTCCCTCATCCTATTCTCAATTATTGATATATATTTTGTTCGGATTTCTTTTGTTTGCCCCCCTTGTCAGAAGTTTCAACTTTCCTCAATGTGCCAGGCAGGGTAATAAACCATTCATTCTACTTTTGATTTCAGTTGGAATCTGAAAAGGCCTTGTCAGATAATATCCAAAGATTGTGCTCCTTTCTGTCTGGCAGATGGATGGATGGAATAATTGATGTTTACTTATATAACCACCTTAGTTGGTTTCATCAAAACAGTAGCGGATTCGGTCATTCAAATGAGATACTGTTTGGTGATGAGCTACAAGCCTCCTCATTAAGAGATACTTGAGGCGGGTTGATTTACCCATTTAATATTACTAGCTGTAAGATGAAATTATGTAATACACTGTCTACTGAAGCATAGTTGTCCTGAGACTTTATAGTCAAGCGGAAAACTACTCTGTGCATATTTCCCAATTTGTTTATTTTCTCATTTCTCTGACTTGGTATCTTCTAAAAGAGGTTCTCTTCGAAGGTATTCGTCTCTGCAAATAAAACTACTTGTAACTGAAGGGAAGAACCTCTATGGTTTGCCTTTTATAAACATTTTGGATATTTCTTTTATTGATATACCAGTAAGCTGGAGTGAGAATTATTACATTCCTACTTAAGCACAGTATTCTGGATCAATACAAAACGTGGGGGCCATCGTGGAATTCTCATAACATACTCTCTAATTTTGAGATTTGAACTCTGTCCCCACAATTTTTCATAGAAGTCCTCCATTGGAGACCTAATTTCTAAAAATAGGAGAAAATGGAAGAAGGTTTTAGCTCTCAATTTGAGCTCAATGCAATTGAAATTTGTATACACAGGATGTGGACCTGAAAATAAGGAAAGAATGTAGTAATTGGGCTTGGAGGAGAATACAATAGTGCTAATTGTTATCAGGAAGGAATAAAAACTCCTAGTGGATTGTAGTGAAAATATAGAAAATCTATAATGTGGGTATAGAAGGAGGGGGAATATGATAATAAAGCAAGAGTGAAGGTTGGTGGGGAGGGGACTGTTGTATAGTCTTATCAGAGTTTAATAGATTACTTCAATTAACTACTGCATCAGCAAAATGTAAAAACCAGTCCTGTTCCACCAAGGGGGGTTATGGTCCCCCTGGTCCTCCTGGTCCACACTGATCCACCTTGGTCCACATTTTCGGTAAAATTTCAAAAAGTGTGGATCAGAATGGATCGGAGTGAACCAGGTGGACCATGGGGACCACAACCCCCCTTGGTGGACCAGGAGCGTTCAGGACCACCTTGGACCACGCTCCAACATTTTCCTGATGCTGGTTGAGGAATGTAATGTAAATACTTAATGAAAATGTCCGCTAACACTACAGTGTCCATTAAGACTAGAACAATGTCAGTTAAGACTAGAATAGAATACTATAATACTAGCAGCCCCTTGCCCCTACGGGTCTTATCCATGTTTTAGTATTGAATAATATATAATAGTATTTATTCAAGCTAGATATAAGATTATAACTTATCTAGAAATCCCAGCAAGAGTGTTGAAAATTGCCTTTAGTATGAGAATCCAAGTCTGCAACAGCTCTATTATGTCGACCATGACTCTAATTATGCAAATTAGCAATTAATTTATCTGAAACAGCAGGAGAGGGTTGAGATGGTTCAATGAGCAGAGAAGGATCAAGGTATATAGGAGAACAAGGATGTAAAAAGAGTTCTGAGAGTTCTGGGAATTGAGAAGGTATAGGGGGCCAATGGGGTAAAGCTAGTAGAGGGTATACAGGAGGTAAAACCGGATGAGTGAGGGAACGAGAAGGGAGGGAAAGAGGAAAGATGGAGGGTACAAAGTGAGAAGGTGTAGTGGGTACATTGGTAAAGAAGGGTAAAGAGGAATGAGAAGGAAGAAAAGGCTAAAAAGGAAAGGGGTTGAAAGGAGTATAGAGGGGAGAGTGAGTAAAGAGGGTAGAGGGGGTAGACTTTGAGGAAGTTAAGGAGAAAGAGAAGACAAAGAGGGGATAAGTGAGAGATGGGGCAAAGGCAGCAGAGGACATAGAAGGAATAGAGTGAGTAGGGAGAGTAGGGAGTAGAGGACATAGAGAGAGTAGAGAGAGAGAGAGAGAGTAAAGAGAGTAGAGAGGTTAGAGAGGTTAGAGAGGGGATTAAGGGCTAAGAGGGTATTAAGGGCTAAGAGAGCAGAGTAGGCGGAAAGGGGAGAGCAAGGCAAGGCGGTTGAGATGGCTGATGTGGTAGATAGAAGGAACAGGATAAAAGAGGGAAAGGAGGAAATGGCGGAAGAGGTGATAAAGTAGGTGTAGAGGAAGAAGGAGGTGTAGGATGAAGAGGAGGGGATTGAGAAGGAAACATAAGTGCAAATGAGTTGCAAGAAGGAGAAGAGAAAATGTGTGTTTGAATTGTGAAAAGGAGAAGAGAGAAGGAATGTTGAAGTTTTAAAACAAACTTGAAGAAGAGAGAAGATTTGTTTGGATTGTAAAAAAGAGAAGAGAGATATGTAGAAGAAAGAGTTGAGTGGGAAGGAGGAAGAAGAGGGAGATGCTTAAAAGGAATAGTAGCAATGTTAAGTTATTATATTAGGGGATAGTTTAGATAGCCCTTTAGGTTATGGTAATGATCTATTATTAGGGCATGTAGTAAGATGATTTGATTGCACACATTGTGACAAGATTATCTGATTGGGCACATTTTCATATGTCTTTCAGTACAATATAGACTATTAGAGCTAAATCCAAAAAGGTTGAAAACCAATGGCGAATCTAGGATCGTATATGAAGAACTAGAATAACACCCAAAGTATAAATTTCTATAAATTCTCATCTCGATACTGTTACTACTGAATATCATTTAGACTAGCATAACCATCTCTCACTCAGTCTTGGCAATGAGAATGATTGTTAATACTACTTGTTGTTTTCAATAGTGACTGGATCCCTTGGTACCAAGTTTGGAGAATTAGAATCTTTTGGCAGCAAGGCATCCAGATACTTTTGAAAACTCTAAGTAGGGAAGCCTTTTAAGTGTGGAAAATTTATGAAATAGTGATACATAATTCTGGTCATCTATTTGAAAAATTGTTCTTTTAAAGACTATTTTCGACTTAATGCCTTACAAATTTTGCTATACTTTAGATAGACCTCTACCCGCGGAAATGAATTATACTTGGTTATTTAGTATTGGTAAATGTCTTAGGTACTTACAGAATTGGTATTGTACTTGCACTGTCAAAGCATTTTTAAAAAAGACTCTTATTGTATACTGTCAAACTTCGAGAAAAAGTACTAAATTTTGGCGGTATGCAATAGCAGTCTTTTTTAAAAACGGTTAGACAGTGTGAGTAGTTGAGGGTGCATGAAAGTGATTTGCCTGGAGAAATATTCGTAATGCACAGGAGGAAAGTCTAGGGGTATCGATCGTACTATCAACGAGCGGAGGTGCCATCCTCGGCCCCCGAGCTTCTTTGCCGGTTTTTGGCGTTTGTGACACAGTAGGACCACGCACAGAAAACCTATAAGGACGTTTTAAGGATTGTTCTGGCTAAATTTGAAGACTGTTGTCTGCGGGGCAATGAAACTCACACTACAGCCGCTCAAACCTCCGGGCAAAAAGAAATGCGAAATGGAAAAACCCTAAAAGTTTAGTCTGGTGGTTGTTGTAAGTGCGTTGGCTGAGGAACCATGGTGGTCGAGTCCTCATTGTGAGAACTTAATATGCGTCAGAGTACTACTGTAAAGTAGCTATCGGAAAGTATGAGAACCTCAAGGGTAATACTAGTGAAAAACGATTCGTTTGGTATCCGGACTGTGGGATCCACCTGGATAATAAAAACAATGTGCGAGTATCACAAATCATCATCTTACAATGGAATTCGGTATTAGCCAACCTCAACCTTATAGCCCCCTCTAATAGAAAGCAAAACTGATGCAAATGTTTTTCTTGTTGTTGATTCCCTGAGTTCGTTCGTATCACTACAGTATTGTTGGAAATAACGTTAGCAGTTTAATGATCGCGCTCCGCGGTGGCATACATATGCACCATTAGAAGGACGCCCAAGCTATGAAAAGGTTTCTCCCACCTGTTTTTCTTTCCTTCTCATCTTTTCCTCGCTTCCTTCTTTTCTCCCTGTCAACAACTTTCGTTAACACTCTCCTTTCCATAAAACCGTCGCAATCAAGAATGATCTTCATCTCCGCTTAATACAAACTCTATGTCTCTACCTAAGCCGTTCCACTCCGCCGCGTAAAACCCTCACCGCGGATCATTACCTCCGCATCGATTATTTTCAACATTCCCTGTTGGAAATGCCTGCACCTGTAGGCAGCAGCATCCGTATGCTATACGGCAGTGGGACGTACAAGCGTTAAAAAGGTTTGTCCTATAAAATGTCATTCCCTCCCGTCCCCGCTTTCCGACATTTCCTTTCCTTTTCTCAAACTATCTTTCAACACCTTAACCGCTTCAATAAAAATTACTCACCTTCACTAGAACTACTTCGCTTCACTGAGTAAAATCCTTCAGTCCGATCATTACTTCCATTTTCAACCCTACCACCCACCACTACCCTATCACCACGACCATCTACTATCATCATTTTTGGAGGTTCGTTTAAGCAGCCCCTTATTTAACTTGTTGGCTTTGCTAACCCGAGGGGCAACCAACTTTTACATAGTTGTTGCGGTATTGATTGCTGGTGCGGCGTTAGGGGCTTGGGGCACCATGACCTATCAGCAGTGCCTCAAGGAGCTCAAAAGACACCAGAAAAATGCGTATTTCACTCGCGGAGAGGGAGCTGGCCGAGAGGGTCGAGAGGGAGCTGGCCAAGAGGGAAGCGGCGGCCCAAGCTAGACAGAGGAAGAAGATAGGATATTGTCTCCGTGACACTTTCATAGCTCCCTTCGATCACAATCCCTTGGAGCAAACGCAACATCCAACCAACCATTTCTCTTGCTTGCCGGTAACGACTCATAGGGGATTAGCGCCGGAATCTCCCTGAGATGGTGGGTGAACGAGTAGAAGTCGTTGGATAGAAGGTGGAAGGAGTCGAGAGAGATCTGTGGCTTATAAGAAGTGGTTATAGTGAAGACGCTGTATCCGCGGGGCAGTTGCGGTATGGAGGCTTCGTAAATAATAATTCAATTGTATCTGGCACCCCTTAGTGGTTTCCGTTGCCCTAGCTAGGGCCTGAGTGACATCCTCGAAAAAGCCGGAATAAAACCCTGCATTGTCGATATCGCAAAAGCCACGGTTGTGAAGAAGGGAAAGAGCCAAGTAAAACTCTGAGAAAAGTACCGACACTACACCGTCCCTCCTTTAAACAGAAAAAACAAAACAATATCCTTACTGCCTGCTCCTCCCTGAAACTTCACCCCAAAGGGCCGGTCATGTTTGCATACCCGGGGACCTTGCCAGAGATGATGTTTGACCTCTTTGAGGGCAATGAGTGTGTTTGAGTAATCCTGCAGACTGTAAAGTGCCTCATTTACTGAACCGCGTGGCTTATATTTTTAGTGGGAACTAGGAACGGATTCGCCTTCGGGTTAATTATATTCTACCTATTCTTTCTTCTCGTACTTTTGGAAAAACTCTACGACGCCTCGATGGCATTGATCGCATTGATCGACGGGAGGATGAGCCGGAAGAACATATCCTCATTCGTGAGGAAGTTGCTCATTCTTACAAGAAGGACTAAAAAACCATAGCGGGGGGGCTTGGAGGGCCGGTGGGATGATCCATCGTTTTCTGTTTGTTTTTGTTTTTTTTATTATTTTTATTCATTCTTGAATATATTCGCCCCCCCCTACTGGGCGGCCCCCACAATACCTCGCGCAGAATTACAGAATGAAATGTAGTACCGAATTGACGTAACCGACTTCCAATCCATTACCTCCTCCTCCTCCTCCTCCTTAAATATTAAAGAGGGAGGGGGAACAAAACCCCCCAACATCCGCAGTGCATTGAGAGGGTTTGAATTTTTTTCTTCCCTTTTCTCCCCCCCTTTTTTATTGCTAAAGCTTGATCGGTTTGAAAAAGAATGGAAAAAAATGGGCAATTCCAGTGGTGGTTATGAATGTCTACTGGTCAATGGTGGAAGGAATGGGAATCAATGATGAGAGTCGCAGGTTTACGATTGAGTGAAGCGCTGTTACAGTACTATATTTGGCACAGGAATTGCCAAGAAAGCAGCTATAAAAAAACGTGTTATAGGAAAGCATTTAGCAAGTGAGGCGCCAAACAAGGTGCAAATCAAGTCATTTCAGCTTTCTGTCGTAATAATATCCATCATACATGCAAATTCCATCGCTCATCTACCGCTTCAATCCAATTCGTTTCAGGAAGAAGAAAAAAACCTCCCCAGGGAAGGCAAGCAAACTACGATCTTAACTTTACCTCAAAAGGCGGCAACACCAACCTGTCGTAAATATCAGACGATAGAGAATCCACAGGCATGGGGACACTATGCACGCCAAGTCCCCTAATATCCACCAATTCAGGCCCCAACTCATTCATACTCTTAGCACCGACAAGTCTCATTCCCACTTCGAACTCGTCCTTGAGCAACTGCATCGCGCGGACTACACCCGGTTCACCATAGGCGCTCATAGCGTACAGGAACGGCCTGCCGATGCCGACGCCCTTCGCGCCGAAGCACATGACTTCCGCTAGGATCTCGATCGCGCTGGGGGCCGTGTCGAGTTGGCGGCCACCGTGGTTGGACAGGACAACGGTTGGGATGTCGTATTCTATGGCTTTTAGCACGTCTTCAACCCGCTGCATGCCCTTGAGGACTATGCCAGTGGGCATTTTTGTGATGGACATAAAGTACGAGATGTCTTTCCGGGGGAGTCTGGGGTCTATGGGGCCGGAGAATGCGCGTGCGACGCCTTGCGAGCGGTTAATGGCGCCTGGGTTGTTTTTTCGAACGTCGGAGGCCGCACCGTTAAACCTGGTGCGGATGTCGGCAGAGGCTAGCATTAGACGAGACAATCAATATGCAAAGGGCAAGTGGAGTATCCTTTTCTCTACGCCCAAGCTGCGGAGCATCAACCGTGATGAATAGCCCTCAATCTTGTCAAAGCTGCAGGGAGACAAGGTAGGTATCATCTGAATAACACCATGTCTACCAACTGCCTTGGTAAGCACCACCTCTCCCTCCGGATCCCCCAACTTCCCTAAAGCAGTGGCAGTGAGTAGAACGGTACCAAGCACTTGCTCCCGAGCATGCTGGTACTCGAGTCCACCTCCTCCACGTCCACGAGGACGCGCGAGTGGAATCAGATCTTGTGGTACGCGGAGTGATTCTCTCGCAAGGTGATCTCGTTATCGGCTCATGAGGAGTAATAGTCCCACGCGGTCTTCTTCATGACCTGCTTGGCAACGGACTCGAAATCGTGCAGGTTGAAGCATTGAGCTAGCGGGGGCTTTGAAGCGATGCGCTGTTGTCGAGATTCCTCGTCCGGGTCGAAGGACTTCTCTTCCGCTGTCACTGTGGACATGTCCACTTCGCCAAGATGCTTGGACCGATCGAGGTGCTGACATCCCCGAAAATTAGAGTCAGTACAAAGAAATTATTATAAGCTGGGGGGAGTAATACTTCATCGAGGATATCCGGAAGATGAATTGGCTCGAATCCCTCCGTGCCATCTCTACCAGCGTACCTCAAAATAACCATCGAGCCCCAGGGTGTTTTGATAGGAATTCCGTCACGTCATAGGCCTTCCCATGAAGAATGATCCAACAAGAGTCTTTATTATTATGCTCGGCAACGTCCTTTCCCGTGAGCATTTTTTGCTGCATCTTGTCCAGCTATCAGTCTATAATTTCACTATTCGTGTCGCCGCTGAAGCAATTCGGCTAGCAGGTGGGGGGTGAAGTAAAATGAAAGCAGGTAGAAAAAAGAAGGGGGTGCCAGAAGTATGGTGCCGGTACTGTGCTCGTTTGGCAACTTCACGCTCAAATTTAGACTAGAATGGTAATTTATAGGTGTCCTTTTTTTGAGCTGCCCGGATAGACTAACGGCAATCAGACATAATGATGATGCGTTGCATCATATATACTCACTCGTGATATTACAAGAATAGCAGCAGGAATAAATGACGGGGGGTAAAGCAAACTAAAGCAAAGCGCTTTCGCGCCAGTATGACATATCTGCATTCCCCCCCGTTGACGGAGGGTGATGTCTAAGTGCATCGCGGCGAGTAGCGTGTAAGGAAAGGGAAGGGGCGGAGGTTATTAACCCGAGGCTGCGTTTTTTAGGACTGAAACCGTACCGAAGGGAACCGTTTTGCGAGACTATAGCAGTTCTACTACAGAGCGGCCCATGAGAGCGATGTTTGGTCGAATCTATCTGCCTTGCCGGGGTTGATCTCTCTCCACCGAGCCGTACTTTCACCACCCTCTCTTGCCCATTCTCAGCAGCACCTAAGAGCGGTGTTTGGCCCAATCTATCTGGCTTGTCGGGATTGACCTCTTCCCGCCCGAACAGTATTTTCACCACTCCCTCATGTCCATTTCAAGTGGCAAACGAGAACGGTGTTCGGCCGTCATCATCTGGCTTTTCAGGACTGACCTCTTCCTGCCCGAGTAGTATTTTCACCACCCTCTCATGCTTACACTTAGCGGTATACCAGAGGAGTGTTCTGCCCCATTTATCTAGCTTGTCGGGATTGACCTCTTCCCGCTTGGGTAGTATTTTCGCTACTTCCTTATGTCCATTCCGAGCCGCATGCGAGAGCGGTGTTTGGCCGTAATTATCTGGCTTATCGGGATTGACCTCTTCCCGTCCGAGTAGCATTTTTACAACTCCCTCATGCCCACGCTTAGCGGCATACAGGACCGGTGTTTGGTGGGATCTATCTCCCTTGTCGGGGTTGACCTCTTCCCGCCCGAGAAGCATTTTCACCACTCCCTCATGTCCATACAAAGCTTCATGCGAGAGTGGTGTTTCGCCGCGATTATCCGGCTTATCAGGGCACCCATCAGTATAGGATGCCCACATTAAATGAGTTTCACGAGCGGTGGATAACTAGAGAGACGTACCACGACGAGAAGTGTACTTTAGTCACATATTATAAGGGACAGCATGGGCGGGGCATAGGGGATTGGGGATGATTGTCGGAGCTTATCATATACAGTACATATCATAGGGGGTGCCAGGACCCACCGCCCATCCGTGTCTTTGGCTGTAGGTTGTTGCTGCTGCGTAGGGCGTCTGCCCACCTAAAAAAATGACTGACTATAGACAACAGTCAATTCCACCCTGCCACTAAGAGGAGGAGGAGGAGGAGGAGGAAGAGGGGGTACATCTATAGGACGCTTGTCACCTTCATTTGGCACTGCATCTAATTCTACGCAATGTATTGTCGGGGCGTGCTCCAGTAAGGCACATAATGAATACATCCATCCCCCGCATTAATCGAGTACAGTACAAGAGTGGATAAGAAAATAAAAAACAAAGCATAAAAACAATAAAACGTCACCCAGTTCGTATAGCCGTCACCGCCATCACCGAGAGCCCCGGAGGATGCTCTAGGCTATACACCCGAGCCCTCCCGTGCCATCGCTACTTGTTCCCATCCACCAGCGCTCTGGTCTCCATCTGGGGGTACGCTGATTCGAAGGAGGGGGCTTCGCCTGGAAACGGACAATCTCGGCTTCATCTTCTGCATAGCGCTTGGCAAACAGACGCCGAAGGCAACGATGCTCACGCGCAATTCGGATACAATAGATTAGGATAATTGGAATTGCGAGTGCTACGACTAAGGAAGACAATGGCACGCAGTCAATAAACAATACACTTCCAAGCCTGATGGGTTACTTAGACGTACTTAAAATTGGGTCTAGCATTGTTGCTTCCTTGTATGATAGGGTAAGAAGGATATGGGTTGTTCGATGGAGTAAAATATGGGCTGTCTGTGATTTGGAAATTTGTAGGGAAACTGGGAAGCAAGTGGAGTTTAAGTACTCAATCTTCCAGCTACTCGAGTACAGCACTGCCACGTTGCCATTGTACACCCACTGCTATACCGTAAAAAAAGTCGAAATAGTGGAAAAATGTGCTAGTTCCGCTAGGGGGGAAAGCTGCAAAAAAAAGAGCTTGAACATACAAAAGTAAAAATGCTCCAGAACTTACCAGAGGAGGAAAGTCGAATGACTTAACACATTATTCGATTATTTTAGTTTTACGGTAGTAAATACGCCAAAGGAAAAACCGCCAGACAGGGAGTTTGCAGATTGTTTAGTAAACCGGGAAGAAAAGCCAGGAGAAAAGAGGGGAAACACCTTTCTCGCATTAGTGTGTCTCCGGTACCTCCTGTTTAGGTTCTCATCCGGAACTATCCACCCTTCCCCGGGTTTGGTTATCGTCGATAATGAGTATTCATCCTCACGTTTTATCACTCGCTTATCAGCGGCGACTATCATGATATATCCGCCAAGTTGGCATCTACTGGTACTCGAAGGTTGGAGTAAATAAAATCAAGCGTTGGCCAGAATTCTGTTGTTGTCGTAGGGTTGGACTCGGCGAACGGACATCGAGTCTTGCTCCCTCTTCTAGTGTCCACAATGAATTGCAGATTGTTCAATTTTTGCAATAGGCCTCCGTACCTGGTGTATGGGGAAGGGTTTAAGAAAGTTTCTGGTACGTGTGCTTTCCCATACTCTGCAAACACTCTGGGTTTATAGCTCCTTACCTCCTCTTGCTCATCGCTTCTGGCGGGCCCCCATTGCATGTCCTTTTTTCGCTCGATTTTTACTTCCATCATCGAGTGCTAGTATCCGTAACTGTAGTTATCCCTGCTAGATCGTGCGCCCCCACTGAAGATAGACTCTTCCAAAAGCTCCATCGAAAGTTTAGAGCCGATTTGTGAATTGGCCCACGAACTCTCGTAAATCCCCGGTTGATCCTTCGGCGGATATACCGACCCCAGAATCCATACGCATGAGATCTCACCCCACCCGCCGATCCCCACGTTAGCATGGTCCGGCGGCAATTACGGCGCCCACCTGATCCCCACAATGTTGATCCGATCCCAATCCTTATAAGCGTCCCTTAGCTCACCATTTTCTACACCTCATGACACACTCACCCACCACATATTCACACCTTCCAAAACAAGATCTAGATAAATGGTAGAATCTAGCGACCAAAAGATCGAATACTGCCGCATCGGGAACTCGGGCCTAAAGGTCTCCGTTCCGATCCTCGGGACCATGGGGTTAGTGAATAAACTCTAGCAACCATCGTGTGTGGATGAAGCATCGTCATTGCAGGTCCTTAAGGCAGCCTACGATCTCGGCATCAATACCTGGGATACTGCAAACACCTATTCGAATGGTGAGTCGGAAAGAATTGTCGGGAAGGCTATAAGGGAGTTCAAGATTCCGAGGGATAAGTTGTTATCATGACGTGTTGTTGCGCCGCTGAGGATGAGTCGGGAATGCAGAGCTATATGATGCCTAATTTGAAGTTTCAAAAGGATTGTCAACCGGCTTGGTGAGCATTTTGTGGCTTTCTTAGAAGAGTAGGGGTGAAGATTAGGAGTTGAGGAGAGGATGGTGTAGGACCCCCACGAAAGGCTATATTCTCGGAAGTCAATGCTTTGCTAGAGAGGTTGGGGTTGGAGTATATCGATTTGCTCCAGATTCATCAGTGCGATCCCGAGAACCAGGCGGATGAGACTATGGAAGCATTACATGATCTGATCAAAAGTGGGAAGTGCGTTATTCCTCCCCACCGCTTCCCGGGAGTTTTAGTCGCTCATGCTAGGAAATAGAGTCCGATACATGTGAACCTGGCAATTTTGGTATACCGGTATGTTAACCACCCCTCACGCCCCAATTCGACCAAAAAACACCAATCCCCACCAGCCTCTACCAACGGGCCGCCGAACGAAATAACTAGACAAAATTCATCTCAATGCAAAACCAATATTCCCTCCTCTACCGCGAAGAAGAATGTGATATGATACCCTACTGCCGCGCAACCGGCATCGGAATAATCCCCTGGGCGCCGCTGGCGCCCAGACACTTAACCCGCCTCCCCGCCAAGGAAACGAACTCCAAACCAAACGGCATGAAGAAATACGAAGGCTCTGCCTTCTTCGCCGTGGACTCGTCAGAGGTAGACAAGAAGACTATTTCCCGCGTCAAAGAAATCGCGGATAACAAGGGGTGGACTATGGCTAATGTTGCTTTGGCCTGAATTTTAGGAAAGGGTACTACGCCTATTGTGGGAATGGCAAAAGTGGAGGGGATGGAGGATATAGTAGGGTTGAAGGGGAAATGCTTGGATGAGGATCGGGTGGCGGCGGAAAGTAGTGCTCTAGGGCTGTGCATAAGTGCTGGGCTAGTGAATACCAAGGGAAAACCGTCGGACACATATACAAGTCACTCACTCTAAGACTCTAAAGGATAAAAAAAAAATTATAAAAAAAAAGTACAGGAGAAAAAGTATACAAAGGGAGCAGCCACGTGGACTACTCCCTTTATAATGCAAGAATAAAATCGTTTTGTACGATCAAAAAGAACCTATACAGGGGATAAAAATAGAAAGAAAGAAAAAAAGCAGAAAGAAAAAAAACAATACTCCTCCCCCCTCTCCCTTCCCCTCTCTACCCCCTGTTCTCCCCCTCGCCGACTCTCCGCACCTCCTCCTTCCCCTCTTCCCCCCATTCCGTGCCCGGCCAGTAATCCCAACCGTCCAGTCCGTCCGTCTTCAAGGTAGGACGGGACGGACTACGGCTCATAGTCCGTCTTTTTAGGGGTACTAGGACGGACTACACCCGCAACGTACTTCTCGTAGAAGAGGGCCCCCCAAGCCCCCCCAAACACACAGAGGATGTGGGTCAAAACTAAGTAAAAGTTGGTAAAACAAGTTAGCAAACCCAACAAGCCAAAATGAGGGTGTTGTTTAAACAAACTTGCGGAAAGCCCATCCCACCTCGACTCGGTGTCCCCGAAGTTCTTTGCATAGCTTAAGCCCGGCAAAGCCCCCCTAAGTAACCAAGGGCGAAGATGGTAGCTAAGTAAAAGTTGGTAAACACAAGTTAGCAAACCCATCAAGCCAAAGCATGGAGGTTACTTAAACAACCCAACGAATAGTACTTGCTTCATTTGGTAGAGATTTGATGTTTAGTGATGATGTATCGATTGAAGATACCGCAAAAACCGAAATAATTGAGAATGGCGCTAGGACGTTGGAGTTGCCTCTCCTAGTAAGGTCCATTGTCTCAGCCGAGGGCTGAAGGTTCTTTCCCGCTGTGTTTTCTCCCCCTAATCTAAAGGAGGAAATTTTGGACGTCCTAGCGCCATTCTCAATTATTTCGGTTTTTGCGGTAGAGGATGTTGGTTGGTGTATCGATTGAAGAGAGAGGATGTTGGTTGATGTATCGATTGAAGAGAGAGGATGTTAGTTAGAGGGAGATTCCCGGGGAACCTGGAACCAGAGGTGTTTAAGTACAAACATACGACCTACACCCACCCCCGCATTACGAATCAACCTCGCCCTGCCCACGCGGTATTTTCGCAACTCTCCCATATTAATTCTGAGTAGCAAACAGCAACGGGGTTTAGCTAATACCGGTACTGTTGTAAGTGTGATTCTCACATTAGCACCACCCCTTACTTATTATATAGACAATGCAAAGTCTTCAATTAGTGATAGAAGTCCATGTGAGATTATTAGCATAGTATCAAAAATGGGGGTCCATAGTTGTTAAATCCATTTGCGCCATTCCTCACAGTTCTTCTCTCCTTTTAGCCAGAGATCAAGAACATATTTTGCCCTTTTACCCACTCCTCTCCATTAAGAAACACAATCACAGAAGATCACTCGAAGGCCACCTTGCCGCCACATTGCACTAGAATTTCACGAGTTTCAATTTTTATCATTGGTGAAAATGAGGAGAGCCCCCGAAGCATATGTAAGAATACAAAGAAGGTAGCCCCAGAGTATCAAGGGGGAAAAAAAGCTTCCCACTCCAAGATCAAGAGGCAAGACAAGATTCGATACCACTTTGTTCCACAACATACCACTTACTTCGCGGCCGGCTTCTACCAGCCGGTTTTGAGCCCCGCCTTTTCAGCCACACTCACCAATCCACCAGTTGCGCCCTTGATGAGTTGATTATAAGCGGGAGAACGTTTAATGCCACAAGCCCCTGATTCAGCATGTTGGAGGAGAGCGGATGAGGAGACGAAACACTCCACGCAAGTAGGACAACTACCCACCTATATGTTAGCATTTACGCGGCCTTAGATAAGACCAGCGGTCTTACCGAAAAGCCTTCTTGTCATGAGTAATACTGTCAAGATGCGCTCTAAGCGCAGTAACAGTAGCGAATTTCTTCCCGCACCTGAGGCGGGGACAGAGATAAGCTCCAAGTATCTTGTTCCAACAGTCTGCCAGGTTCTCCGCGGGGGGATTGGTTGGTTTGGGTGGAAGGGTGTAGTCGAGAACGCTAACGAAATCTTTCGGGACTAGCTCTTCAGGCTTGAACCCATTAGAGGTCTCGGCGAGGGCAGCTTTAACGCGCCCAGGAAGAATCCCGGCACGCCAGATGTGGGTGGTAGTGCTACCAGCGAGAATGTCGGCGGGGAGGTCTTTCTTGGCCAGAGGAGTGTTTTCATAATTTATAAGCTTACGGAAGCCTGAGGGGGAGAGGTTACCAGTGCACTGTCCAGATTCAATGTGCTGGGTGATGCCAGAAATAGCGTTGAACAAGGCATCGCAGCCGGGACACTGGTGAGTGGTTGTTGGCTTGGGCTTATGGACCTGATCTTAGTATTAGCGGGCTAAACAGGCCCCAAGAATAGAAGGGAACAGGGGTGAAAACATGCCTGCTTACAATGAAGCTCAAGTGCCTCAACAATGTGAAACTTCTGAGAGCACTCACGGCAAACCACATCCTCGGAACTCTCCGCCATATACTCTTTCAACTCCTCCTCGCTCTTAGACTCAACCCTACACTTGCCACAGTAAAAATGCCTCCCAGGATCATTCTCGCTATTCCCTCCGAGCGTATGGCCATCCTCAACATTCAAAAACTTGACACCACACTTCTCGCACTTAAAATAGTCACTAGGCTCCTCATGCAGGATCTCATTCAGGCTCCAGCTCGGCTTGTGCATGGCCTTGAACTGGACGCCATTCTCGTTGAGGTAAACACCCTCTGTGTCGGTATCTGTGTCTGAGTCGGTGAAGAGACTGCAATAAATTAGCCATGTCAGAGAGGTGAGGAGAGAGGGGAGATATTACTCCGGGAGATAGTAAGGTATAGCCATATTTAATTTATAATCAGTTAAAGCGGGTTGTATAAAATTTATACGTGAAGTTTTCGTGTTTGTTAGGCTTTAATTGTAGCGTAACGGTATTGTTGTTGTGGTGGGGCTGGGGGTAGATGCGTGAGAGAAGTTTGGTAGGGGGGTGGTGTGATTAGGTGATGAATTCACAGGTGGTTTGGCTTTTTCTTTTGTTTGTTTGATTGAGTAAGGGCAGAGGGTGTGCAGGGACTTTTTTTTTTGGCGGGTGGGCGGGCAGGGTTTTCTTTTGCGTTAAGATCAGGGCTAGGAAAAAAGTCACAGCAATCCTTTCCGAGAAAACACTGAAAATATTTACGTTCAGTGCAAGAAACTAGCATAAACCCCCTTGCGAACTCGAAGTCTCGTCGCGAGCATCCTCAGGAGCCAAGGCCCCGACCTCCGACTCACATTACTCTCTCAATCCGGAGACAGCGCAGCCAACCCAATGCCCCAGGGCTGGCAGTCCTTCTAGTCAGACTTGAGCTGTCATGTCATATATAATCATGATTCTTCCCCGCATCACCTCCAATCACTCGCCGCTTCAGTCACTCTCATCATCAACCCTGTACTACAACAATCTAACAATAATATAATATATCTATATTTATGGACTATGTTGGAAATCGTAGTTACGGCCATGCTCTAATATTCGAATAACATTAGTAGCGCCGAAATCTCGGGTATCTTCGCATCCACCATCGATACTCCAGCTGTGCTAAGAGCGGCGTGCTATCGCCTAGTTGCTATGATAGAATTCTTGGTTCCTTTTTCTAATGGTGATAAAGTTTCATATACGAGTCTATCCCAATAGCTTTAAACCCATCTCATTAATGGCCTTTGGCGATGCTACCCACAGTAATTCTATACTCGAAGACGATATATTTTATACCCCGTTTCTATTGGTATCACCCGCTTCAATCCTTGCGAGTGCTGTCCGATGAAAATTACACTCCACAAAAAAAACTTCGCAACCCACCACATTCATATCTCAGCTTAAGAGAAATCGAATGATCGCGAAATAAATTCATCCGATCAGTTAATTAACGCATCCACCGAGGAAAAAGAAAAAGGAAAAGAAAGTATCTATGCCATGATGCCTGGTGATTGAAGAGGAGCATGTAACCCTCATCCGCCACTTCGGTCCCTTTATATGTACACAAGCTACTCTGTGGCAAGTGGAGCTAGATAGTTCCCCGTGTGGCCTCGGCGCCGCACCTAATCCCCCCGCCCTCATCCATCTATTCGCTAAAACAATTTAATCAAAAGGTCCACAAACACTTATACGTCAAAAGCCTACTCCCGAGTATATCATACTCATTCTGTCTGATCCACGAATCGTTACTAATCTTCAACTTCCCAAACACACTCGCGCCCTTCCAGACGATGACCATGGGGTCCAGTTCCCTAGGTGGGACCCCAATAATGATCTGATACTCCTTACTTGGCTTTAATGCGCGAATGCGCTCTTCGAGCTGGTGATTGAATCCCGAGACCAGCGAGCCACCGCCAACCACCATAATGCTGGCTAGGAAGTCCTTGATCTTCTTCTCCTCGCCCCTAGCAGCATGGGTTATGCTCTCCACTATTGCTGCATCGAGGGGCATAATGGGGACTACCCGATCGCGGTCTTCGGCTTGTCCCACGGGTGTTGGACCGGTAGATTGGGGGGCACCGACCGAGCCTGGATGTGGAATACCGCCGGCGCCAGGGACGAGCGGCGTTGTTGTCCCTGGGGGTGCGGGTGTGCCCTCAGGGGCTGGGGAACCAGCTATGGAGGATCGAGGGGTTGTATCGGCGGCTGTCAAGTGTGCGCCGAAACCGCCAAAACCGGCGAGCGTGGGACGGGCGGGGGTTATAGCGCCCATATTTGCCGTTGAGTCGTTACCAGCGGAGGAGGGTCGTGGTATCAGGGATAGATAAAGAGAATGTTGGGCTGTGGAGAGGGGGTCATTAGGTTGGCCATCGTAGAGGTCGTAGGAGCGCTCCCAAAGGCTTCGGCGGCCAATGAGCTTTTCTTCGTGTGAAAGGATGGTGGGCTTGAAGTGTGTCTATTGAATTGTTAACTTTAAAAAAAAGGAATTAGGGCCATGGATTACTTACTAAAGGTGCCAACATAACCTCATCGTAAGTTTTGAAGTGGTACTTCTTAGTATCCTGCTCCGGAGCCCTTAGATGGAAATCATGTGCTTGGACACTAATATCAGAGTCGTTGAGCGTAGCATATTTCGCCTTGAGCTCTTCCGCTAACAGGAAATCGTAGCGCCGTCGTAAGTTAATGTCGCGGTACGGGAACGAATACGATAGCATCATTTTCATTAGTACTGTCGTGACATCCTGGCCTCCGTATTTAAGATTTAGGCTAGATATTATTAGTTTCGTGCTTGAAATAAAATGATTACCCGCTTACCGCGACTCCGCAACACACATCCCCTCTTCGACACAGCAAATAGAAGTCTTCTGAGCTCCGATATCCACAATACATGCTTGTGAAAACCCCGCTCCAAAAGTTGCTGCCAATGATTCCTACATGATGACAAATCAGCAACAAAACCCTAACCCATCTAAGCTCCGTGGATGCACCTGAACAATGCAAACCTGGGCGAACCAGAACTCTTTTAACAAGAGGTTGAGCATCTCAGTAACGTAATTTTTGTCGTAGAGATCGGGAACAACTAAAACTGCAGAATATAATTTGAGATCTTTCTTCTCAATATTCAGTTCCCTCTTGATGCCCTCCTCAAGAATTACGGATACATCTTCCAAAACTCTCCTCTTGGACTGGTAGTCTCTCTCATTGAAAGTTCCGTATTGAATGGGCCAAAAAAGACGATACCGGGGGGTAGAATTATCAGGAATCCTAAGTGCTTCGTTCCCAACAAAGTGGTCCGGGGCCTTATGCTTCCCAGTATCCGTCCATTCTACCCTGTAAGGGTCGTTATGCTCCTTGATAGTCTCCGGAGGTGTACGGCGATTGTAGGAGAGTACAAGGTCACGAGAATTGGGAAGAATACGGCGCTTGTTATGACGCATTCTGATCTTCAGTTCGTTCGACCTTGTGTTGAGCTGAGATTCAAACTGCGGAGGAGTCAACCCCAAAATCCTCCAAGGGCAAGGCATGGATAATAAAAACTAACCTCTTCGCCGAACAGCGGGCCTTCATCGTCAGAATCTTCGTCCTCCTCGGCAACTTTCATCCTCTTCGGGCACCTCTCTTCCTCCTCATATTCTGCTTTGTCCGCTTTCCTCGCTATGCAATTTGGGAAAGTTCTTGGTAAAGCGTCGCTAGCTAAGCCAATTCTCATATTCTGAGACCCCGTATGGATCACGATAACCTTGCTGCCCAAGGCCTCTTCCTGCTCCGCTGTTTCCTCTCCTTCCTCCGCACCTCTATCGATGTCCATCGCCATTGGATCTGCCACCGTAGCCGCCTGTTTTTCTTTCTCCAGCAGCGCCGCTTGGGCTTTAAGGAGGTCCTCCTGCTGTTGCCGAAACACCATGATCTGCTCTTCGCGCTTAAGGTATTCGCTTCATAATTATTAGCCAAGTTGTCGAATAGATAGGAAGCTAAAGTACGAACGTGTAATAATTCTTTTGATTGATCATAGGAATAACCGGCCATGAGTGAGTTCTGAGATTGTTATCCGTCCGTTCAAGACCTATTTGATACTCAATTGTCAGCCCTGACCGAAATAGACCGGGAGCCTCTTCAGTTCCAACTTGCCCTCCTCTCTCAGGAGCGCCCTGCCAGACTTCTTTGGGGGCGCCATTATGAAATGTGTATAGACGAAGTTTCGTACTATGTGGAACCGCTGTGGAAGCGTTGAGTGGTGAGCCCGTGGTTGTTTGGAAGGATGCGAGAAAGCGTGATTACATGTACCACCAAAGCTTCCCCAAACAAAAAAAAAGCTTAAGACAGCAACCCTTGGCGCCAACCAGCGGGCGATTAGTCATTCGTAGAATGGTAACTACACGTTGGTTTTCCTTTCTCCCTTCGCCCCAACGACAAGCTCCATTCACCACCGGTGTTTCCCGCTTGATTATCCCTCCCGCTCCTTTCGCTCCCTATTCACCTCGCGTAAATACCGATTAAATCCACCATGGGGGGTTTTCAGAGTATATTTTCTAGACTGTGGTCGAAAAAGGAAGTGCGAATATTGATTCTTGGCTTGGTGAGAAGCTCTACTCCCTACCGCCTACTTACTATCGCCACTAATACCAAGCAGGACAACGCGGGAAAAACAACATTGTTGTACCGGCTGAAGGTAGGATCGTTCGGTCCACAATAAACCTAAGAGCGAGCTTAATACGGAGGTTGCAGATCGGTGAGGTTGTGACAACCGTCCCAACAATCGGTTTCAACGTTGAGAGTGTCACATACAAGAATCTGAATTTTAATGTTTGGGTATGTCTCGGAGTCTTATCTATACACATGCAGCTTTCTAACATTAGACAATAGGATCTCGGTATGCAGCTTCCCCTCACTGATGTTTCCCCGGTTTATCCACTGACGAGTTTGGCACAGGCGGCCAAACCTCCATCCGACCGTATTGGCGCTGCTACTACGCTAACACCGCTGCCGTCGTCTTTGTGGTTGATGCAACCGATCACGCTCGCTTGGAGACTGCAGCGGAGGAACTGCAGGCTATGCTGAACGAGGATGAGCTACGGGAAGCAGCATTATTGGTGTTTGCGAATAAGCAGGATCAGCCAGGTGTTTTAGGCGCTGCGGAGATCAGCGAAGCGCTGAAGTTGCCGAGCTTGAAAGAGCGGAGTTGGAGTATCTTTGGGTGTAGTGCTGTCACCGGCGATGGTGAGCTTGTCAGAATGAGTTTGTTAAGATCAAGACGGACTGCTAATGTATGTGATTTCAGGCGTCAACGACGGCATGGATTGGCTGGTGGTAACAATCCCCTAAATCTCCATAACCTGCATTGTTTCAGCTAACAATTTAACAGAAAACCGTCCAAGAAGGACAGTAGCAACGTTCATAATCTCAAGAAGCGTACATACCTTAAGAAGATGGCAGGGCAGTGAGCGGAGACGGGCGGGCTATATCACCTAATAACATATTTTGTTCGACTTTCTTTTCTCCTTTCACTAATAGGAGATTTCTACTTGTATCCAAGAACGGGAGTTAATTTCATTTTTTTTGTACCTCATTCTTTCGGACGCGGGTGTTGGTTAGTTACTGTAGAAGGGTGGATACGTAGGATTGGGTTCGGCAAGGGTTTATGTGGCTCGATGGTGTGAATAAACACAGATACTCAATGGGAATAGTTGCCTGGTGGTATAGAAGTTTTTAGACTCGGCTCATTAAAGCTTGCCATCGACCCGTTAAAAATCAGCCCCACAAGTAGTAGAAACGAGTGATACACAATGATCAATGCTAGAGCACAGTATCCATATCTGGTAGGCTATCTTAGCTATCAGTGTCGGAAATTGCAGGAATTGTGAAAAATAGCGCTGTAACTCCTACACTATCATAAAGCTACCCTGCTCGATTACAGTACTCCACAATCTTCAGATGGTAGCACATAGCGCCGATACTATGCTATCCAAAAGATTGACTAAACTGGTTAACAGCTAGAGCGGGTTAAGTGAAGTCTCTTCAATGAAGAAAAAAAAGATTTTGATACCAGCTTCGTGAAACTTGAGTAGCTTCTTTGATAATCCAGGGTACTTTCGGAAAACGGTTGAAGTTGAGATGCTATAGCGCAAATTATTCTCAAAATTAAACTCCAGCGTTGAGCTATCTAGCGAGCACCTGCCACCGTGTAGGGAGATGCTGTAAGATTCAATGTGCACCGGACATGATTCACGAGAATTTAACATAAGTTAGAGAGCATAGTAGACCCCCCCACTAGTTTGGCCTTCACATTTGGAGGAGTTAAGAGCCTTTTCTCCCCCTCCTCATATCCGATCTCCCCCGAAGAAGAAAAAAAAAAGTTCACCAAATTCTATAACTTTTTAGTCAGGCCAGTTTCTGTAACCTGAAGTAGTCCTGAAATTTTATGCTAAAAGTTGATCACTCTACGCTCGCTCGGGATGCCGAAGCCATATCAATGTAGAGAGAATCGATTAGGGTCAATTGTACAGTTTCATCTTAGACTAGTAGTACTGTATTATACTGAAGTATGGGCGCTTCACCTACTACCTTGCTCCAACCCCACAAGTGCGGGGAAGAAGAAAAAAACCCAGTAAGTCACGCTTTCCCGTGTTTTTCCTTATAATTGAGCCTTGAGGTCTACTGTGGTTGGATTTGAGGATGGTCTTTTGATTGAACGACGGCTGAGGCCTGTGAGGAGGGGGGAAGGCTGATGGAGCTGATTGAATTAAATCCTTTGGTGGGCACTGTATCTTGCAATCCGTCGGGACGGGAGTAATGAAATGCTCGAGTATAGTTGCACCCCAATCCTATCAATCCCAGTGGTTCACTTTTGGCATGAGTGCCCGCGCTCGACGCGCTCTTGAGTTGGGGTTGTACAATGGCGCGTAGGGAAGTTCTGCGCAGCGGCGGCGAGAATGTGGACCTCGGGGGCCAACTGTTAGGGGTGACTGGGGAGACCAGCCATCGGTGAGAGAATGAGGAGAGGCCCGCTTCTATCATCAGTGTAAGTTCTATCGTAGAATTCTTGTGTCTGCAGTGTGTTCAATTGAGGTTTTCGGGGTTTGTCTAACAAACGGGACCCTGACTGGTGCCTTAGCGCTAAATAGATGGCACAGTTCCAAGATTATTTGACAGAACAAGCCCAATTTACTGTTGCGATTAATGGCTCGGCAATCTTGGCTCATTGGCGGCCTACTGCCAATAATCTGCCGGTACTGTGCCAGACATAAGTACTAGCACCCATCGTCATGCCAATCTCCTTTCAGCCACTTCACCCACTAAGATCTGCAGCAGAGTTGAAGAGCTGGAGCATGCGAATTCAGTAACCCCATGCGATAGATACTAACATTAACCAGGTTCTGTAATCCAACGGCCAGGGGACAGGATCCCAAGAAGCACTTAAGCTCAACCGAACAATCTATCCCATCCGAAGCCTCATCCATCAACCCTCCTAGCCGCATCTGCATTCCAAATCCTCCCTGTGTAACCACCAAACAACCTCTCCATTCCCAAACCACTAGGTCAGAGGCTCAAAACCCCGCGCTAACCCCAATACGGTAGCACCCGCGCCAAGACCACCCTTGCATAAGACAACCTGCCAGCGCATCCCTTCAAAACATCAAACCATCCCTCCCCACCATACACCCACCGCTCTGCCCCTCAATTCCCCGCCCTCATAATAGTCTAATCTGACCCAACGAATACAATGGAGTCTATCCAGCGAATCTTATTCATTGCGCCGAAGGTTCACATCTATGCTGTTCCGCCCTTATCCAGTAACAGCGGGTATAAGGCCGGGGACTGGAAGGTTGACCACGAGAAGTCGAGGATATTCACTGCTCGGATTAGGATTGTGGAGACGGCTACAGAAGATGCAGATGGGAAAGAGGAAAAAGTGTGCACGGATGTTAGACTTGAGGATCCCAAAACCGGGGATCTCTTTGCTAATTGTCCCTACGAAGTTTGTTCTTTTATCTCCCGAATGCCCGTTTCTAGACTGGACTGGGCTAATTACTTACGTATCACCCCACAGGGAGCCCATTGTGTGGAACAAGTTATCGACAGTTCGAGATTTTTCGCTCTGAGAGTTATCGACGGGCCGCGTAAAGCTATGCTTGGTATCGGATTTGAAGAACGCAGCGAGGCCTTTGACTTTGGCGTTTCTTTACAGGAGGTCCGCAGACACAATGATAGTATTTCAGCCAACGAGAAGGCAAAGAAGGCAGGGGCATTATCAGGGCTGTCCAACGTTGAGGCAAAAGACTACTCCCTAAAAGAAGGGGAGACCATTAACATTACCATTGGAGTACGTCTTCCGTTCCATCCCCCCTTTCTCTTATCTTTCTTGCTAACCAACTAAACAGAACAAAGGACGCCGCAGAGCTCCTTCCTCTCCATCCCGCAATGCCGCTACAGGAGGTTTCCCTCTACCTTTCCTTCCACCCCCGCCCAGCGCGGAAGACGTTAAGCGCAGACAGAGCCAACACGGTGCAGAGGATTTCGGAAAATTGGGATTCGATGATGACGCTTTCGGGGATTTTGTCTGATTGGCTCGACCCTAGGAGGTGCTTTCTTTTCTGTTTTCCCATTAGGCGCTTCTTTTTCCTTTATTCACTTTGTCTGGACATGGGTATGGGTATATGCTTTGGGATTCCTCGGGCGTTTGAACTGTAGTTAATTTATTCAATTTTCTCTTCCCTCTGAAGAAACTTCTAATTGTCTTGGCGTGATCATGCGATCTCACTCGTGCAAATCAAAGATGGTCTTCGATTGAAGCATGAGTAATATGAGTAGTGAGGAGGGCCTATAGACTAAGCAGGGGTTGGGAGGCACAGCGCGGCTTAGCGTAGTACTGGTAGGAAGTAGGAAGCAGAGGGGAGATTTAGTATTACTAATGTTGGCTACATGTCTCTAGGTGCTAGCAAGTGACTGGATTCTATCCTCGATAGATCACGCATAGACACCAGGAATGAAAGTCTTAGACGAGAGCATGCTCACGAAAAAGGAGGGGAGATGGATAGAGGGTTCAACGATAACCAACGTTGCAGAAAGACCCTTCAGCGATGGGACTTGATAGGAAAATGTATTTTTAAAGAGTCGAGGAAATGCACTCCCGAGAGTGGGGGAATAGCACGGACCGTTAACATGTCCATGACAGGGTGAGCTGTGTTCGTATTCACTCAAGATTAGCTTTTTGTCCGCTTTTTCATTTTTTTTTACATTTCTCCATATCAGAGTATCCTGTTCGGAGTTAGGACGAAGGAAAAACTGGTCATAAAACTTAAGTGATGAATTGGAGTTTAACCCCTAGTTTCTTTGTTTCCCTTATATTATGTCCTGATGTACAGTAAGCATCTCTCCTACCCCCAATGTCTGAGGAACTCCTATTGTTTCCCTACTAAGCTTCATTGTCGTCACGTTCATGTTTACAGATTGTTATTACAAAGCGGTGGAATTTTCATTTCCTGCTCCTATTACTTTTTCTTTTTCTCTAGTTCCTTTGCCTGCTTCTTCCCAATTCCAGGAGGCGAAGGCGCTCTCGGCTGGGGTCATCAAACTGGTTTCTGTAAAATTTCCCTGTTTGTTACGGAAAGCCGGTGCCCGATCATCCGTAACCTGTTGCAGGCTTCAGGAGCATACTAGATCCGATCCCACCTCGTGGGGGCTGCGGGTTTGAATACCCTTTCCCTTAGTTTGGGCCGGCGTGTTGCATGCTTCTACTGACTGTCTTTGTCCTGATGGTTACTTAGAATTGGTGCACCGAACCCCTTGAACTAGCGTGGCCCCCCTCCGCGCACCGCCAAAATGCACACGAAATGACATCTACGATGAATACTGGAAGATGGGCGACAAATGGGTGGAGTGGGGGTTGGGAACTCTAAGTTTCAGAACGCCAGTAGATCTGATAGACCCCGACACGGGGCACCACCAAAAATCAGACCTCCCGGCCAGGTGGCAGTATTCTCGACCGTCTGACCAGTCTGTCATGGAAGCAGGACCAGATGGAATATGGGTCCGGCGTCCTGTATGATGCGGCAAGCTCAGTCACCTTCCACTCCACTATTCCCCGTGACTAAAATATTTCTCTCATGGTGGCGTGCCACCTTGTCTATCTATCACTCAGAATGTTCAACTGATTGCCCACCAGATTAATTTAGGCTTCAGATATCTTGTTTCTCTTAACAAACGCTTTCCCATATTGTAGAGCCAGGGGATATGGCTACCGCCCCAGCTGCCCTGTGACACTTCCATGGATGGTGGGGCACGCCCAAAGTTGTCGTTTTTTGAGGCAGCAGATAAAATGCGAAAACTTATCCCAGAGCAGAAACCATTTTCACAACCTGAACTTCGAAACTTTCTACATCACTCCAGGCACCTATTCCATCCGTTTTCTCAGTTCTCGGAATAGATGCAGGCGGAACTGCATTTATAAAACGTCACTTATGTCGTCTCCCGCCATCCATTATTTTCCCCGGCAGCGGTATCCTACCCCTGAAAGCCACTTCCTCGCCCTTCATAGCCCACCACCAGGCCCAGGGAGGGCCGTCCCGTCCTGGGTGCCCAAGTTCCTGCTGTGCTGTTAGGAACAGCGAGAGGTGAGGTAGCTAAGGACAGTGTTTACTAGTCCGCTCCAACCACCTGTTCCCGGAAATCATATTGCACAACTCACTGTTCACAGGACCCCCCGCAGCTTTATATTGGGATTGGTTTTCTGGAGATCAATAGAGGTCTAGCGGCCTGATAATAGGTATTCCTCCGCTGTTTTGGTCTTTATTTCGTTCTAGAAATAACCCCGACTACTAGATTATTCTGGATGTTTGGTCACGGGGGCCGCGATGGATTGAGTCATGACTTTTTCATGGTTGAGCTGGTAGAATATAAAATTTGTACTTTTTTATGCTTCAGCTAGCTTGCATTTTCGTGGATCCTTACGTGCATGCAATGCAGGTACCAGGGATCAAACATCGATAAAGAATAGCAGTACCCCCTCCATTCCATCAAAACCCATTCGTATAGCCCTGTAGCATACGGAAACGGGCTTCACTACAATAAATATGGCACATAGAGAGAAGCATCTAGACTTCCCCACAAATAGAAGGACGACGTAAATTGGGTATAATAGATAGCGACCTCCCCTCTCTGCCTTGTAGGCTTTGTGTGCAACTAACGGACCGCATTGAGCTAGCCACAACAAAGGGCACTGGGAGGAAAATACGGGTAGAAACATGTGTAACCCCAAATTTCTCAAATCGCCCCGATTTCCACTAGGATCGCTAGCACGAGTACAACAACTCCCCCCATCAAGCTCAGCTCCACTCCCACCACTAGCACCCCTCACCCCCCCTCTGAAGATCCAGCGTCTCCGCCGAGAAGGGCCAAACGAAATCCTCATCTACACAGACGCAAGCCACCGTAGAGGTACTTCCTCAGCAGGAATCTATAGCTGTGGGGTCGAATCCGTCTCGAGATCCCTAAGACTCCAGCCCGGACTCACGAGCGTGGAGGCGGAGAGAGAAGCGTTACTCCTTGGTATAGCTGCCGGATCACAGATCGCGAGGAGGACTGGGAGGAAGGTTGTTACGGTTTGTGGGGACTGTATTCCGGCCTTGCAAGATGTAGCCAGGTTGATCCATGAGGGGAGGCTCAAGGGTGTGAGTGCGAAGGTTAAGGTTAGGGTCGAGTGGGTTAAGGGGCATAGTGGGGTGAAGGGGAATGTGGCGGCACATAGGTTGGCAAGGAAAGGTTGATATTGTGGTGCCGAAGCTCAGGGGGAGTTTTTCCTTTAGACTTACTCTCGGGAAGGTGGGGTTTTTGGTTTTTGGTGGCCCCTTCCCATACCTTGAGTAGTTCGTTATTAAATTTTCATATCTTCTGGGGCTCGGTGAAAGAGTGCTGCCTGTATTGTGTTTTGTTTCCCCTTAGCCCCTATATCTCCTATCTACTTGATTTAAACACCATGGAGTCTTTGCTCTATTGTGGAAATCCGGAAGCCTTTGTCAATTAAGCCATAACATTTCTGCTAATACCCGCCGCCCACTCTGATTAACACTCCAATATAGCTACCGAGTGATATTTTGTGGGTTTCTAGTGAGGTTGGATTAGCGCAGTATATGAGCTGCATGCGTTGTAGTATTTCCCTGGCCGGGAGCCCATTGGCTGCGTTCCAGGGCGTGATTCTGTTTATGAGCCATATCTTGGCGGAAGCATACACAACTGAGCCTCCTCATTAGATGGCACCAGACTTACTGTAGGTATTCTCTTGTCAGATTGTCCATTTTGTTATTCCCTTTAGGGAGACTACAGTGTGGGAGGGACCCCGTATTGTTCATGCTTCTTCTTTCTTTGTTCCACTCCGGTTTTGAGATTTGGGGTTGTGGGGGTTAGCGTCCGGGTGTTGTGTATGCGCGTATGAGTAAGAAGGATGAGACGATGAACACAAGACGGGGAAGCTTCTCCGAGAGTCTTACGCATATTCTAGAGCAAAAAACAATTCTCACCGTGTCTATGGCACGAGTGAGTGAGATCATGTCTATAGACCACTACCTCCCCCCCCCCCCCCGCCCCCCGCGAGCACGAACCCGAGTCCTGATGACCGCCCACACTTCCTACCCCTACGATACCTGCCCAGGAAAAACCAACGTATATCAAGAACTCCTTAGCCCCAAAACAGAAACCCCATTCCATAACTTCACATCAAGCCCCTGCAAAGCGAAAACAAAAAACCCCAATGGAACAAATCCTCATTTATAGTCTTAGATATATTCACCGCACCAAGTACGATTTCAGAGAGTAATACTAAGGAGGAACAGGCTCTAAACCAGATTCCGAAAAAACTATTCCTACCTGCAAACGAGGAGTTAATCTGTATAATACTCAAGAGGCCTAAATCGCGGCTTCTCACCTTCCTACTCCCCCACTCCTGCCTGTATGAACATTCTCCTTACACCCCCTCTCACATATATATTGAAAATATAAAGTCCTTTTTATATGTGTTGGTATGGATAGCGGTGTTACTGTACGTGTTATGTCTTTTTTTTCGGTAAGAATATCAACTATTAGTTTTATTCATGTTTTATGGTAAAAAATCTGCTAAGATTGTTAGCAATGCGGTAATTATTTCTAGGGTTGTTCATAGGAGATTTACTCTACTACTGTAGAGAGACATCATGGCAACCGGATTATTTTACTCGCTCCAAGTATATGCTGTGATTCTTTAAGGTAGGTATGATAATACGTAACTTAGGTTTTTCGTCTGATTCATTGGGGCTTGATATACAGTATGATATATGAGTGGTGTGCGAATAGCCTAAACACAGTTCTCAGAGCAGAGGTATTAAGGGTTGGAAGCATCTTTAACTCGTGAAGCCCCCTCAGCTGGGTTCTGCAGCATATTGGAAAATTTAGTGCTAGGATATTTAATAAATCCTAGTAGGGTTTGGGCTAGAGCCTTACTCAGGCCCGAGCTCTAACAAGAATTCCTCAACCAGATCAATGGGCAGGCAATCTAAAAGAAGAGAATCAATAATGTTGTTAATCAGTGAAACATTAAAATTATGATCTTAGATAAAAGGTAAAAGGTAAACGATTTGGCCCGGGCTGGAACCAGAGACCAAAACTGTCTGATCCATCTGACCAACTACACCACAAAACCACTTAATACACAATCCTCACCGGCCCCTGTTAAACCTGAAGAAAATGATTACTGATACTTTAAGTTGCTTAGTGGCTGTTTGGCGTGACATGTTTGGACGTCCAAACTTTCGGTAATTTCATGGCTGTTTGGTAAATGTGAATGACAAATAATTGTATGCAACAACCAGCAGAAATTTTTTGACCGTTTATGAAATAGGATATAAAAAATATTCCCGGAGTCCTCCTCTCTTCCAAAAAAAAAACTACTGGTAATTCATGTTTTCCTTTGCCCTAGAAGAGTTGCCTTCGTAGCATATGCAGACCAAGTTGTTTTTACAAACATCAGAAAATTGCAAGTTTACTTTATGATACGCGTCCCCATTTCCGGTATGATACTCTGTATTTATATATCGTACAGTAAGTTGTGAGTTGGAACATTTTCCTCCTACTCCTTCATTTTCTGCCACCCTCTCCCCCAATTGCTCAATTCTCTTCCCAACCCTCAATTAATAATGAATTCCTCCACAACTCATCGTGAGTGTGCCACCCTTGAATCCTCTCTCAATCACCTGTTCGTGAAGATGACTGATGGATTTAATTCAGAGTTTGCCAAAGACTTTGGGGGCCCCATCACCACGGTGATCATGGGAGCTGTAGTATTAGCCACCAATTTGTTGATTCGGAAAGACGTTCAAGAAGTCCGTGACGACGTCAATAAACATCGCTTGGAAACCATCGAAATCAAGACCAACATTGCTGCAGTCAAAGAAAACCTAGTTTGGAAGCTACGTGAGACTCGTTCGAACCTAATGGCTGAAATTGCTAAGATTAAAACCGACGCCCCCGACCCTTCTCCTTTGACGCTCCCGGGCAACACCAGGTTTGAAATCGCTCCAACTAAATTCGACAATTTTCCTGTTTAAGGTATGGAGATCTGCTCAGTCTTGTTTGTAATAAATGCTGACTCTGATTTAGGTTGTTCAGGACTCGCTAGGATGGGCGTGGGGGTAAAAAAAAAGAAACCATGAAATGGTGATTCTACTTTTTTATCACAGGGTTCATAGAAAATCAATGATGATATTTTATATTGGGTCTTTTGTCCGACTCTTGTGATCATGGTAAATCGTCGATAACATTCCCGGCCAACTTGATCAAACATTCCTCGATACTCCACTCCCGCTAGAAGATTAGCTTCAATACCGGTCTTTCACAAGGCAGTCCTCTCTCCCGTAATAACTCGAATAAATGTTCCTTCCCCTATGTAGTCCGAAATTTCCCCCTCTGGAAAAGGGGCGGGGGGCACACCAAAAATCCCCTCCCCCGGACAAAAAAAGTGAAAAAAGCACCAGACCTTACTACGAGAGGCAACTCCGACGTCCTAGCACAAGGATCATTCATTCGAATTCTTATGGGACTATGGAGGGGACTGAAGAGCATTGTTTTGAGAGCGATCTCCCTCCTGGCTCGGACATGATGGGTGATCTCATTTAACATATATCATGGGCAGAGAAGAAAATCGTGAATGCTTACTGTTAGACATTCAATGCGAGCATGTCATATGTGATTGCCCCCCTCTATCCCTCCTGTCTACCCTATCTATCATCCCCCACATGCTAATACAGGGTTGGTGCCTCCACGCATCCCTTACTTGTTTCAACACTGGTATAGTACTTGGGTAGTGTTCAGCCTTCAGCTTCTCTCTAAACCACAACAAATATACGGTAACCCGTCTTGCCCTTCCTCTCGCCAATTCTCGTCTCCATCCGCCTGCCTATCCGCCAGCCATAGGCTAACGGCCAAGAAATAAAATTAGGCAGCCCCGGGCTTCACGTCCTAGCCGGGATTCTTGAGACCCTATTTGGAATTACGATACGATATCATACTCGAGTAACTTACTATAAAACTCTCGCCGTGAAAACAACAAATGTGGTGACGGGTAGCCCACCTCTGGGCATGGGTTTGGCTCATATCTTTTTTATTTTTTTTAGCCACAATCGCGCAAGTCATTTCGGATCTTAAACCCCATTGAGCCAGTGTTATTCTGTTACGGGAATCCAGGGGTGGGCAAAACTTATCTCAGGTAAGAAGGCCTCATCTCTAGAGAAAGAAGATGCAGGTGTCACTGACTATAGTCAGATAACAGCTCCCTAGTGATGGATAGCCTATGCGATCAGACTGGGGGAAAGGACATTACTGTCGTAGGACTATACTGCGACTCCCTTACCAGCAGGAGCTGTCCGGTACAAGTACTTTGGGTGTCATCCTCAAGCAAACTTTCACCAGAGGAGGGATACTGGAGCATATACGGGAGGCTTTTCAGGAGGCCAAAAAAGAGTTTGGTGGCCGAGGTCTTCGACTTCCCGATCTAGTAGATATCATGAAGAAAGCTATTACATCGCTGCAGCGAGTATTTATATGCATCGATGGTTGAGACGAACCCACTCAGCAGCACCAATGGGAGCTTCTTGAGTCCCTGCAAGAAATCATTCAGGTGTCACCAAACGTGCGAATATTCCTTGCCGGGAGGCCCCATACCGAGGACGGAATCATGAATTTTTTTAGCAAGGTGGTTAAGATACCTGTTTAGTCCTACCCAGGATGATATTGCGAGTTATCTAGAGATGAGGCTAGAACCGTGAAACTGACCCCTATGCTATGGACGACAATTTGCGGGCAGATATTATGAATTTATGAGAGTCATTCTAGAGAAGATCTTAGAAATGTAAGCCAATACATCAACTTGAAGCACATTCCTACTACAAGGGTGGGATATTATTCGCTAACAGTGATGTCTAGTTTCCTTCTTGTTTCCCTAAACATTGATGCAATCCTGGGCGAAATTACTCTCTATCAGAGAAGAATAAGGCTTGACGAGGTGGCCAAAGGAGAGGGCTTGGGCGATGCTTACGCGGCAACCTTGTCCCGAGTTCTAACACCGTAGGGAAGTAGATCGAAACTTGGCATGCAAGCTCTAATGTGGGTATCGCATTCGGGGCCGCCGTTGCGTGTCGACGAGTTATGGCATCCTCTGGGTGTCGAAGAAGGGTCCACCGACTCGAATATCCAGAATATCCCTGCAATAGAAGCACTACTAGCGTGCTCTCTGGGGCTAGTCACTGTTGAGAAGTCCACCACTACCGTCCGTCCTGTTTATTGCACTTGGCAAGAGTTCCTCTCTCATAATTTAAACTTGTTCCTTAAGCCACACTCGATGATTGCTGAGGTATGTTTGGCCTACCTCAACTTTTGGCAGGTTAAGGGCATTTCACGCACTCTTCGCTCTATCATACCCCACAAACCGTGCCTTTTGCCGAATATACTTCTTGTCACTAGGGTACACATGCTAGGCGGGAAACCACAGAAAGCGTAGAAACGCTTGCATTGAAACTACTCGATGGATATGATAAACATATATCATCAAAGATACTATTATCACGCGGATGAGCATTGGGAGCCAGCCTTTTGATCAGGAAGACAGCCCTAGAAGATTTACAGAGCTCCACGGTGCCGCATACCTTAGATGCATAGAGATAACAGTTACCTTATTAAAGGCAGATAGATAGGACGCACAGGCAACTGATTTCCATAATAACACAGCGATCGCCTGGGCTTCTAGGAGAGGAAATGAGAGAATCGTGAAGATGCTACTAGAACGGAACAAGGTTAATCCTGACACAGCTGATGAAGATGGCCGAACACCGGTTTCGCTTGCTGCGCAGGATGGGCATGAAGGGGTCGTGAGGATACTGCTGGAACGGAACGACCTCAATCCTGACAGAGCTGACAAATATGGCCAAACACTCCTCTCGTGGTCTGCTGAAAATGCGCATGAGGGGGTCGTAGAAAGACTACTGGAACGAGACGAGGTCAATCCTGATACAGCTGAAATATATGGGCAAATACCTCTTTGGGGGCTGCACAAAATGGGCACGAGAGGGACGTGAGGATACTGCCCGAACAGAGCGACGTCAATCCAGACAGAGCAGACATATATAGCCAAACACCGGTTTCGCTTACTGCGCAGAATGGGCATGAAGGGCCGTGAGGATACTGCTGGAACGGAACGACCTCAATCCCAACACAGTCGACGAATATGGCCAAACGCCGCTCTCGTGGGCTGCGCAGAACGTACATGAGGGAGTCGTGAGGATCCTGCTGGCACGGAACGACTTCAGCTCCAATACAGCTGACAGATGGGGCTGAACACCGCTCTGCGAGGTTGCGCAGATGGGCATGGGAGAATTGCGAGGTTACTGCGAGACCAAGCGGATTTCATTCTCAGAAGTGCAGCAAGCCTGAAACTAACCGAGCTCTGCTTCACCGATCCATCCAAGCTCTCTGAACCCCCTTTCAAAAGGCCCCGCAAGTTTTAACACCCTAAGATAAAGCCTGACCCCTCTTTCCACCCACTCGACGTGCCCCTCTCCGTAATGGAAGAAACTTCGTCTAGCAAAAACCTAAGCCCACTACAGTTCTCTACACGCAGGCCAACAAGCCACCACAAATGCCAGACCCCGAGATTAGATAATTCCCTTAGAACATTTCGCTATCTCATTGCCTCCCCCCCCCCCGCTACCTCATTTTTCGTTTTATTATTTTGGTTTTTTAACCCATTGTGTATACATCTATAGTCCATTAGTACTTCTCTCTACTTTCCTCTCTCCATGCATACAGTACACCCTTTTGGTTTGTCTTTTAGCTCATGCCCATTGGATTAGGCTATTCCATGTCCGTCCATGGTCGACTTTGTATATATGATACTTAAACAAGCGCGGCATTTCCTGCTCCTGATGTGGTTGGCGCAGCCAGGGTGCAATAGGCACCAATCTGGGGAGATTGATTGGGCCGCCCTGGGGCATTGGTGAGGTCGCACAAATCACCCCGCTTTTCTTCAGCCCCTATGAATTCCTGTAGCCGACTCTCTCCATCGTCCATCATCTACAATATCCTAACCTGCGAAAAAGAGAAAATGTCGCAACATGCTAGTCATAATATCAACTCTTTTAACGTGTCGAATAACTTTACAGTTGTCGATGACCGATCTAATATCCTAGCCTGGTTATCCCTACTTGATCCCAAGTCACGGCATCAAGACATCCAGGAGCGCCGGGTCGAAAATGTAGGGGAATGGTTGTTACAAAGCGAGGAGTTTAGAAGCTGGTGCGCTGGTAGTGGGGGAGATGAATCTGATAACGGGGTCTTGTTTTGCTATGGGAATCCGGGGGTCGGCAAGACTTATATCAGGTAACAAAGACGAACCTCGCGGAATAGAAGAAAAGAGCCAGTACTGACAAGCTTTGGTGTTAGCTCATTGGTGATAGATAACTTGTGTGATCAGGCTAGGGGACAAAGCGCCGCCGTCGCGTGCTTCTACTTTGACTTCGCCGCTCAACAAGAGCAGTCATCAACAAGTATGCTAGGCACCCTGCTTAAACAGCTTCTGGTCGGGATGAGAGAGGTACCGGGGGAAATTGTGCAAGCCTACGAGGACCAGAAGAATTCGATCGGTGGACGGAGACCCCGACTTCCGGACATCGTGAAGATGTTGCAGACTGCCTCCTCCACAAAGCGCACGTTCATATGCATCGACGCTCTAGATGAGTGTGTGCCAGAACATCGAACCAAGCTTCTTGATTCGCTAAACAAAATACTCCAAAAGTCTCCAGCCACTAGAATATTCGTGACTGGAAGACCGCACATCCAACCCGATATCACAAGGCGCCTTGCTGGAAAAGCAACGAGTCTACCCATAAGCACCAAGAGAGACGATATAATAAGATATCTTCACTCTAGGCTGGAAGAAGACACAATCCCGGATGCGATGGATAGTAGTTTGGAGGCAGAGATCCTGAAGAAAATTCCCGAAGACGTTTCCGAAATGTATGTAGAAACAACACTAGGGGAGCTACCTCATGCATGCACTGACAGATACATATCTAGATTCTTGCTGGTCAGGCTAAACATCGATGTGGTCTTGCAGGAAACCACAATTCATCGCAGGCGACAAAAGCTCAGCGCAATGACCGATGGTTTAGGGTTGGGGGATGCTTATGGTGCAACGCTGGATCGGATAAAGAGACAGGGTGGGGAGAAAGCGAGGCTTGGAATGGCCACTTTAATGTGGATATCTCATGCAGAGCGGCCCTTGAGGGCCGATGAACTGTGCCATGCCCTAGCAGTCGAAATCGGGTCGCCAAGTCTCAATACCGACAATGTTCCTTCAATAGGTACATTACTAACCTGTTGCCAAGGACTCGTTGTGGTAGAAAAGGAGGCTTCCACTGTCCGGTTGATCCACTTTACGCTTCATGAATATCTCCGGACTCAGCCCGGCCCCTTCGGCGCAGCTCACTCGACAATCGCAGAAATCTGCTTGACTTACTTGAATTCCCAGCAAGTCAAGGCATTTTCGACCAGTCCCTCCCCCGATCCCCAACACGCACCCTTTCTCGAATACTCTTCTCTGTATTGGGGAGTCCACGCAAAAAGTGACCTTTCAGATCGTGCGAAACTCTTAGCGTTGAAGCTATTTGATGACCACAACAACCACATGCCTGCCAAAACCCTCTTGCAAGCACAGAAGAATTGGCTCACTGGCGATTTCGATAAAATTCGCCTGTTCAGTGGTCTACATTATGCATCCTTCTTCGGGATTATTGAGATTATAGCTAGTTTGGTAGAGATGGAAGGTTGTGATATCAACGAAACGGATTGTGGGGGTAGCACACCTTTCGTGTGGGCTGCTAGGAATGGGCATGAGGGAGTGGTGAAAATACTACTCAGCCGGGATAACGTCAATCCCAACAAGCCTGATAACAACGGCGAATCACCACTCTCCGGTGCTGCCCAGACCGGGCACGAGGGAGTAGTGAAAATACTACTCAGACGAGACGACGTTGACCCCGACAGACCAGATAATGACGGCCGAACGCCACTCTGGTGGGCTGCTTACAATGGGCACGAGGGGGTAGTGAGAATACTACTCGGACGAGACGACGTCAACTCCGACAAATCAGATAGCAACGGTCAAACACCACTCTGGTGGGCTGCTTACAATGGGCACGAGGGAGTGGTGAAAATACTACTCGGACGAGACGACGTCAACTCCGACAAATCAGACAACAACGGCCGAACACCACTCTGGTGTGCTGCTTACAAAGGGCACGAGGGAGTGGTGAAAATACTACTCGGACGAGACGACGTCAACTCCGACAAATCAGATAGTAACGGTCAAACACCACTCTGGTGGGCTGCTTGCAATGGGCACGAGGGAGTGGTGAAAATACTACTCGAACGAGACGACGTCAACCCCGACAAGCCAAGTATCAGCGGTCGAACACCACTCTGGTGGGCCGCTCGGGGTGGATACGAAGGAGTGGTGAAGATACTGCTCGCACGGGACGCCGTCAGCCCCAATAAACCAGATAAACACGGCGAAACACCACTATTTTGGGCGGTTAAGAATGGGCACGAGGGAGTGGTAGCACTACTCCTACCTCCAGAATCTACCGCCCCCAGCCTGTCATAAGGCCGACGAGTTATCACCCTCTTTGCCGTCTTCGAATACAGATTATCTATGTGCCACTTCCGCAAGGGCCGCAGCAACTCTACAACACGTCCATCACCGCCACTACCTCCCCCTCTTGCCCGTACCTAACCTCCTCCCGCAGTTCCACTTTCTCCTAATGCCCACTTTTTCCTTCTCCCCGGAGTGTGCCCATGCCAGAACCTCATCTTAAATATTTCTCTTTTAGTCGAAAGAAATACCCGCCCAAACCTCTGCAAGCATTTTCCTATGTATTCAAGTTAGAATTTACCAATTTATGTTTACAGTCTAGAATTCGGTACCTGCAGGGAATATTTCTGTTGTATTGAGATAAACTAGACAGCCCAAGACTTCTATCATATCTACTTTCTCCTTGTTTTTGCGTTTTATATCCTCTTTGCACATTGATCGTTTCTTTAATCTTTCCACAATTACCTTTCCCCCCTTCCCCCCATCTAAAGTATAGACATGAGGATTATTTAGATATACTATAGATATAAGAAAGGATATAAAGTTCTAGCATCTCTAACGATTCGTGAAGACCGATGGAAAGTTAGATGTTAACTATAGTATTCCGATTGTGACATGGTTTTACGATCATGCCTACATCCCACTACCCTCCCCGCCGCGAACCCAAAGTCGAACCCGGAAAACCACCCACAATCCCATCTCACCACCCAGAAAAAACCAACTCATAGCAAGAGCCCCCCTAACCCCAAAACAAAAACCCCATCCCACGATCCCACATCTTCCCCTTCAAAAAAAAGGAAACAAAACTCCCAACAATAATAATAATATTATAGAACCAAACTCCATGCATAGTCTTGGATATATATCACCCCCATCACCTCTAATTTCAGAGAGTAGTACTAAATGGGAGCAGGCTCCAAATCGGATTCCGAAAAACTATTCTCACCACAAACAAAGAGTTAACTCGTACAGGACTTACAGCACCAAAACGACTTTAGATCTCAATAGAAATATGAGAGAGGAGTGTAGGGGGTGTTCATACGGGTAAGCGTGGAGAGTAGGAAAGTGAGAAGTGGTAATTCAGGCTTTTTATGTGCTAGCATGGGTATGGTGTTAGTGTATGTAGTTTACTATATCATGATTGCCATGTAAACTGGGCGAGTGAAGACCAGTAAAAGAGATTCCTAGAGCCGGGTACGAGAGCGACTTCGCCCCTACACCTCCAGAAGAGCTATGCTATGATTCTTTAAGTTAAGTGATATGTAACTTAGGTTTTCCGGCTGATTAATTAAGGCTCGATGTATGATACTCGCCCCGCATAACTTTAGTTGTATAGCTTTATACTGAATTAGTGGATTTTATGCAGCTACAGGGTTTCGGGGCGCCTGTGCACCGCAGCGCAAGATTTGTGGTACAAGTATGCAATATGGACAGAGCAGGATAGCGCTTAAACAAGTGTAGCATTTCCTGCTCCTGATGCGGTAGGCAGAGGTAGGGTGCTGTTGGCACAAATCTGGGGGAGATTGATTGGGCGGTCCCGAGGCATTGGTGAGGTTGCACAAACCACCCCGCTTTTCTTCAGCCCTTATGAATTCCTGTAGCCGACTCTCTCCATCGTCCATAATCTACAATATCCTAATTTACGAAAGAGAGAAAATGTCGCAATATGCTAGTCATAATATCAACTCTTTTAACGTGTCGAATAACTTTATAGCTGTCGATGACCGATCTAATATCCTAGCCTGGTTATCCCCACTAGATTCCAAGTCACGGCATCAAGATATCCAAGATCGCCGAGTCGAAAATATAGGGAAATGGCTGTTACAAACTGACGAATTTAGAAGCTGGAGCGCTAGTGGCGGGGGAGATGAGTCCGATAACAGAGTCTTGTTTTGCTATGGAAATCCGGGGGTCGGCAAAACATATATTAGGTAACAAGGACAAACCTCGCGGAACAAAAGAAAAGAGTCAGTGCTGACAAGACTTGGTGTCAGCTCATTGGTGATATGATAGATAGCTTGTGTGATCAGGCTAGAGGACAAAGCGTCACCGTTGCGTGCTTCTACTTTGACTTCGCCGCTCAACAAGAGCAGTCGTCAACGAGTATGCTACGAACCCTGCTTAAACAGCTTGTGGCCGGGCTGAGAGAGGTACCGGGGGACATTGTGCAAGCCTACGAGGACCAGAAGAATTCGATCGGTGGACGGAGACCCCGACTTCCGGACATCGTGAAGATGTTGCAGACTGCCTCCTCCACAAAGCGCACGTTCATATGCATCGACGCTCTAGATGACTGTGTGCCAGAACATCGAACCAAGCTTCTTGATTCGCTAAACAAAATTCTCCAAGAATCTCCAGGTACTAGAATATTCGTGACTGGAAGACCGCACATCCAACCCGATATCACAAGGCGCCTTACTGGAAGAGTGACGAGTCTACCCATAAGTACCAAGAGAGATGATATTATTAGATATCTTCGTTCCAGGCTAGAAGAGGACACAATCCCAGATGCGATGGATAGTAGTTTGGAGGCAGAAATCATGAAGAAAATTCCCGAAGACGTTTCCGAAATGTATATAGAAACAACACTAGGAAAGCTACCTCAAGCATGCACTGACAGATACATATCTAGATTCTTGCTAGTCAGATTGAATATCGATGTGGTCTTGCAGGAAACCACAATTCACCGCAGGCGACAAAAACTCGGTACAATGACCGATGGTTTAGGGTTGGGGGATGCTTATGGTGCAACGCTGGGTCGGATAAAGAGACAGGGCGAGGAGAAAGCGAGGCTTAGAATAGCCGCTTTAATGTGGATATCTCACTCGGAGCGGCCCTTGAGGGCCGATGAACTGTGCCATGCCCTAGCAGTCGAAATCGGGTCGCCAAGTCTCAATACCGACAATGTTCCTTCAATAAGCACACTGCTGGCTTGTTGCCAAGGACTTGTTGTGGCAGAAAAGGAGACTTCCACTGTCCGGTTAATCCACTTTACCCTTCAAGAATACCTCCGGGCTCACCCCGACCTTTTCGGCCCAGCTCACTCTACAATCGCAGAAATCTGTTTGACTTACTTGAATTCCCAGCAAGTTAAGGCCTTTTCGACCAGTCCCTGCCCAGATCCCCAACACGCACCCTTTCTCGAATACTCTTGTCTGTATTGGGGAGTTCATGCAAAAAGTGACCTTTCAGATCGTGCGAAACTCTTAGCGCTGAAGCTATTTGACGACCACAACAACCACATGCCCGCCAAAACTCTCTTGCAAGCACAGAGGCTGTGGCAGACTGGTGATTTCGATAAAATTTCCCTGTTCAGTGGTCTACATTATGCGTCCTTTTTCGGGATTGTTGAGATAGTAGCTGGTTTAGTAGAGATGGAAGGTTGTGATATCAACCCAATGGATTGTGGGGGTAGCACACCTCTCGTGTGGGCTGCTAGGAATGGGCATGAGGGAGTGGTGAAAATACTACTCGCACGGGACGACGTTAGCCCCGAAAAACCAGATAACAACGGCGAATCACCACTCTCCGGTGCTGCTGTGAATGGGCACGAGGGAGTGGTGAGAACACTACTTGGACGAGAGGACGTCGACCCCGACAGACCAGATAACGACGGCCACACACCACTCCATTGCGCTGTTTTGTATGGGCACGAGGGAGTGGTGAAAATACTACTCGAACGAGACGACGTCAATCCCGACAGACCAGATAACAAATGCGAAACACCACTCTGGTGGGCTGCTCACAGTGGGCACGAGGGAGTGGTGAAAATACTACTCGAACGAGACGACGTCAATCCCGACAGACCAGATAACAAATGCGAAACACCACTCTACCGGGCTGCTCGCAATGGGCACGAAGAAGTGGTGAAAATACTGCTCGGACGGGACGACGTCAACTCCAACAAATTAGATACGGATGGCAAAACACCACTCGATCGGACTACTAAGGCGGGGCACCAGGGAGTGATAGCGCTACTCCAGCTTCCAAAATCCGCCGCCCCCAGCCCAGCATAACAGCGAGGAGCTATCACCCTCTTTACCCCCTTCAAATACAGATTACCTATGTTTCATTTCCGCAAGGGCTGTAGCAACTCTACAACACGCCATCATCACCACTGTCTCCCCCATCTCACCCGTACCTAACCTCCTCCCGCAGTTCTACTTTCTCCTAATACCCACCTTTCCCTTCCCCTGGAGTATACCCATGTCAGAACCTCAACCTAACTATCTACCTTTTTGCCGCAGGAGATCCCCGTTCAAACCTCTACACGCATTTTCCTATGTAGTCAAGTCAAGATTTATCAATTTCTGTTTCTAGTCTAGAGTTTGGCGCTTATCGGGGATATTCCATTGTATTGATAAACCAATATGGCTCAAAATTTTCCATCATAATATTTACTCTTTCCCTTTTTTTCCGGTTGTATAATATATTGTCTTAGAATACCGATCCTTTCTTTAACCTTTCCACAATCCCCTTTTCCCCCTTCCCCCATCTGAAGCATAGACCTAAGGACTATTTAGACATAGCTATACAAAAAGATATAAATTTCAAGTGTTTCAGATGGCTCGTGAAGAGCGATGGAAAATTAGATGTTAACCAAAGCACCCTAGTGGTGACATAGTTTTATGAAGATCATGCCTATGATATATATTATACATCCCACCACCCCCTGCTCTAAGCTCGAACCCAAGCCCGGAAGACCACCCACACTTCCTACCCCACCAACCCAGGGAAGACCAACCTGGCAAGAACCCCCCTAGCTCGAAGCAAAAACCCCATTCCACAACTCCACATCACACCTCCAAAAAAGAAAACGAAAAAAAAAATCCAAAAACTTCCAATAGAACCAAATTCCATATTATATACTCTTAGGTATACCACCTACATCACATACGATTTCAGAAAAGGAATACCAAGGAAGAAGAGACTCCAAACCAGATTCTGAAATACTATTCCCACCTAGAGGCGAAGAGTTAACTCGTACAATACAGTATTATACTTAAAAAGCCTAAATCACCGCCGTTTCCCACCTTCCTACTCTCCACTCCTCACCCGTATAAACACCCCACCTAAATTACATCCCCCCCATATTTCTATTGAGTTCTCAAGTCGTTTTTTATATGCGTTGGTATGGATAGATGTTAGTTTATGTATTTTGATATATTCTCGTAGTAGCTATTATAACAATATGTAAACTTAGTGGGTGAAAACTAATAACCTAGTAGCGAGTGACATACTGTGATAAGCTTTTAGTCTGGGACGCTGATATTGCACGCACCATGCTCTTGAGCCAACCCGTCACTTTTTTTCCTTTCCAGTTTCTGGTAGCGCATTGGGTAATTGGTAGTGTACATACTGTACCACTCGTTACTCGTCGGCAGGCTGGGTATCATAACCGTGCTGATTGCTGTTAGAGCATCCGCTTGGAATATTGTGCATGTGTTGATATATACTGTAGGGCTGAAGCGAAGTTTACAACCCCCCCTCCCGCTTCCCTATCGCTAGCACGGATGCGATATCGCTAAACTTGCAAGCCAGAACTCTGCTCCTCCAAGAACTCTTAACTTACAGGACGCTGTTCGGCTCTGGTAGGGCTCAAGGCAGTAGTCCCAGACCACCCGTGAGGAGCCATGTCTACAAATTCCTACTGATGAGAAGGTACTATCTAGCAGCTTAACCGGCAGCGGAAGCATCATTACAAACCTTCGCACTCACTAAAGAAAAGTCCGTTCCCGGCTCTTGTCTGCACCGGATGAACCCAGTGCCACCCCTCGCGCGAAACAATTACCGGAGTTTCGCATCACATCCGAAAATTGCCGGAGATAATACTTGGGTTTGTTTGATGCATCGTACGAGGAGCACCCAGCAATAAGTTCTTACTATTGCGGAGCCTACCGGCCCGGCGAGAGGCTTAGCCAGCTCCCATAGGGGAGAATGTGGATATCGCTCATCTTCGGCTGGCGAGGAGGTCTATATCTGAGTTCGGGGTCTGGAGTATAGGACTGTTTTCGGTGGATTTGCGGGGGCCCGTGCGGATTGTGGGGGTTTTTTTAAGGGAGTGAGAGTGGGGTGGGGGCTGTGGAGCTTTAATCTTATATATGAAAATGTTTGTCAGTGGCTGAATCATAGATCCTCACTCGTGATGCTTTTGCAATTGAAAAGCACCCTACTTTTAAGGTACGATGCACTATGGTAACGTAGGCTCCTTGAGGCCTCTAGGGGGTTAGAGAGGATTTGCTGCTTCTGTAGATTGTCCGAGACTTGCAGTTCGATAACGCTCAGCTCCTGGCAACTGGGAATCCAGTGGCAGCGAATCTCCACTCACTCCCACCCTCTCACCCAGGTACCTGCCCTTCCCCTTCTACCCCACGACCCCTAAAAACAAAAAACAAAACCACTGACCCCACCAGCCCCCTCACCCAAAAACCTTTCTAATATCATAGGTCCAACCTCTATCCTTCACCCTCC
>Ga0307507_10002061_pt1 | contig 43561 bp, 8 predicted proteins | sample 7_EM_MG_FD_207223 | JGI IMG/M metagenome (GOLD analysis project Ga0307507, IMG submission 207223) | Populus trichocarpa ectomycorrhiza microbial communities from riparian zone in the Pacific Northwest, United States - 7_EM | ecosystem: Host-associated > Plants > Roots > Unclassified | place... | reverse complement strand
CTTCTCTCCAGGCTTTTGGTTGATAGCCTAGGGTAAATAAAATCCGGTAGATTCTATATAGAAGATCTTCTATAGTAGGGTAGGCCTTTTGTAGAATTGTAAAGGATATTTTGTCTGGCCCTGGGGCAATACTGTGTTTACCTAGGACTGTTATAGACCTTATTTGTTCTTCGAAATCTTGGCTCCCTAGGAATTGTTATCCCGTGCTTATTTGTTTGTCTATAAACTAAGCTATTGCTCTTTCCTATTAGTTTTTGTCCGTTATAGGTTCTTAGGCATATCTTATCTTGTTTTAAGAATCTTAAGCGTCTCTTATTGTCATAGTGCTGCAATGAAGTAGACTGAATAACTACGTTGTGCTATAGAGAAGAGGAGAAGGATAAAAGGGGGTATTATGTATAAAGAGTAGGGCCAGCCGCCAAGGCGCTAGTGGTGGGCCAGCCAATAGTAGGAAACAGTATGCGTTAGGTTAGTGCTGTGACAGTACTCCCCTCTCTAGAAGGTTTGGTCCCCAAACCAAACAAATAACTTTAAACAAGTAGTACGCGGGACCACCTGTTTTCGCTACAGAAATATCAAAAAATCCTAATTGGTCGGCTTATTAAATAAAGTTGGCGCATGGCGCTCTTGGCGAGAATTCTAACCAATTAGACAACTTTAACCGCCGGTTGAAGTTCCATAACATCTTAACCACCACAGATTTTTAACACGGTGGTCGGCCACGACCTTAGCATGGCTTTTCCTTATCTCGTGCCCAATCTGGGGGTCCTGGCTTCTTAGGGTATTACTTGTAAAAGCGCTGTATAGCTTATTTATAACCCTTTAGGTCCTTTTCTAGCTGCTAGGTTATATCCTTATAATATTTCCATTTGATCTTATAAGCTAGGCCTTAGGGGTCTTTATTGTATATATTAAGGATTTTCTTAAACTCCCATTTATCTTCTATATTACCGTTATCGTCTCTCTCTATTACTCGTCCTTGTATATTACGGCGCTCTGTGGTATTAATATTTGCTTGGCCAGGGATCTCTTTAGCAGCCTAGAGGCGGACCTTAGATATATGGAAGGATTTATTTACTTAGATATGGTCCAGGAGGTCTACTACAACTGCCCCTTAGTATACTGCAAGTACGGGGTACAGGCCGTCCTATTTATTATCCTATTTCTTCTTATGTCTATTTGTCTTTATATTTTTTAAGCTAACTATAACCATGTCGCCTTTATAGAATAACGCACTCTCGTCCCTATGGGTATTGGTATTATCTTTATAGCGTTGCTGTGAAATCCAGGCTAGGGCCTTAAGCTATGTCAATATCCGCTTAAAGCGGTTGGCCACAGAGTCTACTTGGAAGAACTCCTTCTTTGCTTATACTGATAGTGTTAGTAGGCGGGGGCTAGCAGGCTTAATTCCAAGGCGAGGGTTAAAGCCATAGTTTATAAAAAATAGGGAGATGCCTATGCTTTTATTAACTTGGTTATTTATAGCAAATTTAGTAAGTAGTAGGTAGTTAACCTAGTTGTCCTATATAAAGCTAATAAAAGCACAGAGGTACTTATTTACGGCAGTGTTAATGATTTTGGTTTAGCCGTCCGTTTCTGGGTACTAGGCTAAGCTTAGTTATAAGGTTGTCTTAAGGTGTTTACTTAGTCGTCGCCAGAAGTCGCTAATAAATTGTGTGCCGCGATTAGAGATAATTATACTTGGTATACTATAGAGCTTATATACATTGTTAACAAAGCTATTAACTAGCTCCTCTGTTAAGAGTCCTGTTACTAGAACAAGGTATTATATTTTAGTTAGGCGGTCTATAATAACAAGGATATATTTATATGCCTTGCCGTGGCGTTGGCATACCGGCAGTGTTATAATATAGTTAATCGAAATATTAGTCTATAGGCAAGCGGGTAGTTCTAATAGCTTTAGGAAACCAGGCGGGGCAGAACAGGGGGTCTTAGTGCAAAAGTATAGGGCATAGTCTTTAATAAAGGTAGCCATAAACTGGGAGATTTCTGGCCACTAGTATGTTTGGTTTAAGAGGTTAAGAGTCTTAACCCGGCTAGGGTAACTAGTGGGGCCGCTGATATAAGAGTAATAGATAACTTTTAGGCGGAGGTCTAGGGTATTAAGGATAAAGAGGCATTAGCGGAAGTAGATTTGTCTGTTAATAATGCTCTATTCTAACTTATCGCAATAGAGTAATTTCCTAATCTTCTTTAGCTAATGGCGAGCTTTCCGATTATGTAGAGCCGCTACTATATCTTTTACGAGTTTGTTCTCCTGGTATTCTAACCGGATTAGCTTATTTAGTAACTTTTCAGCAATTTTGGGGTCTAGAGCTGTTAGAATTAAGCGAGAGATACTGACTAAGCTCTGGACACGTCGCGAGAGCAAGCTCTGCATGTCAATCTAGATAGACATCAACTGTATCTACTGCATCACGAATCAATTAATATTCATCGTCTGCGTTATCTCTATTATTAATTAGACCCTCAAGACTGCTCTGCTGTGACCTTATGACCTTGTAATTCCAACAGGTTATGAGCCTGGGTAGCAATACCTCTCCTAACTCGAAAATCAACCCTAAAAATGACCTTCTTTACCTTAACCTCAACGACACCTATATATGATTATAAGGCCGGTAAAATCGTCGTTTTTAATAGAGACAACTTTGTAGACTAGGAGCGCACCTATAAGGCAGCCCTAATTATGTTAAAGGGCTGGGATTTTGTTACTAGTACAGAGGACCTAAATTAAGTTAATTTAGCTAACGGAAGAAGAAGATAAGGGGAAGCAAACAAGATTATCTACAATTTAATAGGAGACGACCGTTAGGAAGAGATACGTGCAATAATAAAGGCGTACAATATTCAAGGAATGTGGGAAGGAATGAAGAAGTTTAATAAGGCCAATAACGAGGTTTATATCTCTAGACTCCACAGAGAGTTCTATAGCACTATATTTAACCCTATAAAGATGCAAATTGTCGAGTTCCTCCAAATACTTAATCGATTTAAGATTAATCTAGCCTTAACGCCTTAAGCACTTACCAACGACGATATTAAAGAGCAGCTTCTCTTGGCCCTCCCAAGCAATGTTATATAGTAGAATGTAAAGACCTAGTATCTACGAGATAAACGAGACCTTAAGAGCTGTATTACCCTTCTTTAGGAGTAAGAGACTGCTCTCCCTATATAAGTATAAAATGCAGCACTTATATATAAGAGGAAGGACGAACCTAGGGGGAGAAGGGGAAACTGAGGTTGAGGTTAAATAAGGGGCAGAGGCTGTGCTGGTAGATTTAATTATTCCTTATTACGTTATCGCTATAGCTTGTTATCTTAAGTAAGTAAAGAGCTAAGATAACTAGAAAGAGATAAGTGCAGAGTATGCTATTAGAAAGGTTACTACTAGAAAGACTATTCCCTACTTAAGCAATTCCAATTTAACAACGCTAGGAAGATAGATTAAGGTACTCCTAAGGTAGAGGAAGTGGGGAATGTAGTAATAGCTAAGGAAGAATTTAACAGCAATTTAATCTACTTTAATCCTAACCCTAAACGTGCTATGCTTATAATAGCATCTTTAGCTTAGGCTCTTAACTTAGGAGTAACTAAGTACTTTACTAGTAACTAATTAGACCTAACATACTTAAAGAGATGGAATACGCCATAATAGGTCCGTACTGTAAATGGGACCATTGTCCCTGCTATAGGCTATAGTTAAGCTTAAATTAGTACCCTAAAGCTAAAAGATGTCTAGCTTGTACCTTTGTTTAAGTTAATTAAGCTAATTTTAGTAAGGACTCTTACTTAGGAAGGCTACTTAATTATATTTAACCTAGACGATTAAGCTACTAGTAAGCATAAATTAGGTACAATATTTAAGGCTATTACAAGAAACAACCTCTATGTACTATAAGAGTATTAGGAAGCATTTAATGCGATAGCAGAAGTATATAATTTATAACCAAACATTAGTGAAACAGATACTAAGCTATAGCACTGCTAAACTAGATATACAAATTATAGTGACCTATTTAAGTTATAGTACTCCTTACTAGGCATAAAGCTTAAGAAGAGAGTAGTACTAGTTAATAAGAGCACGTGCGAAGCTTGTCTAGCTGGAAAGATATAAGAAATACTAAGTAAGAAGATAATTAAGCGTGAGAAGATACCTGGTTAAGGGCTATACCTAGATACTACGGGACGAATTAGTATATTAATTAGAGGTTATAACTACTACCTTTTAGCCCTAGACGACGCCATATGCTATACTTAGGTTATTCCTCTTAAAACCCTCTAAACTAAAGAGGTACTGCCGTATATTAAAGAGATTATCATAAGAGTAGAGAGATTTACTGGGACTAAAGCTACATGGATTTAAGTGGATAATGGAAAGGGGGAGTTTGGCCGCAGATTTTAAAACGAACTAATACCCTAGGGTATTAATTTTAAATCTTGTCCACTATATAAGCACTCATATAATAGCGTAATTAAGTGCGTAATCTATACAGTTAACTACAAGACAAGGTTACTTCTATTTTATGGAAATATACTAGTAGAGCTCTAGTGCTATATAGTTAAACACGCTGTCTAGATTAAGAATTAAGTACTAACCTTAGTACTTCCATTTAACGATGAGTATAGTGATGCTATTATACCCTATAAGGCATACACCTAATAAGTCCCTAACCTTAAGAATTTAGTCGTCTTTAGGTATTATGCTAATCCAATTAATACGCTTAAGAAATACCCTAGGAAGTATAATTTAAGAATAAAACCTAACTACGTTTTTATGGGGTTAAAAGGGAGTAGTTAATTTAAGATAATAAACCTATATACCTAAGCAATTAAGCTATTTGGAAATGCTAAAGTAAATAAGTATAGGTTCCCTTATAGAGCACCTTAGGTATAAGCTATAAGATATAGTAACTAAGTGGGCCGCTTAAATTAAGTAGGAAGCCCAGGTTAAGATTAAGTGGGATACTTAAATTACGCTATAAGCTAAGCCGTAAACTAACCTATACCTCCCCCTACTACCTTAAACGCGCCAACAGAGACTCTAGTTGTAAGAACTATAAGTAGGCCAGATAGTAACTAAGTGGGCCGCTCTAAATAAGTAGGAAGCCTAGGTTAAGATTAAGTGGGACACTTAAATTAAGGTAATGCTAAGGGTGGGACGCCCGTATAAAGCATATTAATACGCATTCCTTATACGCAGAGAATAAGGTCTGGAAGGTTACTAAATATAAGGGTTTTTAACAATATAGTGGTTTAGTTAGTAATAGCTATAAAAGCTGTTTACCTAGAAGCTAAGAACACTACCTCTATAGGAGCACCTATAGCACCTTTTAATGCTATTAAGTTAGATTAGGCCTTAAGGAAGGATACTCCTAGCTAGATAAAAGCTATCTTTAAAAAATTCCTCTTACTTAAGAGGATGCACACCTATACTATTATAAGGGGGAGAGTACTAGAAGGAAGGTTGTTACTCCTAAGTAAGCTAGTCCTAAAGCATAAGTACAACACTAAGGGAGAAGTAATTTATAAGAAAGTAAGACTATATATTTAGGGAGACAAACAAACCCCCAACATTGACTATTTTAAGATATTTGCGTCTATTGTATAATATAACACCTTTAGGTTCCTAATGGCAAAGGTGGCAGCTAAAGATCTTAAACTTAACCATATTAACGTCAAAACTGCATTCTTAAACCCGCCGTTATAAGAATAGATTTATATGCAGATTCCTAACCTATTAAGAGACTTTAAACCTAAGCTTAAGGGCGTAAAAGACGTCGGAGACGGAGCAAGTTACGGAGGGTTTTCGCCTACTATAGGTTTTCCCTCTGTACGTAGGCCAAATGGCACTTGCAAGGTATTTGGGAATAGCTTTATAATTGCATATTTGGGACAGACGAGGAGAGCGTCGTCAGCATGGGGGAGTGTTAGAATTAAGCGAGAGATGCTGACTAAGCTCTGGACACGTCGCGAGAGCGAGCTCTGCATGTCAATCTAAATAGACATCAACCGCATCTACTGCATCACGAATCAATCAATATTCATCGTCTGCGTCATCTCTATCATTAATTAGACCCTCAAGACTGCTCCGCTGTGACCTTATGACCTTGTAATTCCAACAAGAGCGGCTACAAACTCCATATTATTAAAGTTGTGGGATTTATATAGTAATTCTTCTAAGATTATAGGGTTAACTTTCTAGGGCGGTATAATAACTTGGGCTTAGTGGCGGAGGCGTTTATTATTAGCGTCCTTAGGTTTTATTCTTAGTAGTTAGCTTAGGGCGTTAGGGAGCGTAGCTTTGCTACCAGGTCTATATATAATCACAAAGTTAAACTATAAAAGGAACTCTGCCCACCGGACTTGGCGTTAGTTTAGCTACTTAGTAGTTATAAATGTCTATAGGTTCTTATGGTTAGTAATAATTTTAAACGGCTTCTTGGTCCCTTATAGCTTAGGACGCCATTCCTCTAAAGCCTTAATAATAGCTAAGAGTTCTTTATTATAGATCTTATAGTTACACTCCGGCGCAGAGTGCTTTGTAAAGAAGAATATAACTGGTCTTAGTTTACCGTCGTTGTTATACTGGGAAAGGACTCCGCTAGAAGCCTAATTTGATACGTCTATCTCTACCACTGTTTTCTTCATATAGTTATAGTATGCTAGTACTAGTGCTGAAGTAAAGGCTCTCTTAAGGGCCTTAAACGACTTGGCTTATTCTAGTCTCTATAGCTATCCAACGTCCTTTCTTAGGAGTTTTATTATAGGTGTAGTAACAGCAGAATAACTTTAGATAAACCTATAGTAAAAGTTTGCAAATCTAAGAAACTACTGTAATTCCTTAACTAAGGTTAGGTTCTCCTATGCTTATAAAACTTAGACCTTTTTAGGGTCCATGCTTATTCCTTCTATTAAGATAATTAAGCTAAGGTACTTTGATTTTATTGTGTAGAACTCTAACTTGCTAATATTAATTTAGAGGCCAGCAGCTTTAAGGCGGCGAATTACCTCTTTAACATGCCTGTTATGGTCAGCTCGAGTTTTAGAAAATATAAGGATATTATTAAGGTATGCTATACAATAGTCATCTAGTACGTTGTAAAGAATGTGGTTAATATAGTTCTGGAATATAGCTGGGGCATTATAAAGGCTAAATGGGGTTACTAGTATCTCGTAAAGCCCAAAGCGGGTAATAAATACTGTGAGCCATTTATGGCCCTTGGCAATACGGATCCTATTAAACGCGGCAATAACATTAAGCTTAGTATAGAATTTGGCGCTATATAGGGCATTAAGTGTCTTACGGATAAGTAGGAGCGGGTATTGGTTCTTAACGGTAACGTTATTAAGTCCTTTATCGTTATGGCAGATCCTTACCCCTCCTCCTAGCTTAGCAGCGAGTAGGAGTAGGGCTGCGGCGGGGGATATTAATTCTTAGATAAAGCCTTTATTAAGCATCTTATTAATCCATTTCTTAACGCATTGGAGCTCGGTAGGGGAGAGTGGGCGGTTCTTATGGTATAGGGGCTGCTTTCCTGGCATGATTTCGATTTTATAGTCCTATAGGCAATGTGGTAGGAGCTTATTAGCATTCTTTAGGAGAAACCACTCAATATAGTGCCTATATTCCCTTAGGAGGCGTTGTACAATATTATCCCTAGTTAGAGCGGGTTTGCCTTTTATAAACTTCTTAACGTCTATATCCATAACTTTGCGGCGGAGGAACTTAGTATTTATAGTCTAAAGGTTTTCCTTAAGAAAATAGTAAAAATAACTAGGGAAGACCTTGCAGGCTTCTTCTATTATATAGTTACCATTGACTAAGCGGCGGAAGGATTCCTCTGTTAGGTCTAGTATTTTAACTAGTCTAGTAGGGAGTTTATCTATTAATTATTTCTATTTTTTTTTATTCTACCAATTCTACTAGCTCCGCTATATAGATCCTTATTACTTTTACGCCTTTTTATTTATAAAACTGGGCGAAATTCATGGCGCGTATATTTATAATATTGTTTAGGTTGGGGCGTATTTAGTCTTCTCCCAATGTCGCGGTGGGGCTAGCTCGTCTTAGTTAGCTCTTAGGAGCGGTTTCTAGGCGGCGGCCTTGTATAAGGCGTGCGGGGAGTAGGTGTAAGGTTAGGCGTTATAGTGGCGCGGTTTCTATCATCTAGGTCTTAGTAATTCCCTAGCTAGTCCTTACTATAACGTGGGCTATAGTATGCGTATATAGTATATAGCTTAGTTCTAGGTGTCAGGCTAAGTAGCTAGGGTTTAAAGGGTATCTAGGTTAGCATTAGATTCTTAATAGTAGTAGTGCGAAGCAGACCTTCTTCCTTAGTCTTAGCAAGGCCGGCTAGCCCATTATTTTAGTCTTAAGTGCTAAAGTAGTCTAGTTTTCTACTATCTTGTTGCTTTGCAGCTATATAGGATCCCCTTTATTAGGAACATCTTCTATTATTAGGGCTTTATATATGGTTCTGGGCACTAGGCTTAGTAGTGCTGAGTATCCACATAGGGCGTCCCTACTACTGTCGGCTGTTCCCCATAGGAGGCAGTTTCTAGAGTAGTAGTCTAAGTTAAAGCGGATCTTAAGCTCTCCAAAGCTAGGGTAGGGCTTGTGCTTCTGGAGCTAAGGCATACTTAAGATAATTAGGGTACTGGGTAAGAGTTTAATAATAAAAAAGAGCATAGCTTTAGTATAGATGCCAATTAATATTTGGGTGGTAAAGTAGTCCGTAATAAGTAAAGTTAGGATGCTATCTATAAGGCGTAGTGGCCTAGGTGCCAACAGTTTCTTAGTTATAATATTATATTTTCTTATAATAGACTCTATGTTAGCAAATGCCATTACAGTACTACCTAAGTCCGCTAGGCTTACTGTGTTAATAAAAACTTGGGGCATAGGTTGCATAATAAGGAGAGTTGGGTTTAAATAAGGATTAATTTCTTATTACTATTTGCTAATCTAAGATTAAGTGGCAGTTTACTAATAGAAAGGACTAATTAGTCTAGTAACAGGGACCTAATCTTCTTATCTTCCTCCTTATATAGTTTGGACCCTTAAACGCGACTTAGTCTAAGGGTCTGCCTTTTAATAACTAGGGTACAGGGCTGTCTTAGTAAGGCGATCCAGTATCTATCTAGCTGGCAGTGTTAGTCTTGGTTAGGGTATAGGGAGATAGTACCTTGCTAATAATATAGCCGTATTCATATTCGCTAGCGCGAAGTTGCTAATTCTAGGCGTTGTTAATGGGTTAGACTTCTATATAGGGCATTATTTAGAGTAACTAAGCCGTAGGGTTAAAGGGGGGGAGTTGTCTACTATAGCTATAATAGACTCCGCGGTTACTATATCCGCGGTTATTAGTTTATATTATTTAACGGGCTGGTATTAGAACTGGGTTTACTATTATAGTGGGGTTATAAGCGTCCTTCTAGTGGCTAGGTAGGCCATAGGTAAGGTATAGTCTATTATTAAAGCGGCGCTTGCGCTCCGTGTCTAAGATTCTATTAAGGTCTATAGGTTCTCTAGTTGCTGCTAGGGTTAAGGTTAGGGTTAATATAGGGGCAGGAGCTTAAGCAGGTAGGCAGTAGTTAGTATTCTTAAGGTTAGCTTAGTGTACATAGTTTACAAGGTTTTTAGTAAATATATCCATCTACTTACTCTAACCTATATAGTTGCTGTTATTAATTTTATAGGCAAGTCTAAGTACTAGCTCTTCTATCTTTAAAGAAATAAACTTCCAGAGTAGATTTACCTTCTATTTATCTATCTTCCTAGCGCGGACTATTAACTTATTAAGCTCTCCCTTTTAGGACTAGTAATTACGCTCGCCTTAGGGGAAATGGTTAAGCTTATTTTTTGCAACCTGGGTTGTGTTAAGGACTTTATAGTAGGTAGTAAACTCTTTAAGTATATCTTCTTTAGTGGGCCATTTCCACATAGATATGTTATTTGGGTTCTTATATATAAGCTCCAGGCCTTACTTAATAAACTTATAGGCCTTGCCCTCTAGTATATCCAAGATATAAAGGATCTGGGATTGGACTGTATTAAAGTAGTCTTAATTACGGTTAAAGACTCCTTTAATCTTAATATGCCAGGTCTTAAAGTTGGCTTATTGTTCTAGCGGGGTGCCTTTTCCGCTAAATATTAGCGGGTCTTTAGATATCCGTTTTTTCTACTAGGTTACTACCGTTGTTATAGGGGTTGATTATTTAAGAGTAGCGATAGTTTCTATCTAGAAGGCAATAAGGGCATTAAGGCTTTTATTAGCTTTTTTATTAGCGGTATTTATGTTATACATAAACTATAGTACCGCTTTAATGTTACTAAGGAACTTATTAGTATGGTTAATAAGGGTATAGTAAACTTTATTAGCTTTAAAGGTTTTAGGGTATAGTAGGGAGCGGCAGATTGTCCATATAATGTTAGGGTATATCTATATAAAGAAGTCTGCAAAAACTTTATGGGGGTTCTAGGTTTCGGCTATTTTAGCGTTATTAATATTGCCTATTTAGGTAATCTTTAGCGCTAGGAAAAAACCGAGAATTATTCTAGGACTATGGTGGGTTATAGTGTATAGACGCGTTATGCGTAGGTCATAATTGCTCTAAGGCGGAGATAACTAGGATATGGGGAATTAGTAATTGTAATAGAACGCAATTAATAATAGCACAAACTGTTACAGTGCTGCAATAAAGTAGACTGAATAACTACATTATACTATAAAGAAGAGAAGAAGGGTAAAAGGGGGTATTATATACAAAGAGTAGGGCCAGCCGCCAAGGCGCTAGTGGTGGGCTAGCTAATAGTAGGAAACAGTATGCGTTAGGTTAGTGCTGTAACATTTATCTTGTCTTAGTAATCTTAAACCTATGGCCTTTTACCTTTATTAAGTGGTAAGCTAGTACTAGCAGTTGTCTACTTGCTTAATCTTCTTTAGATATTGCTCCTTCTGTCTTATAAAGTAATGGATGCTATATCTAACAGTATTATAATACCCATTACTGAACCGCGTTCTATAATGGTCTTAGTCTTTACTTTGGTTGCGTTATTAAGGTTTAAGTGCTCCTAGTTAGCCTCTTGTTCTTCTTTATCGCTATTAATTAATAAGTACTCTAACTCTATTGTTATTATTACTAATTTTTATCTGTATATTGCTGTAATATCTTAATTTAGCTTATAGAGTTAATCTTATTCTTTGTTTAACTCTCTAGTTTCTTTAAGTCCTTTTAACTCTGGCTCCTATAGCTAATAGCTTACGCCATACTTAGCGTCCTTATAAATTTGGCATATGTTATTGTAATAAAACGCAAAGTGTTGAATTAAACACTCCTTAGTCCCGCGTAACATCCCTATATTTACGTTATTGTATTCTAACAACCTAGTGCCCTTTACTGCGTGGTTACTCTAACTACCTCTATAGTCTTTAGTAAAATAACCTTATTTCCCGCAATTTATATAAGCTCCTTTTTTAAACTATTTTTCTTATTATGGAGTCCGCCTAAACGTCTTCTGTTAATAAGATCCCTAGTTTAGCCTTTGCTCCTTAGTCCTATAATTACTTAATCCTTAACCCTTAGGTTTCTATAGTTTCTTATTCTATTTTTTAGACTCTTTAGTGCCGCTTAAGTCTATTGGCTCTGGCCTACTGTTTTATAGTTTCTAACTCTATGTTTGTTAATGCTTACTTTGCGCCTTATATAACTATAGAACTCTATCTTGCCCTTTCTTAGCTTATTCCCTCTACTAGATCCTATTATTAATCTTAATTAACTAATCTATTAACTTCCTTAGAGTTTCCGCATCTTCTATTAGGATAATCGCGTCTTAGACTTTAGCCTTAAGTCCCTGTTTATACTGTGCCATAAGCGCCTTGTTATTTCACTTAACCTATATTGCAAGTGTCTAAAACTGTGTTGTGTACTTAATTGCTAAAGTGCGTTATACTAGGTTCTAAAGCTTTTTCTCTGCTATAGTTGTTACTTCTGGGTTTCTAAATATCTATATAAGTCTTGCTGTAAACCCGTTCTAGTTAGTAAATATAAACCGTACTTCTTAGTTAGTAGTTATTATTCCGTTTATTTAAATTTCGGTAAGGTAAGGTTTAAACCACTTAAGTGCTCTTTCTATTAAGAATAGTCCTGTATATGCTACTTGGTCTATAGGTGTTGCTAACTTTACCCCTTCTTGCATGACCTTAAAGTGCATTTGCGTAAGGAATCCTTTAAGTTTTACCTTCTCCCCTAAGAATTGTTCAATTAATGGTAACTTAACCTTAGCTACTCTAATTCCATTAATTTAATCTTTAAGTATTTAATTATTATATATTAACCGATTAACTATTTCCTATAACTAACCTACTGTGACTAGCTGCGAACTAGTATCTTTTATACTGGTATCCCCTCCTAACCCTAAGGTAGTAGCTACCATAGATGGCGTTGTGACTGGTGCTTTTAGTGGCATATTATTTGACTTTATTAATACTATAACCTTAGTAGTGAATGTATAACGAAGCCTTATAGGAAATACCACAGTAGACTTGCTATTGGGCTAGGTATATAGGTAAATAGGAAGCTAATAATGTAATAAGTATAAACAATAACTGGTGGAGTGGTTGCCCAACAGATTAACTCCAATTATATTCTGAGATTTACTATAAAGAAAGGAACTACCTAGGTAGGAATTGTGGTCCTTTAAATACACAACTATACGCCTAAGAAAGTCCTTGCTCCGTTTGCTCTGTTTGCTCTGTTCGCTTTATTATAGATCTTATATATTATACAGATCATATAGATTATATTACGTGGCCTTGGTTACCATTCCTTGTTATATAGTTTTACTAGATCTATTCTAGACCGTGCCCTTATTAACTAACTAGCTTCCTCCAACTCTTCTCTAAGTAGTTGTAATATTGTACTTAAAGCGTCCGTAACACTAGAAACTAGAAATAGTAGCTATATTTTTAGCTATAGTAGGTACCTTATAGTAGAGTTTTTAGAACTAGGATTAAAGCTAAAGCTAGAGCTAGCTACTAGTTCGTCCTTATCCTTATTACTCTTTTCTATATAGGCCTTCTTAATTATATAGTTTTCCTTAAATTTTAGGATGCTTAATATATAGCTATTGCAAAGCTTCTTAAATATAATTTTAGGAGGAGGAATAGAGGCTTTAATCTCTATAGCTTGGCTAAAAAAATCTTTAAATACTCTTGAAACTATTAGATAGTGTATATAGAGCCATTTATTAATAAAATGGGTTAATTAATTAATGATCTTGGTCTTGTCTTAATTGACCTTATCTAGAGCCCCTAGGGTTTTAAGCTATAAAGAGACTTTATAGTGCACGTACTTAGTATATATAACTAGTGTATATACCTAGTGTATATAACTAGTGCACGTATCTCATGTCTTATAGAGAATATAGATTATCTAACAAAAACTAGTTTTAGGGCCTTATTTTATAGAGATTGGTACCTAGCTAGTAAATAGTCTTAAGATTTACTTTTCCATTAGTATTATTGTTACGGAGTAAATATAAGTGGTAATAATATATAGCGAAGTAGATATTATTAAGCTATATATATAAACTGTATAATAAGATTAAAACGTTGCATATGGAGAGAAGGTAAGGAAACGGGAAGAAAGGGTATATATTATTAGTTTAGTTGCTTAATTAATATATGCATGGAGTAGAATAGGATTTAAGGAGCGGTCCTAGCAGAACTTGGCAGAATTTAGTGGACTTTAGTAGAATATAGCAGAATACGGCAGATTGCCGTTAAATTGCCGTAGATTGCTGGCAAATTGCTATTAGGTTGCCGTCTCGCGGTTAGTCTCTTTTTGCTACGTTAGTAGAAATAGGTAGACGTGTATAAGGTATTACAAAGGTGTCCTATAATAGTACCCCCCCTTTAAACTTAAGCTTCTGCGAGATAGGGCTATAGTAGTTCTAGGTAGAGTTTATAAAAGTCTTCTGCGGCTTATATAAGTCCTATAGAGTTAATGGGTTCCCATATAGGCTTATAAAAGCCTCTCCACTTTATAAGGTATATATTGGCGTTTTCGTTTATTGTACTTAATATCATCAATTCTTTTAATAAGGTACTTATCCTTACTATCCACTTTAACTAGTAGGGGAGGGTCTTAGATCTGTCTAGGCAGGGCGTCTAATATAGGGACGGTAAGATAAAGGACTAACATATAGAATACGGGGTAGATTTTAACCGTATTAGGGAGCTTTAGTTAGTAGGTATAAGGAGAGATAACTCTCTTAACCTTATAAGGGCCAGCGTTCTTCTAATTAAGTTTCTTAGTAGGTTATTTCGTATTTAGATTCCTTATATCTAGCTAGACAAAGTCGCTAATTTAGTAAGCTAGTACTAGGGTTCGGTTCTTATTTACTACGGCTTTATAAATAGATTGGGCCTATGTTATTTTATTAATAAGGAACTCTTATAGTTCTTCTATCTTCTTTATGAATTTATTTACTTCTATAATCTATAAGGCATAATAAGTAAGGCAAGGAATATTACTAAAGGGTTTAAAACCTATTTGCGGGTACTAGCTATAGTTGGCTAGAAATAAGGAGGCCTTTATAGTTTTTAAGACAAAGTTATTTACGGTAAACTTAGTAAATATAAGCCAGTCTATCTAGTCGTCCTATAAATACAATATATATATCCAAATATACTATTCCATTATAGTATTTACACATTCCGTTTAACAATCCGTTTCTAGGTAGTATGCTATAGATAATAGTGCTTTAATACGGAGTTAGGTAGTTAGTTCTTTCTAAAATATAGAAATAAACTATCCACCTCTATTAGAGACAATCGTTTTAGGAAATCTATGGAGTTTCTATATATAATCCAGGAACAATTGGGCAACAATAAGTACTAATATATTAAGGTAGGCAATTAAGTGTTTCATCTTAGATAGTTGGTCTATAACTACTATAATATTTATACATCCTTTACTTACGGGAAGCTTAACAATAAAGTTAATTAAAATGTCCTTTTATCTTTGGTCCGGAACAGGTAGTAGCTTTAAAAAGCCGTTATACGTCTTATATAAAGCTTTAGCTTATTAGTAGGTAACGTAATCCACCCCCAAGCTGGCCATATCCCCAAGCTGGCCATACCCCCAAGCTGGCCACCTCAAAACCCTACCAAAAATTAGAAAATTTATACTTTAATATCTTAACAACCACTTAATAATAAATTCTAAAAATTTAGATTTAGACTTTTATATGCACTCTACAGCTTCTATTAAAAATTGCATAGTAATTAGCTCAGTTGTTTTTAAGATATAGTAATTTAGCTTTGTTTTAGCCCCTAAATTATACTATTTTAAAAACTACTAAAAAACCACTTAACTAATTACTATATAACTTTAATAGAAGCTATAAAATATATTTAAAAGTCCAAATCTAAATTTTTAGAATTTATTATTGAGTGGTTGTTAAGATATTAAAGTATGAATTTTCTAATTTTTGGTGGGGTTTTGAGGTGGCCAGCTTGGGAGTATGGCCAGCTTAGGAGTATGGCCAGCTTGGGGGTGGATTACATTATAGCAGCTAGAGACGTACCTTCTTATTATATTATACGTATTCGGCTAATAGTACTCTTGTTAGAGGAGTTCTAGGGTTTTTCCTTAGCCTAGGTAGCTGGCTACTAGTATATTATATACATGTTTAAGGAGCTTAAGCTTAAGCTCGTTATAGTTAGGTATAACTAGACGGTTCTAATAGTATAAGCAATCTCCACAAGCTTCGCATTTACTTAGAGAAATCCTTTTAAAGCGTTTAACGCCGTCTTAAATTAGCTTAAGCGTTTCTTAGATAAACTTATCATTTAGGTATTCGTCAACTATTATCTATTTAATTAATTAATCAGTTATTTTAAGGACGTATATTATAACGTCTTTAATAGGAGGGTTAAATAGCTCAGGGCAAAGTAGGGTTTAATTATAGTAGGCACACACATCTTCCTATACTAGTATATCTTATAAATATTAGGTTAGGGCATTAGGTTTTTAACCTTAAACGCCTAGGCGGTATATAATTAAGAATTAGAAATAAGACAGATATTCTAACTATCAGGCTTAATAATAACTTAGCTATTTTATAGTTATAAAATACTATAGATTCTTATAGTCGCTAAGGACCTTAATTAGAAATCCAGCGCCTTTTAGTTCAGGTCGCCATTATTTAAAACACCTAATAATAGCCAACAATTCCTTATTATAGATCTTATAGTTACATTTAGCTAGGGTTAGTTATTTTAAGAAGTATACTATAGGGTATAGTACTTCTTCCTTATTATACTAAGACAGAATACCTCTAGTAATATAGTTAGATAAATCAGCTTCTATAACACTCTTTTAGTTTAGGTCAAAGTGTTAAAGTATAGATGCGGTAGTAAATATAACTTTTAGATAAACAAAGGCCTTTTTACATTCTTTATTTAAGATAAAGGCTTTATCCTTTTAGGTTAAAGCTATAAGGGGTAAAAGGAAAGCAGAGAAGTTGTTAATAAACCATTAGTAAAAGTTAGCAAATCCTATAAAAGCTCTTACATTCTTAACATTCTTAGGTTTTTGCTAGTTTATAATTGCTTTAATCTTCTTTAGGTCCATTTATATACCATCTATAAAAATAATAAGTCTAAGGTATAGGACTTCCATTTTATAGAACTTATACTTATTTATATCTAATTATAAGCTAGCTCCACGTAGGGCTTCTAAAATAAGGTTAACGTGTTTCTTATATTTGGTTAGGTTATTACTATATACTAAAATGTCGTTAATATAAGCAGTATAGAAAACGTCTAGATAAGGTTATAAGGTATTATTTATAAAGTATTAAAATAAACTTAGGGCATTTATAAAGCTAAACAGCGTCACTAAGTATTTAAATAGTCCGTATCTAGTACGGAATACAGTAAGCCATTTATCTCCTTTTACAATACAAAGGCAATTAAATACGTGGATAAGGTTAAGTTTTGTATAGTAGCGAGCCTTACTTAATTAGTTTAGCGTCTTTTAAATTAATGGGAGCGGGTACCAATTCTTAATAGTAATAGCGTTAAGAGCTTAGTAGTCTATATAGAAGCACAGACTGCCGCTAGGTTTCTTAATAAAAATTATAGGTATAGTTATAGGCGAAGAGCTTACTTTAATAAATCTTTTACTCAGGTACTCGTCTAAGTACTTTTATAGTACTTTAAGTTTGTTCTAAAACATTCCGTATAGGGGTCTAAATCCTAGCTATTTTCCTTCTTTAAGTACGATCTTATAGTTATATAGTTAGTATTCTGCTAACTTATCGGATTCCTTTTATAAGAATACCTCCAGGTACTTATAGTAGCATACTAGTACTTTTATAGCAAGGTTAGTATGCTTCTTTAATGCTAGGGCCTTTTTAATATTAGCTATTATAACGGCGAAAATTGTATATTTAGGTTTTCTAGCAAGCTATACTAACGGAGTAGCTCTAATTATATAAATATCCAAGGTATTAAGCAAGCTTAGATTGTTTTTAGTTTCTTATATAGTTTCTTATTTAGGTTTAGGTTTAGTATTAGGTACGGAGTTAGTATTAGATTTAGTTTTGGATTCTTTAAGTATCCTTTTTATAGTAGAATACCAGTTCTTCTGGTACTTTTATATATTAAGCTTAGACTTCTGCTTAGTTTAGGGCGGTATAGTAGTTAAGATTAGTTTATATAGTTTAGTATAACTTCTAGGTCCTTAGTAGACGTCAGTGGAAATCTTATATTAGTGGAATTCAGTAGAATTCTTATATTAGTGGAATTGGGTGGACTTTTTAGGTATATAGTGGACGTTAGTAAAAAATTTAGACTAGTAGATCCTAGTGGATTTTTTAGATTTTAGTTTAGGTTTTAAGCAGTAAGTTATAAGATACTTCTACTTATAGTAGAAGGTGGTAAATAGAAGCTTAAGGTTATCCCAATTAATAGTTACCTTATATAGCTTTATCTAGAGTTATTTAAGGATTACTAGGTAACCTAGGGTAGTTATAAAGAGCTTAATTAATTCTTTATAGTTTAGGTATAAGAGTCTTAGGGCCGCTATATAAGTAATACAGCCTAAGACAGTACGTTTACCATTAAATCTAAATACGTCAATATGCCAGTTAAGGGGTAGTAGGGTAAACCTATTATTTTACATAAAGATCTTATTGATAAATCCTATACCGCTAGCTCTAATATTAATTAGGACTTAAGTATTAGCCTATTAACCTTTCTAATAAAGACGGCAGTTAATAGTTATACTACAATCCCAAGAGTTAGGGTTTACTACATTTAATACATTTAATAAGATCCTGTAATATAGCTATCCTAAAGAGCGACTTAACTCTAAAATATACCTTTTAATAGCAAGCGGGAAGGGGTTCCTTTAAAATATTAGTTATAACTTTGTCCTTATAAGTAGTGCTTACTAAATATGGAGTTAAAGCTAAATAAAAATTAGGGTCAATAGCTAGAAGATTAGTGCGGTAAACGGCTGCTAGCGTTAACTATTTATAGAACTTTTTAGAAGGGGGCAAAGTAGTAGTTAGAGAGGTAGGAGCTACTTCTATATTTAAAGTAGAGACCTAGCTTAGTGCGTTATTCTTATTTAAAGGACCCTAATAGGGCGTATTCTAGGGTCCTAGTGCTAATATCTATAGCGTTAGGGTGCTTGGGCTAGAATAATAACTTAGTAAATGTTTATAGGGTTGTTATATTATATTAAGGAGCGGACTTTGGTGTTAGACGTAGTATATTATTATACTATTTATTAATAACGTTTGCGCAGGCGTTAAGGGCTCTTAGTAGGTCTATACTAATTAGGGAGGTTTTTAGTTTAGGGTTTAGAGATTTAATAAGGCTGTTAATTAGTACAGAGTTATTCCAGCCTATTTCCTTTACGTAATAATTAGATTTGGAGAAGTATACTAGGAATCTTTTCTTTTCTTAAGTTATATGGTTTATCTTCCTTTAAGCGGTAGCTTAGCGGTTTAAGTTACTATATATAGCTTTAAGAAGTATAACTAGGCTTTATACTAAGTTCGGCTAGAGAGGTTTAATAAAATTAGCTATATCTCCTTCTAGTTAACTTAGGGCGTAGTAGAGTTAGTTAGCTTATTTTTAAACCAGCTTATAAATAATCAAAGCTCTTATTATTTACTAGTAAATACGAAAGGGTCTAGTAGTTTTTTAAATTGTTATAATATAGTAGTCAGTTCTACTGGTAGGATAACTATTACTAGTTTAAGGCTCGCGTTCCGCATATTGGCTTCTAGTAATAGTAATCGGTCTTAAGGGCTTAGCATAGGCGTCTTAAGGGTGCAGATTTCTTCTTAAAGGGCCTTAATTGTTTTCTAGTGCCGTGCTTCTTGTTCGGCTTACTATTAAGCTATAGTAGCTTAGTTTTATGCAAGGGCGTCTATAAAGGACTTTTATATATCTACTAATTGTTCCTAAAGTATATATATAGTGTTAGCGGTTATTATAGGGGCTATAAGGTCGTTCTATATTTTAAACAGGGCGGGGCGGAGTATAGGTTTTAACACAATATAGTATTATAGAGTAAGTAAAAGTGGTAATAATACATAGCGAAGTAGATATTATTAAGCTATGTATATAAACTGTATAATAAGATTAAGACGTTATATAAGAAGAAAAGGTAAGGAAACAGGAAGAAAGGGTATATATTATTAGTCTAGTTGCTTAGTTAACACATATATAAAGTAAGATAGGATTTGAGAAGCGGTCCTAGCAGAACTTAGCAGAATTTAGTAGACTTTAGCAGAATATAGCAGAATGCGGCAGATTGCTATTAGATTGCTATAGATTGCTATTAGATTGCTATAGATTGCTAGTAAATTGCCATTAGGTTACTATCTCGCGGTCAGTCTCTTCTTGCTACATTAATGGAAATAGGTAAATGTATATAAGGTATTACGGAGGTGTCCCATAACAATTATACTCTATAGTCTGCTATAGTAGTAATATAAGCTATATAAAGCTACCTTAGGGCTTATAGAGATAGACTTCTTTATATTACCTAGTCTTCTAATTAAATAGAAGGCTGCTTTTACTTTAGATATTCTTATTTCTATATATTATTTAAAAGTAAGCTTAAAGTCTAGAAATACCCCTAGCTACCTAACTAGGGGTTTTGAGTATATTTCTATATTTTATAGCTTTAACCCTTCTTCTATAGTAGTTTATTTACTATAGAAATGTATAACCTCTATTTTACTAATATTAAAACTAATAGGGAAAAAAGTGCCTTCCTTGGAGCTCTTACTGCACCTAGCCTAAAAAGACCAAAACTAATCAAAAGAACCCTAAAAATCACCTAGAGAATCCCCCTAAGATATATATATCGTAGGGGAGGCATACATCAAACAATAGTAGTTCGCACTTACGCGCGACCACCAGAACTACGCCCAGCAATAGCCCTCTATAATAAAGACGGGCGAATACTATACTATAAAGCGGAAATACCTCTATTAAGAAAGCATCTAGCGAAATACAAAGCCTATTAAACGCGTCTAGTATTTAGAATTACGGGGGAGTAACTATTAGCTATAATAAACTAATACAGCTAGCAGAATGGCTCCGCCAGTCTAATAAACCTTAGGCGCCCCTTTAGCAAACCCTTAATTAAATCCTCTAATGGCTAAGCAAAATTAAAAATAAATAAAACCCCCCCTTACCAGCGAACCGTACCTGGGCCGCTATAGCTGCGCTTTTATAGCATAGGGAATCTACCCCCTATAAGATAACAACTAGGCACATAATTATAATATAACTAAATATAAAAAAAGCAGAGGGGCTTAAGGGTTAATTAGAAATAGAAGTCCTTATAAAGATTTGCAAAGAGGTCTACAACACTATTATAGTCCAGTACCTTAGGAGCGGAGACATTAAAGTCACCCTAAAGAACTAACAGGTAAAGGAATAAGCTATAAAGGCAGGGAATAGGCTAGGTAAACGTATTAGTATAAAAGTACTCTATAAAAATTACCTAGTTAAAGTCCTAGCGGTTCCCATAAGCCTTAGGGTAGAAAAGGGACGCCAGGTAGATAACACAGCAATTATATAGGAGATAGTAAAATAAATAGAATACCTTATTCTAGGACTTAAGATTACATAAATCCAATAGCTTTAATAGGAAAATACAAATTAAGCATATAATAAGAACAATAAAAGGATATAAGGGTCGCCAGAGACTTACTAGGGAGACACTAGACAAACGTATAGCTCCCTCATTATCAGCATATATATACTAGGAATGCAAAAACTCCTTATCTAAAAAGGAATAATTATAATTGGCCTTATATACAACACAAGACTCTATAACTATAGACTACGCCTAGAACGATGCTATTGCTATACATAATAGGGATACACCTAAACCACATACGCAGCATAGGTGTGCTGCGGCCACTGTGCAGGCCCCTATAATATAAGACACTGCTTAAACTAAGACCAAATAAAATGCGTAAACTGCCACTAAAGTACATATAAGGCGTGGGAGAGAGAAGACTATATTAAATATAGAAAACGGAAGGTAAGGGCTCAACAGCTACGGGAATAACTACACGCTAGGTTATATAAATAGAAACAACAGGTAATAAGCTAGGGGGACACAGGTACCTTCCTAGCATTTCCTACCTTTAGTAATAGGGGGATAGGCCAGCCATCCTAAGCCTTAATAGGCTAGAAGCGGCGCCGCATAATATTACCAGACCAAACAGGGATATAAGGGTTACAGGGGACACAAGGGTCATAGGGTATATAAGGGAGAGGACGCCCTATAGGAAGACCCCTATAGATATCCATAGCAAGCTTAAGACTAGGACAATTAAGAATTAGACTTAACGCGGCAAATATAATATTTGTAGCCGATTTATAAAGGGCACATAGCCAACTAGTAAGATTAGGGGAAGAACTGAAGATAATAATAGATTTAGATATAGAAGCGCTAGTAAAAATACAAGACACGGAAATAGAAAGCTCTATACAAAATAAGTAGCAACTAGGGTATAGATATAAGAGACAAAAGTTCTAAATATCCTAGAGAAAGTGGAAATAGAAGAAGTAAGGAATAAAGGAAAGACAAAAAACCCTTACTAGGGGTCCACTACCTATCTATTATATAGTATAACTGCGGCAATATAAACCACCGTCTTGTAAGGCCCCTACTAGATAGTCTAGACCTAGAGAAACACTATATCCTTACTATATAAGAGCCGTATTATAATACCTACATATAATTAATATACTGCCCCTAAGGATTCCAGCTCCTATATAAACCAAAAGCAGCCATACGCGTATACTTTATAATTAGCAAGGCTATTAGCCTATCCTTATAGTTATAGCAGGCAATTAACCCAGATATTACAGTTATAACAATTTAGACTTATAGGGGACCGGTATAAATTATCAATATATATAACCCTAGGGTTAAAGGCGTCCCACAAACAGAGAATATTATATTGGTAATAAGCTTACTGGAAACCAAAGGCACAGAGTTTATTCTATTAGGAGATATAAACCTCTACTACCTATAGTGGGGAGGTATCTATATTGCTGCTAATTAATAGGTAGAGTACCTACTAAGAGCTATAGATATCTAGGGCCTTAAGCTAGCTACCCCCTTAGGAGCAATTATATGGCAATAAGGCACTACCAGAAGTACAATTAACCTTATATTTATAGACAAAGGCCTATACCAGAGACTTAAAAGGTATAACCCTAAAGAAGAATAGGTACTTACCTTAGACTATATCCCTATCTAGATATAACTAGATCTAGATATTAAGGCGCAACTAAATAGTAAAAGATACGTAATAAGGAAGCTCAAGACAGACAGTTTTCTTAGTATAGTTAAACAATAACTTTAAGACCTAGAAGAAATCCACCCAATACTAAATAAGTAAGGCTTGTTAGCTACCCCTAAGGAAATTAACTAAAGACTAGAAAGGATCTAGGTAGCAATTAAAAATAGGCTAAAAGAGCACTACCTAGTCTTAAAACCAGGCCCCTATATATAATACGCATGGTCCGTATAATGCGCGGTTCTTATTACTAGCTAACGACGAGTAAGAAGGAAATATATAAGCAGCCATAACCCTAAAGATAAGAGATAATACAAAGACATAAGAAACTAGTTAAAGAATACCCTAAAAAAAGAAGTAAGGAACAACTAGAGATGGTTTATAAATAAGTACACTTCTAACCTAAGCCTCCCCTATAATAAGGGCCTTTGGGCCATGGCGAAATAGTTAAAAAAAAAAGGTAGAACGTTTAGTAGAAGACCTATACCTACTACCCCTACAAAGAGTAGGGGAAATACAGGCTACTAATAATAATAATAAGAAGGCAAAGATCCTTATAGAAAGGTTCTTCCCCTAACTAGCTCTAGCAGACCTTAGTAACATTATAGGTAAAATACTAGTGACTTGCCTATAGGTCAACAGCGATATAACAATAGAGGAAATGGCCAGAACTATTAGCCGCCTTTTAAACAATATAGCACTAGGACCAGATAGAATTCTAAATAAGGCCTTAAAAACCTATGGACTACTTATAGTATAGGAGGGTACGGTCTCTCTTAGATAGGAAGTCATAGTGTAGTTAGTTAGTCAGTCAGTTATAATTAGGCAGTAGGGAAGCGGTCAGTAAGAAGAGAAGAAAAGAGTGTATTAAAGAGAAACTGTGTGTCTATTAGCTCTATCGGAGTTGTTAAAGACTCTAAGGGCTTTAGACTAATCTATATAAAATACGTAGAAGGCCTAGGCTCTCCCAAAGCTATACCTAATCTAGATGTTAAATCCAGGGGGCTAAATCACACCACTACATACCTCCCCTACCCAAGTCGTTGTTCCCTAACGACTTCCAAAACTCCAAAACTCCTTATCTTCGAAATAAAGGCGCGGTAGGTAATCGCGTGCGTTTCTTGCCTTTACCATAAACCTAAGATAGTAAACGAGGAGACTCTATTCTGGTTAAACGAGACCATTCTCGTCCGCCTAGCTGAGTAGTACGAGATATATTAGACTGGCGGCTCTTAGATAACATAGCTCTTTCGTATCCTTTTACTTACTCAGTTCTATCCTATAATTCTTTAGGTAGCTCCGCATGACTCTATCCTTCTATAACAATTGGGGGTACTCTACTTGGATCTACCATAATAGTTAAAGGCTCGATTCTATTGTTAACACAATAGAAGTATAAGCGGCTATTAAAGCGCTCCACTTTAGTTATATGCATAAGCTAAAACGCATCCTTGTAGTTCTTGACGGCCCTTAGACAATAGGAATGTATTTATTTCGCGACTTTGTTCCTGTTACCAGTAAGAAGAAGATTATGATTTTGGATCACTACTAAAGAATCCCATCGTCGTTTACCAAGAAGGGCGTTAGATAGAGCGCTGGCAGCTATAAGCTTAACTGCTGTAGGGAAGCGATATAGAATTGCGCCGTAGAGATTGGCATGTTTAGACGGCGTATGGGGCGGCGCTCTTAAGTCTCAGTGTGCATCTACTAACTCTGTCCAAGTACCTCCTTTAGTAACCTTAAGGTTATTATAATCGTCCTAAATACCAATAAACTATAGCAGCATTATTCGCTGGGTCCCAGTTAAAGGTCCTTTCGCTCCATAAGGAAGGTAAGGCATAGTTATACACATATCTCCCTTCTCACATAGCTAAGCTACCCAGTCGGTCGCATATTTCTCTACGTCCTTAGCGGTCCAGTCATAGTCTAAGATTTTATGCACGAATTTGTCACCCTTGGCCGACCCTCACGCTTTAAGATCTGCCTACCACGATTTTAAGTAATGATATATACCGGAAAGGATAATCGTGCAGTTGTCCTTAGTCTTATTATCTAAAGAAACACTCCTTTGGATTATATCAGCACCGTATCTACTTTTAAGGAGCGAGGGAATATTAACATTAATGTAGTAGAAAGCTGTAGAGTCTCCTCTAACCGCGAATTTCGCATAATAAGGGTAGGAAATAAGTCGCCACCAGCTATCAGGCCTAAGAGCGCAATAGAGGCAATAATACTAAGGGTCTTGTCTTATTAGCTATTAGTAGAGACCATAGACCATCATTCTTAACCAGTTATAATTTGGTCGCCTATTAATCAGACACTAATAATGGCGGTATATACACATTTCCTTATCAATCATTGCTAAGATGCTAGAATCCTACCACTATCTAAACATACTCGAAACCACAGATCCTTCTTACTGCTATATATCTTGGTCGTTTGGTAATAGTATCCGATTAAGTAAAGCCTCCCTATTGTAGGAAAACCTTGGTACCGAGTTATAAATAAACTTATACGGTCCTAAGGAGTCAGACAGAACTAGAGGCCTATAAGCTTTTCAGAACTAGGAGTACGTAGTAGGGTCTATCTTTATAATGCCTAAGTAATTGCGAGCGTAATATATTAAACAGAGTCTATAATATAGCGCGGTATAGTTTAGACCCTTTATTGCTAAACCCATACGCCCTTCTATAGCTTGTATGTGCATCTAGCAGACCTTATATATTTTCGGGTTCGAACCAGCCGCCCTATACTAACTACGCAAGAGCTTTATGACCTCAGTCGGTTCGATTTTAGTGGTTTGGTTTAGGGACGCCTTAAGATAAGCTAGTATATTATCCTTACAGTCACATCCTTATTTCGCGCGGAGTATCGCCACAGCGTCTACGGCCTCCTCAATGTATTCTTCATTATCTCCTAGCTTAATAACGTTTTTATTAAACAGCAATTCTACTCCCAGCCCTCCTACTTCTAGATGAGCAACCGTAAGCCCTCTCCTTGGATTCCTCCTTGAAGAGGATACTAGCAGCTATAGGGGCGAGCCAACAGGCGTTCTAGCCGCAAGAATGCTTTTATTTATAGATAATAAAGGCGAGTCCACTAATATAGGCAATCCTTGCTAGGACGGGCTTGGTATAATACTAACGCCTCCTCCTTAAACAGGTGTTAATGGCTGAAAAGCTAAGGGATTCATTACATTAGAAGTATATCGTAAATGCGCTTATAGTGCAAGAGCTAAGCTCTCTCCCATTTATCTAATTCTGACATTGGTGACCTCTAGTCCTATAGTAGTCAGTCTCCTATATCTTGGCGGCAGGTCTTTATTTAGAACAAGGAAGCCAGTTAAGTGTCTCCCTAAACTATACTTATTTACTACCTAACCTAATATCGCTCTTCCTAACATTTTAGGCGCGAGCGCGAAGTCAATTGGCTATAGTCAAGTAGTGTTTTTAATACTGTGTCCTAGATAATCAAGCCTCTTAACTAGGGCTTTATTAACTCGCGCTATTACTTTATAAAGTGGGTAGACGGTAAGCTTTTGGGTAGTAGAAAGGAAGTAGTAGGAGACTGTATATTTCAGCGGTCTATTAAAAATATCCTATCCCTAGGCTTTTTGGATGGTTTTTTTAGCTTCATTACACTAATTTCTTTAATCTTTTGCTATTTTACTAACGTTAGAGATATCCTTAAAGATTATTAAGAACGCGTTCTTTCCTAAAGATGCTTGTAACCTATTATTATAATTGACGAAATTAACTACCACACTAGCAGCATCTACGTAATTCTCTCTCTTGAGCAGAATCTCGTCACAGATTTAGATAAGTACTATATAACGCCAATTAACTGCGAAGCCTCTAACTTCTATAAGGACATTATTAATCTGTCGCTTAGCTCCTTTATACAGTACTAGTGGTTTGCTAGACGAAGATATAATAAGTATACTATTATTAATTCTGCTTAGTTTATACTTTGGCTAATTACGGTTATCTTTAAGGTTTATTAAAGGCGAAAAGGTAAAGTTCTTAATAGGGTTTCCTAATATAAATAGTCCACTAAATCCGGTAGCGGTGTGGAGTTCTGCCGGCGCTAATCGTCAAATGGACTAATTATGATTTTCTATCCCCAGAATGGAAAATCGCTATTGGCTTAGTGAAGGCGGTAAGCAGAACTAATATCTTTACAGTGAACAATACTAGATGGTTATATACAAACATTTTTCTATCCTTACCTTACTATTAACACGCATCAGATTCCTATAACTAAAAAAAGCAAATAAGAAAGCGTAATAGAAAGAGCTTTAGGAAATACGGCAAATAAACAGATAGATTGCGCAGCTATTATCTACATCCCCTCCCCCACCTCAGAACTTGACTGTCCCTTAGTTAAACATTTCGTACTTAGTTCTGTTAAATAATCTTTTTAGAACGCGCACTTCTTAAAATACGCGGCGTTGCAATACTGGTGGATTTTATATAACATCCTCCTTAGGCTCTAGCTCTGCTATTATTTCTTATAGTATAGTTCCGCCTAATTGGTTAAGCTGGTCCTCCTAATAGACCTTAAACATCTGTCGTTAATAGAACCTCTTTAATCTATTCCCTAGAGTTTAATCGCGAAACAATATGCTATCGAGATCCTCAATCAAGTACCATCCTTTGTAAGGGTAACTCTTATATACGCGGAACAGGCCTAGCTATTTTGGATCCAACTTATAACTGCTAGAATAGTCTTACTTAAGCTATGTGTTATAGAGCATAACTATATCTCCAACCCTAAATCCGTCCTAGCGAATGCGGTAGGTGTTATTGAAATACTTCTTATTTATAACTCTTAGTCGTCTTATGCGCGTGACAGCTTCTCATACATCTGCGTCTCTTTGGTTAAACTACTTTGCGCAAAGTGCTAGTAGCTCTATAGTGGTCCGGACTGTTTCCCAAGGCAGCGTCTGCCAGGTAGGTATATAGAGTTTAATAGAAAGGACGTGCTTATATCTATATATAACCCTTGCTGGTGTCATTCCCATAGACCTTTTAACAGTCATTCTATCTGCCTATAAGACTGTATGAAGATTGTCTAGCTATAAGCCTTTTATCTTTGCCAAAGCGTCCACTATAGGCTTGTGACCTCGCTCTATAAAGCCTTGCAACTATGGGTAATATGCGAAAGCCACAACCCTCTTAATATTATAGAGCTCCGCGAGCGTAGCGGTAATATCAGTATTCTCTCCTCTACTATTTATAGAGAGCTGTCCGAACACTCCCTATTAGCAGATAACGTCTTTGTAGAGGAACTTTGCTATGCTTTTCGCATCCTTATTCCAAAGGGCCCAGGCTTCCACCTATCTAGATATATACTCTCGAGCAATAGCCAGGTATTGGAACCTAAGACGGTTTGGCGGCATAAATATAATATCCACCATTACTCATTGCCATAAGGTGGACTCCTATATGGGGTGCATTGCTTCTTCTTCCTATCCCAGCTGTTGCTGTTGGCACTGTAAGTATAACTTAATATGCTATAATATTTAATCCTATAGCCCTAGCCACTAGTATCAATTTAAGACCCTCTAATATATTCCCTCCCGTTTATAATATCTACTCCAATTATAAAGGCTCTTAATGATCTCCTACTAAGTAGTCTCGTCATCAACTACCCTTCGCATTGGTACATTCTTAGACTGTTAGCGGAAGAGCTATTAGTTACGCACTAGGAACCTCAGCGTATACTACTTAAACTTTTTAAATTCCTTGGTATTTATCTCCTTTAGATGCCATAAGGTTACTAGCCATTTTGTAATTCTCTAAAATTCCTCTAAATATAAGTCTTTTAATAGCAGACCCGCTTCCATTTCAAGAGGGCTAGCTATGTATTCTAAGGCACTTAGCTTATAGTTAATAAACTCTTTAATATCCTTAGTTGGCTCATCAGGTCGTTCGCCATTAGGTAGCTGTCATAAAAGTCTATTAGCTAGGCTATTCTTCTTCCCTGGTACATGTCTAACATTAAAGTCCCACAGCTAGATCCAAGCTAGCTATCTTATTATTAAGGCTCTAGGTAAATCAGTGGCAGTATAATTTAGCTACGCGACCAAGGTATTTGCGTCCGTCTCTACTATAAAGCGAACGCCGTATAGGTATACGCGACACTTCTTTAGCGTATATAGTAACGCCCGATACTCAAGCTTTCCTAAGTTATATTTCTATTCCGCTTGAGACCAGATGCCGCTCTTATATTAACACAGGTAATAACGACCTTACATATCTAGTTACATAAGGCCGCACCCCTATCCATTCTTGCATCTGTTAATGGCGAGAACAATTAGCCTAGCCCCCTTACTATAATCCAGTTAAACTAATGCGGGTGCAGTAGTAATAGCATGCTTTAGAGTCTTTATAGCAGTGATCTGCTCTATGCCCTATACAAACGGAACGTTTACTCGTAGTAGTTAGAAGATTAGCTCTGCCTTAATTACAAAGTCTTCCACCTATATTTAGTAATACACGACAACTCCTAGAAATGCTCAGGCGGACGTAATGTCTTTGTAGTCTCTCTAGTAAACGATCTTTACGACCTTTAACTCCTCTGGATATCGTCCCTTGCCATTACAGCGGTAACCAACCACTATAATCTCGTCTTTGCAGAAATGAGACTTTGCGCCTAAGATCGTACATTTAGCTCATTCTAAATCTGCAAGCACTCCGTCTAGCCATATAATGTATTCCAGAATGTATCTACACATACCTAAAAGACTCTCTTCTCTATTATACACTATCTGTGGGCCTTTCACTATAATGTTATCCAGAAATGGCAAGGTATAGTATGGGATATGTCGTTCTAGGATCTTAGTAATTGTCCTTATAAACTAGGCTACTAAATTCATACCTCCTATAGGTACCATCGTTTGTTATAAAAGCCCTAGAGGTATTGTAAAAGCTATTAGGTTCCTGCTTTCTATATTAAGCTCTAGTTAGTTATAGCCAGAGAAGAAGTCCACTAGAGATATAACCTTGCACCCCATAAACTCCTTAGAAAACTTATCAGCATATAGCAGCAGATTTGCGTCCCTAATAGTCACTTGGTTAATATTTATTGCTATATTAATCAGTTAGTACTTTTTATGTTCCTTCTTGCTTATAAGAAACTATAGATTCCTATATAGGCTTTCGTAATATTCTAGAGTCCCTTGAGCTAGTCGTTCTTATAATATACTTATCACTTCTCCTCGCAGGGCCCTTGGTATAGGAAAGTTTGGTACTTACCATACTTTATATAGCACAGTCTTAATCTTCAATAGTAGAGTTACATCTCTGCTAATACGACCCATTTTAGAGAACTTCTATACCAGCGTCTCTTCTTAGTTAAACAGCATAGCCTTAAAGATCTCTTATTCTCTTAGCTAAATATCCCCTATAATTATGCGCTCTAATTGTTCTGGCTTTAGTTGTGCACCGCAGGCCAGCTTAGTGTATCGCGGCTTAAGGAAATAATTATACGGACCAAGAGGCAACCCTTAGATTGATGCCTTCTGTCTATGCAAGGCCACCTCTCGCTATTCTATTATATCTTCTATAACTGTTCTATCTAGTGCCAACGAATTAACCAGGTAGACCTTATCTGCCTTTCGTTTATACATAGTTGCTACGTTTATGGCGTTTTGTTGGGCCTTGCTCCAATAGCTTTCTATTTACATTGTAAATAAATCTGTTATCTTTAATATTCGATATATAAGGGACCTAGCCTTTACTTTAAATACTAGCTTCCAATTCTTTCTTAAGTATTTCTTTAAAACTTTCTTTAACGTTTTGCTATTAAGCTCTCTCTATTTAATGTTATAATCTTCTTTCTGCTAATGGCTCTATCTAGCAGATATCCAAAACGGCAAGTGTCTATATTAGAGCCACACCTTATTTCCCTCCTCTTTAATCTCAACGTCCTCCTTATTCTAATGCGCCGGGTCATAAGTAACCCTGGATACAATCCTAGCAGTCGTACTAGTTATACATTTCCTAAACTATTGTCTATACTAATACCTTTATCTGGTTTAAAGAACATCGCATCCTTATAAGATATTAAGAACCTTGTTTTAACTCTACCATCTTCTAATTAAATAATGCAAGATACCTAACCTGTTACGGTGCGTTTTGTTGCCAGTTTAGCCCTTACTAACTATAGCTCACTAAATATCACCTCATGTGACATTTCTCCTACAGCAATAAATGTTGTAGATATTAAGACGTTACCTATTACTATAGGGACCGCATACACCAATCTAATAAACTTAGACTAAGTCCCATTGGCAGACATTAGACGTACACCTTATAGTTACGGAGGCAGACTTAATATTAGTAAGCTATATTATAAAGCCACGCTTTCCTTAATAAGGTTAAGCTCCGCTCCAAAGTCAATTAAGTATTTAGCCCTTCCATCTCCTATCTACGCTTCTACTTTTGGGCATCGTTTTTAAAACCAGACAAATCCAGCTTCTCGTTCAATCTAGTCTACTTTAGCAGTTGTTAAGCCAGCCTAATCAGCATGGAACGCCAGGTGTGCTAATAACACAAATGCCTTAACGTCCTCTTACTTCTATCAGTAAGGCTCCGTAAGGGGTAGCAGGAGAGGCTTAAAGAATAGCCTTATAACCTTAGGCATATACACAAGGCAATTACTAACTATAACTTTAATAGTTTTTAACAAAATCTTATCCGCTATTATAGCTGGGCTTAGGACGTTTCCCTTCAGTATATCTATCATCCTGACTAGCTTTGGTTGTAGTGCTTTAGCTATTATTATTACATCCACTATTTACTCCGTCTGTCTTGGCTGTTTAGTATAGTCCATTTCATTAATCTTATTATTGCTTAATGGTGGTTAAGGGGCTTGCTGCTAGGGCTATAGTGCGATTTAGACATATCCTCCTAGTTATACATTTTAAACTACTACCAGTCGCTAACTAGATGGTTTTAAAGGCGGTTTTATTACTCTTACTTCCCCTTACGGTTTCCTAAGATTATATAACTATGGCATAGGCTGCGACTGGGTTGTGGCTTCTACTAAATTAATACATATTAACTCTACTTAGTACACATCCTCCTAAGACTCGCCAAGTTCTTCCTTATTTTTAACGTCGCTTCCTTCTACAAGCTCTACTAAAGCTGCCTTTAGTTAGACGCCTATTACTAGAGCATTAGGATCAATATTCGCGTTCTACTTTAGCCAGTCTTTAAGGAACTTAATCCGATTATCACTTAGCAAATATAGAATCGTATTTCCTAGGCGCTCTTATGTTCTAGCGCAGATTCGGTTATTCTTATTTATATATAGGAAACCACGACAAACCAATTCCTAGAGCTATAGATACTAATTAATAAAATAGTAGGAACCTCTGCATCTATAACACGTCTAAGCTTGTACTAGGTATGTGCTAAAGTTTTCTAGCCCTCTATACCTTCCTAGGCCCGGTTTATATTGTTCTTATAGCGCTCCCTTATAGGGCGGCTGCGGTCTATTATTATTTAGTGCTAGTCGCGGGCCTATTTGTTCTTGCTATACTAACGCCCTATTTAGGAGCTATATATACCGTATTGGATCTTAGCGAATCCTATCTAGGAATAGCATTAAAGATACAACGCCTGCTAATTTAACCGTCCTAAGATTAAGCTTCTGGAGTTAATTGGTAAGTCTCTCTAGCTTGGGGTCCATTTCCTAAGTCATTTAATAGGTACCTACCAACTCGCTTAGCGGAGAGACTATAGGTGGTCAAAGGGCAGTATCTCTTTAGTTAGTTACGGCTGGTTACTAATTATGGAATTATCCAACTAGCTAACAAAGGCCTTGCTCCTTAGGATTTATTATTAACAACCAATCTACGCCTTTATACAAATTAAGCCTATCTTCTACAGCTCTCCTTATTAGATGGAAGTCAAAAGACTTTTATCTATCCGGGTCGGCTCCTGTTTTAGTTATGGCATATCTTTAATATTTAAATGGGAGTCCCCTTGCGAACCAGTACCCTTAATTATGGTTTTCCAAATTACCAGCCTCAGTAACCTTTTGGGAGATTAATGTAAACTGCCTACAGTATTTATATATACTGCTGGGTGGATTGTTCCTATACTACAGCACATAAGCTTCTAAGAATTCTACCGTTTCGACTTATTAAAAGTAGTCACTTTCTTAGTAGTCTGTCCTAAGCTTCCTTATAAGTTCCGTCCAATTACTAATTACAAACTTAGGTAGGCTCTAGATCCATATCCCTATCCAATAGTCACAATACTCTAAAAGTCCTTAATGCTTCTTGTTGTCCATAACATAATATTAGATGTATAGTCGCTTATACTATTTAACAAATTGCAACACATTTTATTCTATAAAGTAAGGGGTCCCAGGAGTTCCTAAAGCCGGCATAGGCTGGGCCATAATATATACCTTATCTCGTTCCATTGGTGGTCTAGTGGGATGCGGCGGACCTACAAATTCTTTAAGGATAGGTAGGTAGACCTTATAACCCTTATCCTCTATCTGTTAAGAGTTGTCGGTCCCTAATATTATAGGAGTTGGGGTTGGTATTACATCCCCTAGTTTAGGAGAGACTTACAGTTTAACAGGCTGCTTACTTTCCTCTCCCCTTCCAGCACCTTTACTATTATTGTAGAATGGACCTAATATCCCTAACAATCCCTTTACTAGTGCTGTCGCTATTGTTCCTATAAATTTAAAGGTAGCTCCTATAAACGCGAGAATAATTGTATAGACCGTTGCAAATATAGTAAACAAAATATAGAAGACTTTTCTCTGCTGTTCCTGGCGTACCATAGTCCTTTCTTTTATCCTCTATCTTGCTGCGCTACGCACTTGCATTCTAATCACTGTTATCTAATAACCGTTCCTGTACAGAGACCGACCGTTCCCGTACGGAGACCGAAAGTGTCGTTGGTTCATTCCTATGGTGGTGGCTACGCACCGGTCGCTAATATGCCTATGCTTCTCTGCCTCCCTTTCCACGCGTCCTTTTTCTGTCTGTTAGTTCTTTCGCAGTTCCAGATCGTTCCTATGCGTCTCCTATATATGTAGCACTAGACTTCTAATCTAAAGAGCTTGCCGTCGTCCCCATATAGAATGCCATAAAATATGTAGGAGGGTACGGTCTCTCTTAAATAGGAAGTCACGGTGTGGTTAATCAGTCAGTCAGTTATAATTAGGCAGTAGGGAAGCGGTCAATAAAAAGAGAAGAAAAGAGTGTATTAAAGAGAAACTGTGTGTCTATTAGCCCTATTAGAGTTGTTAAAGACTCTAAGGGCTCTAGACCAATCTATATAAAATACATAAAAGGCCTAGGCTCTCCCAAAGCTACGCCTAATCTAGATGTTAAATCTAGGGGGCCAAATCACACCACCACAATAGTACCTTGGCTTGTAAATATAGCCAAAGCATACTTTACTATAGGCTACTACCCATAACTTAGAAGATCTATAACAATAGTTATCCTATAAAAAGAAGGTAAAGTAGATTACTTAATCCTAGGAAGCTACCGCCCTATTGCCTTAAAAAACACCCTTAGTAAAATCTTAAAAAGGGTAATAGCGGACTATATAGCAGACGCGGCCAAGGAATATGCCCTATTACTACAAAGTTAAATGGGGGCAAGAAAGAACCGCTTAACACTATCAGCACTTACGCTACTCGCTACCACCATCAAGTCTATATAGGCGATGCGAAGGGACTTCGTAGTATTAATACTTAGCTTAGATATTAGTGGTGCCTATAATAACGTACCCTATAAGCGCCTCCTATATATCCTTAGGGCAAAGGGCTTTCCAGAATAGATTATATAATTTGTTTAAGGGTTTATAGGCTAAAAAGAAACATTACTAATCTTTAGCAGATACCAGAGCCCCCCTATTACAGTCATAACAGAAATACTATAAGGATTACCCCTCTCGCCTATACTCTTCCTTTTCTTTATAAGTAACCTACTTAACTCCTTTAAGGAAGGGGCGACCTAGGGGATAGGCTTTGTTAATAATATAAACCTAATTATATACGGCCTAACAGCCGCAGAGAATTGCAGAATACTAGAGAAAGCCTATAACACCTATATAGAATGGGCAAGACAATACAGAGTCCAATTCTTACTAGAGAAATACCAGCTAATCTACTTTATAAAAAAACGCAACCAATCTACAGATCTCTAGCATGCAATTTATATTTAAGGCTTTAGGGGTTAACCAGTTCAAGGCCTAAGGGTATTAGGAGTATAGGTAGATAGTAAGCTCTAGTGGAGCGTATATGCGTTATAAGCGGCCCGTAAGGGCTAAGTATAGTACATCGCAATATCTAGGATTGTTAATTCTATATAGGGTCCATGCTTCTAGAGGTCACGCCTACTATATATAGCAGTTGTCTGGCCAACCATAACGTATAAATCCAGTATTTGGGCCATAGGAGAATCCGAGAAAGGCCCCCCTAAATTACTCCTTTAACTACTCTAAAAGGTCCAAACAGCTTATCTCTAGAGTATAACAGGTGGGTATAAGCAAATAGCTATAGTACTGCTTGAGAAGGAAGCTAATATCCCCCCCTCTATAATTATATATTAAAGCCGTAGAGGGTGTAAAGGGAGCGCAACTCTAATATTATAAAGTATATTAAGACACGCCTAAACAAACTATAGAGTAACCTTAGGGTGCCCTATAGGAGAATAAACCAACAACCCCACAGTAGGGAAGATATGTTAGAGAAACAGGTAAAGAAAGTAGAAGAAAAATAGTGCTGTGTTAGGGCCTAGGCCTATATAGAGGAGAAAGGGAGACATATAAGAGATTAGTAAAGATAATAGTAAAAGAGAGAAAGAAGCTAAAGTAGAGTATAAAAGAGCACCGGAAAACTATTTACTGTAATATAATACTGGTTGAACTAATACTAGAGAGGCGTATAGGAGTTAAAGGTATAGAGGCTGTCTTAGGCAAAAGGAACCTAAGCCGTAGTATAGTTAATACTATAGGGGGTAAATACCTAAGGGCTCCAAGAAGGCCTAATAAAGGCGGAAAATATAATGGCAATACTTTTAAGAACAGGAATAATAGGACTAAAAGATTAGCTCTACTAGGTAGGTGTTCTAGTAGGTAGCCTAAGATGCGAATATAGCTGGCTAAGATAGACACCAAAATATATAATACTATTATGCCCCCTACACACTAACTAAGAAGCAATGCTCTTAGTAGCTAGCACAGAGAACTATAATATACTACTCTTAATATAAAAAGGTCTCAAGGCGGTTACCTAGTGGCTTATTAGCTAAAATGTACTAGACTAGTTCCGGGTTGTAAAGGAAATAGTAATAGAAGGTAAAAGGGCGAGTACTAGGCGCCCCTTAATAACTCTATAGTAGTAGAGTTAAGTTTGCGATACTAGCGCGTCCATAGGCTTATTACGGCAGCAGTAATTCCCAAGGAGGTTATAAAGTAAGGTAGTAGAGCACTATAGGTAACTTATAGGCGCCCTATATACGAGTCCCAAAAGGCGGGGAGATGGATTATAGGGTTTTCTTATTTTCTTAAATAGAGTTTTCTCCCTATATATAAATAAGGAGTAGTCCGCGTGGGCCTAATAGGGATCTAAATCGGACGTTAAGCAATGAATAATTATTATTAAAACTAATAGCAGTTTCCTTAGCTCTAAATATTAGTTCTAGCGCTATTCCCTCTAGCTTTTTGTAATTAGATTTAGCTAAATTTAAAGTAACTATAATTGTAAAATCGTCTATATAGCTAAGGAAAAAGGCTTCTTCTGTCTTTAGGCTGTAGATATTATATATATATAGTGGGAATAAAACAGGAGATATAGGCGAACCCTATAGTATCCCTATTTCTAATTTTATCTTTTTATATTTGCCTACTAAAGGAGAGCTGTAGCCTTTTATTGCTAGGGAAGGTAGCCGTCTATTATATAAACACTATAGGTAGTCTTAGTTCCTTATAATTAGAGAGGAGTTAGTTTTTAGAAATATAGTTAAATGCCTCTTTTTATATCCAAGAATAATATAGTAGCTATCCTTTATCTAGTATTTCCCCTACTATTTTTAGATTGGATATTATTTAGAAGTAGTAGGACTGTGTTTATTATAGACCGCTATCTTCTTTCTCCTAATTATAAATCTTAAAGTAAGCTAGTAGTACTAGCTAGATATCCTAATCTAGTAATAAGGATCTTCTCTAGGGTCTATCCTAGGCAGTTTAGTAAGGAGATAGATCTATAGGACTTTAGTAAAAAATAGTCCTCTTTATTTACTTTACGGAGAATAACTCCTTAAGCTTCTCTCTAGGCCTTTAGCTAATTTCCTAAAATAAACAAAATCCTCTAAATTTTATATGGAAGATCTTCTATAATAGGGTAGGCCTTTTATAGAATTATAAAAGATATCCTATTTAGCCCTAGAGCTTTTATATTAAAGCTAGAGAAAATTACTTATTTAACTTTTATTTTTATAATGGCGCTAAAGTATATTACCTAGTTAGGGGTTCGCTGAAGACTTGGCGTATATATATAGACATAGCCTTACTACCTTCTCTTACTTCTTGGCTTAATATCTTTATAATATAATATTTGTTCGCTTTACCTTAGAAGTATTTATTTAATAGTTTAAGCCGTTATATTATATTAAGCTCCCCAGTTATATATAGGCTATAATATTATATCTTAGGTCTTAGGTTCTTAGGTTTATAACCCTACTCCTATATAAGCACCCTTATGCTTATATTTATATTCTCTTCTTTTTATTCCCTTCTTACCTACTAAATGGCCGCTTATACTTTAGGGAAGCACGTGCTAGGTAGTAACCTCTTTCCAACCGTATAACTCGCTGATTAATAACAATAAAGGTCCCTATAAATATACGTATTAAACGCATATACCTATTAATATATTAACCGAATAATAATAACAACAACGCGTTAAATATATATATTTGTTAATAACTAACTAACTAACCAATCGTATATTACGCTAGCACTATACTACTACCTAAATAGTCCTTTTTAACTAATACTAAGCTATATATGCTATAAGTAACGACCTTATTTAATGCTAAGATACTATCTATAAGAACAACATTGGTTAATGCTAGGCTATTAGCCGCGTTTAAGCCTTCTTAAGCATTTATTTAAACTATTAGGCTACAAGGGATAAAGTTAATTAATACTTAGATACTGTCCATAAGGGATAACCCTAACTAATATTAAGTTATATAAGCTTTAAGGAATAAAATTACTAGGACTACTAATACTAGCACTACTCTACCACTAACTAATTATACTAATATGCTTATAATCTACTAACCAAACCATTATACTGTTAAGCCTATAACCCAGCTAACGTTAGTACCGTACTGCTATATACTATTAATAAACTAATAGCGCCGTTATACCTGCTATTATAATACTAATCGCGCCAATACGCCCGCAATCTATTTATACTAATTACGCCTATACTCCTATAATTAACTAACCAACTAATAGACGAGCTCTATACTTAACTACTATTATTACCATTACTAGTACTATACTACCACTGCCCTACCTATAGCTAATTCTAATTTTAACTATTACTACTCTGCCTATAGCTTACTAATATTTTACTACTTCACCTATAGTACTACCATTAACCCCTACTGCCCCACTTATAGTAATAACTATATATAAGGTAAATAAGTACCTAGGGACAACACCTAAGGGCAGGCTTTTTTTTAAAGGGGGGGGCGATATAATAGCGCTAGAGCGCGTTACCTAGTTAGGGATTCGCTTAAGACTTAGCGCATATATATAGATATAGCCTTACTACCTTCTCTTACTTCTTAGCTTAATATCTTTATAATATAGCATTTATTCGCTTTACCTTGGAAGCATTTATTTAAGCCCTTATTAAGGCATTTATTTAATAGTTTAAGCCGTTATAATTTTCTCTCGTTTTAGCCATTTCTATTTACTATTTATAGTATAGTCCTTCTGCTCTATAGAGTTAGTAAAACGGGGCTTAAGAAATAGAGTAGTTATAAAAGCTTTCTACTAGTCCAATAGTCCCACTTTTGCTATACTATAAACTAGGGATTATCCGTAGTGTTTTCTCCTTTATATATTTTAGGGTAGTAAAGATCTCTTTTCCTAATACTTTTTTTTAAAAACTATTTCTGTAGCTAGTTTTAGCTTCTTTATAGGCTTCTAGTTTTAAGCTTCTAATAGATTGTTTTTCTTAAAGTCTTCCTAGTTTTACTATTTTTGTCTTTTTTACAGAAGTTCCTTATTTTACTATAGTATAGAGAATTTATAGATTCTAGATTTAGGGATAGCTTTCTTAGCTATTAGCTCTATATAACTAGTAAGATCTCCTACTAGGTTATCTACTAGTATACTTAACCTCCTATCTCTATATAGAGGTTTTCTTCTACTAGTTTCTCTAGTATTAAAACCTTTACTTCTAATTCTAGGTCTTAAATTTACTCTATTATAGAAGTAGAAAAAAGCTCCTAGTTTACCTTTTTTATAGAGAAAGGAGTTTCTTAAAGAGGGTTTAAGTATATTTATATCTCTCTAGTAAATAGGGAGAAGGCTATAATTTTATAGTTAGATCCTATTTCCTCTATTATAGTATAATTATCCTATATATTTTCTTAAAAGTCTCCTAAGTAGAAGGCTAGGTCCATAATAGATTTTCCCCTTATATTAGATATATAAATGGCCCTTTCTTATTTATCTAAATTTTTCTAGCTAGTAGTTATATTTGTCTAGCTAGTCTACTAATTCTTTAGCTTCTCTAGTTAGATTCCTAGCTAGTGCGTTCTACTATATATAGTATAGGTTATAGTCTCCTATTAATGCAAAAAGGGGTTCTAGTTCTAGTTTTAAAATAGCTCTAGAAATAGTAGTCCTACTATTTCCTTAGGTTCTAAAGTTCTTATCTAGTTATCTCTTATTATAGATATTAAATAATAGAAATCTTTTAAATTGGATATAGATTTCTAATGCTATAATATCTGTGTCTTTATAGATATCCTCCCTATTTATATATTATAGAATACTAAAACTAGTTTTCCTTATATAGATGGCTACTCTAGGGCGAATAGATAGATTATTAGTGAGGATAAAGTTAAATATAGGATATAGAATAGAAAAGTAAGATCCTTTTTATCTACCTTTCTAAGTACTAAGTTCTTATACTGGGATAATATCTATTTTCCTCCTAAATTCTATTTCTAGTAGGGTTTGCTATGCTTCTTATCTTTTCCCTATATTATATTATATAAAAGAGTTTCTTCTCTAGCTTTAGAAACTAGAAAGATCTCTTTTTCTTCCTATATAGAGCCTTCTAAGCTTATACTTATTAATATACTAGTTTAGCTGCTTTAAGAGACTTATAGTCTTTACTATTAGTAAAGTGTTTTTCTTTACAATTAATATAAAGAGGGGTAGCATACTTATAAGGTCTACCTATTATATTATAAATAAAATAGAAGTGGTCTTTAGATAGGTATACTGCTATATAAAATTAATAGGCCTTAGTAGAGTATCTATCTCCTATATAGCTTAATTTTTAGTAACTTATACACTTTATAGTTAGAGAGACCTTTAGATATTTAGCTACCTTAGCAGCTACCTCTACAATTAGAATTTCCGTCTATTTAAAAATCTCCTATCTTTTCTCCTTATTTTCTATAGTAAAGGCTATAGAGCCAAACCTAGTTTATAGATTATATCTCTTTTTATAAAATAAAATCCATCTAAGTAGTCCCTATATCCTAATAGGATTAAGGTTTCTATTTCTTTTTTTAAAAATTTAGAGCCTTTAAATTTTAGAAAATGGGAGATAGGGACGCTATAAGCTACCACCGAAGCCTTAGGCTCTATTTTTATTCCCTTTTAAAGAAGAAGCACTTAGACTAGATTTCCTTATATTTAACTAAAAAGTTTACATTATATTATTCTGTAATTATAAGGAGAATATTCTACTTTTCTCTAGTTCTAGCCCTAGAAGTATTAACTAGCTTCTATATTTGCAATTTAGATATAAATAGTTAATTAACTTAATTTTATATAGAGAAGATATCTAAAGGCTAGTCCTTTTAGTCTATAATTAAAACTAGTCTTCTTTCTTATGGCTATTTCTTCTTTCCTCTAGTAGAGGTTGGGCTAGTAATACTAGTAATACTACCAGTTATTTTGCTAGTAGGGGGGAAAAGGAGGAAGGAGGAAAAAAAGAAAGGGGTATAAATAAAAAGGAAAAAGTAGTAGAAAAAGAAGGAAGAGTAGGGAGGGAAGTAGAGACGCCCTTCTTTAGCTTTTCTATATAGGGTTTTAGAGCTACATCCTTATAAAAAGCACTTACTTCTTTTACTAGTCCCTTTAAAATATTTCTTTTCTTTTTTTTTTTTTTTATAAAAGGATTTTCTTTTATTAAGGCACTCTATACATAATCCCCTTTTAAATTGCTCTTTTTTCTTCTTCTTTTAGTCCTATATAGGCCTACTTTAAGTTATATAGAGCTATTTATAAGTAGCGTTTTAGAGAAAAGGTAGAGGAAGGCATACTAGCCAAAATAAGCTTAGGTATAAGTGGTCTTTTTCTTTAATTCTCTTTTTATTTTTAGGAGAAGATTATATAGAGCTTCTATTTCTCTTACTCTTTTTTTTATATCTTTTTAAAATAGGCTAGGAAAAGATAGAAGAGAAGAAAAAAGAATAAGTAGATAAGGTAGACGAGAATTTATTATCACTTATTTCTATATTATTTTTGCCACTAAAAGGCCTTTTAGGCTTAGTAGCTATTACAAAGTAAGTATAAGCGACGATAATATATAGCGAAGTAGATATTATTAAGCAATTTATATAAACTATATAATAAAATTAAGACATTATATAAGGAAAGAAAGTGAGGAGATAAAAAGAAAGGGGATAAATTATTAATTTAATTGCTTAGTTAATATATATATAGGGTAGAATAGGATTTAAGTAGCGGTCCTAGCAGAACTTAGTAGAATTTAGTAGAATATAGTAGAATACAGCAAATTACTATTAGATTGCCGTAGATTGCCATTAGATTACTATATTACGGTTAGTCTCTAGTTACTAAGTTAGTAGAAATAGATAGATATATATAAGGTGTTATAGAGGTATCCTATAATAGTACCCCCCCCTTTTAAACTTAAGCTTCTATAAAATAAGGCTGCGGTAGTTCTAGATAAAGTTTATAAAAGTCTTTTATAGCTTATATAAGTCCTATAAAGTTAATAGGTTCCTCTAAGGATTTAGTAAAGCCTCTCTATTTAATAAGGCATATATATTAGCGTTTCCGTTTATTATACCTGATATTATTAATTCTTTTACTAAAGTACTTATTTTTACTATCCACTTTAACTAATAGGAGAAGGTTTTATATCTATTTAAGCAAGGCGTTTAATATAGGGGTAATAGGGTAAAGGACTAACGTATAGAATATAAGGTGGATTTTAATTATATTAGGGAGCTTTAGTTAGTAGGCGTAAAAGAAAACTACCTTTTTAACCTTATAAGGGCCAGCGTTCTTCTAATTAAGTTCTTTAGCGGCTTACTTTATATTTATATTTATTATATTTACTAGATAAAGTTACTAATTTAATAGGCTGGTACTAGGGTTTAATTCTTATTTACTATAGCTTTATAGATAGATTAGGCCTATATTATTTTATTAGTAAGAAACTATTATAGTTCCTCCATCTTTTTTATAAATTTATTTACTTTTATGACTTATAAGGTATAATAAGTGAGGTAAAAGATATTACTAAAGCGTTTAAATCCTATTTATAGATGCTAGCTATGGTTGGCCAGGAATAAAGAATCCTTTATAATTTCTAAGATAGGATTATTATAGTAAATTTAGCAAATATAAGGTAGTTAATCTAGTCGTCCTATAAATACAACGTGTATATTTAAATATACTATTCTATTATAGTATTTATACGTTTTATTTAGCTATCCGTTTCCTAGTAATATATAATAGATAATAGTACTTTAATGCGGAGTTAAGTAGTTAGTTCTTTCTAGAATATAGAGATAAACTGGCTGCCTTTATTAGAGATAATTATTTTAGGAAGTCTGTGGAGTTTTTATATATAGTCTAAAAATAGTTAGGCGATAGTAGGTGTTAATATATTAGGGTAGGCGATTAAGTGTCTTATTTTAGATAGTTGGTCTATAACTACTATAATATTTATATAACCTTTACTTACGCGGAGATTAATAATAAAGTTAATTAAGATATTTTTCTATTTTCAGTCTGGAATAAGCTCGGACCCTTAGAACTCGCTCGCTTTACTAAAATTAAATCACCCATTTCCCTGCCTTATTAATTTACCATTTCTTATTTAATACAGCTCAAATTAAAGATATAGTATAAGAAGTTCTTATTAAATATAAAAATAATAGATATTTGTCTATCTAATAAACTATACAGGCTTATAACGTTCTAGATTTAATTTTAAGCGCTTAATTATATAGAAAGCTTCTATAACAATTTATATACTAATACCAATAGTAATTAATCCCTACTTAAGAAGAGTTGCTTATAAGTTAGATCTTTAAATAAGACTTATAAGGATTTTGGGGGGGGCCCGGCGGGCGGGGGGGGGGGTGGGTGTGTGGGTGGGTGTGGGGGTGGG
>Ga0307507_10002060_pt1 | contig 43571 bp, 46 predicted proteins | sample 7_EM_MG_FD_207223 | JGI IMG/M metagenome (GOLD analysis project Ga0307507, IMG submission 207223) | Populus trichocarpa ectomycorrhiza microbial communities from riparian zone in the Pacific Northwest, United States - 7_EM | ecosystem: Host-associated > Plants > Roots > Unclassified | place... | reverse complement strand
CTCCGAAGTCTATGACTCAATATTGACCATATCCGAGACATACAAGGGTAGCGTCGATCATGTCTCGGAGCCTCTTAGGCGACGATCTTGTGTCTCAGCGTAGTGCTGGTGAACTGTTACATATAAGGGTAGGGGACAGGCTAGGAGAGCGTATTAGCATAAAAGTGCTTTGTAAAGATTACCTAGTTAAAGTCCTGTTGGTTCCTATAAGCCTTAGGGTAGAAAGGGGACGCCAGGTAGACAATACAGCAACTATATAAGAGATAGTAAAACAAATGGAACGCCTTATATTAGGACTCGTAATTACCTAGATTTAATGGCTTTAATAGGAAAATATAAACTAAGCATATAATAAGAACAATGAGAGGATATAAGGGGCGCCAGAGACTTGCTAGGGAAATAATAGACAAACGCATGGCTCCCTTATTGTCAGCGTATATACACCAGAAATGCAAAAACTTCTTATCCAAAAAGGAATAATTATAAATGGCCTTATATACAACATAAGGCTCTATAACCACAGACTACGCCTAGAATGATGTTATCGCTATATATAATAGGGACACACCCAATCCACATACGCAGCATAGGTGTGCTGCGGCCACTATGTAGGCCCCCTATAATATAAGACAATATATAAATTAAGACCAAATAAAATACGCGAACTGTTACTAAAGCACACATAAGGCATGGGAGAGAGAAGACTGCATTAAATATAGGAGACAGAAGGAAAGGGCTTAACAGCTGCAGGAATAACTGCACGCTAGGTTATATAAATAGAAACAATAGGCGATAAGCTAGGGGGACGTAGGTGTCTTCCTAGCGTTTCCTACCTTTAATATTAGGGGGCTAAGCCAGCTATCCCAAGCCTTAACAGGCTAAAAGCAACGCCGCGCGATATTACTAGACTAAATAGGGACATAAGGGACATATAGGATATAAGGGAGAGGACGCCCAGTAGGAAGACCCCTATGGATGGCTACGGCAAGTTTAAGGCCAGGACAATTAAGAATTAGATTTAATATGGTAAACACAACACACGCAGCTGGCTTATAAGGGGCATACAGCTAACTAGTGAGAATGGGGGAAGAACCGGAGGCAATAATAGACTTAGATTTAGAAAGGCTAGTAGGAATATAAGATACAGAAATAGAAAGCTCTATATAAAATAAGTAGTAGCCAGGGAGTAAACACAGGAGACGGAAGTTCTAAATATTTTAGAGAAAGTGGAAACGGAAGAAGTAAGGAGTAAAGGAAAGGCGAAGGACCCCCACTGGGGGTCCACCACTTAACCATTATATAGTATAACTGCGGCAATACAAACTACTGTCTAGTAAGGCCCCTACTAGACAGTCTAGACCCAGAGAAACACCATATTCTTGCTATATAAGAGCCGTATTATAATACCTATATATAATTAACATACTGCCCCTAAGGATTTTAGCTCCTGTATAAACCAAAAGCAGCTATACGCGTATACTTTATAATTAGTAAAAATATTAGCCTTGCCTTATAGTTATAGCAGGTAGTTAACCCAGATATTGCAGTTATAACCATCTAGATATATAGGGGACCAGTATAAATTATTAATGTCTATAACCCTAGGGTCGAAGGGGTAGTATAGACAGAGAATATTATATCTGTAATAAGCTTGCTAGAAACTAAATACACAGAGTTTATCCTACTAGGAGATATAAACCTCTACCACCTATAGTAGGGGGGTATTTATGTTGCTGCTAATTAATAGGTAGAGTGCCTATTAAGAGCTATAGATAACGGGGGCCTTAAGCTAGCTACCCCCCTAGGTGCAATTATATGGCAATAGGGCACCGCCAAAAGTATAATTAACCTTATAATTATGGACGAAAACCTATACTAGAGACTTAAAAGGTGCTCCCCTAAAGAAGAATAGGCATTTACCTTAGACTATATCCCTATCCAGATACAACTAGATCTGGATATTAAGGCGCAACCAAATAGTAAAAGATACGCAATAAGGAAGCTTAACGTAGATAGCTTCCTTAATACAATTAAACAACAACTCTAAGACCTAGAAGAAATCCACCTAATACTAAACAAGTAAGGCTTATTAGCTATCCCCAAGGAAATTAATTAAAAACTAGAAAGGATCTAGGCAGCAATTAAAAGTAGGCTAGAAGAGTACTGCCTAGTTTTAAAACTAGGCCCCTATACGTGATATATATGGTCCGTATAGTACGCGGCCCTTATAGCCGGCCAACGACGAGTAAGGAGGAAATACACAAGCAGCTATAATTCTGAGGACGAGAGATAATATAAAGACATAAGAAACCAGCTAAAGAATACCCTAAGAAAAGAAGCAAGGAATAACTGGAAATGGTTTATAAACGAACACACTATTAACCCAAGTCTCCCCTATAATAAGGGCCTTTAGACCATAGCGAAATAGGTAAAGAAAAAGGCAGGATACCTAGTAAAAGATCCACACCTACTACCCCTACAAAGAGTAGGCAAACTATAGGCCACAAGCAACAATAACAAGAAGGTAAAAATTCTTATAAAAAGATTTTTCCCTTAACTGGCTCCAGTAGACCTTAGCAACATTACTGGTAAAACACCAGTAACTTGCCTAAGGGTTAACAGCGACATAATAACTAAAGAAATAGCCAGAACTATTAGCCGCCTCTTAAATAATATAGTACTAGGACTAGATAGGATTCTAAATAAAGCCCTAAAGACCTATAGACCACTTATAGCACCTTGGCTTGCAGACGTAGCCAGAGTATACTTTGTAATAGGCTACTATCCGCGACTTAGAAGGTCTATAACGACGGTTATCTTATAAAAAGAAGGTAAAGCAGACTACTTAATCCCAGGAAGCTACCGCCCTATTGCCTTAGAAAACACCCTAAGCAAGATCTTAGAAAAGGTTATAGCGGACTATATAGTAGATACGGCAAAGGAACACGCCCTACTACTATAAAGCTAAATAGGGGCAAGAAAGAATCGCTTAACGCTATTAGCACTTATACTACTTGCTACTACCATTAAAACTATATAGGCTATGCGAAAGGACTTTATAGTATTAATGCTTAGCCTAGATATTAGCGGCGCCTATAATAATATACCCTATAAGCGTCTCCTATACATCCTTAGGGCAAAGGGCTTCCTAGAATAGATTATTTAATTTATTTAAGGATTTACAGGCTAGAAAGAAATATTACTGGTCTTTAACGGATACCAGAGCCCCCCTATTATAGTTATAACAGGAATACCATAAGGATTACCTCTATCGCCTATACTCTTCCTCTTCTTTGTAAGCAACCTACTTGATACCTTTAAGGAAGGGGCGACCTAGGGAATAGGCTTTGTTAATGACATAAACCTAATTATATATAGGCCAACAGCCGTAGAGAACTGTAGGACACTAGAGAAAGCCTATAACACCTATATAGAATGGGCAAGACAATATAGAGTCTAATTCTTACTAGAGAAATACCAGCTAATCCATTTTATAAGAAAATGTAACTAATCTGCAGATCTTTAGCATACAATCCATATCTAAGGCTTTAGGGGTCAACCGGTTCAAGGCCTAAGGGTATTAGGAGTATAGGTAAACAGTAAGCTCTAATAGAGCGCACATGCGGCGTAAGCGGCCCGTAAGGGCTAAGTATAGTATATCGCTATATCTAGGATTGTTAATTCTATATAGGGTCTATACTTCTAGAGGTTACGCCTACTATATATAGTAGTTGTCCGGCTAACCATAACATATAGATCTAGCATTTGGGCCACTAGAGAAACTAAAAAAGGCCCCCCTAAATCACTCCTTAAACTACTCTAAAAGGTCTAAATAGCCTGCCTTAGAAGTATAACAGGCGGGTATAAGCGAACGGCCATAGCACTGCTCAAGAAGGAAGCCAATATTCCCCCCCTATAACTATATATTAAAGCCAATGTAATGTAAAGGGTGCAAAAGGAACGCAACTCTAATATTATAAAGTATATTAAGACACGCCTAAATAAACTATAGAGGGACCCTAGGGTGCCCTATAAGAGAAGAAACCAACAACCCCAAAATAGGGAAGATATATTAGGAAAACAGGTGGAGAAAGTAGAAGAAGAATAGTATAGCGCTAGGGCCCAGGCCTATATAGAGGAGAAAGGGAGACATATAAGAGGCCAGTAAAGATAATAGCAAGGGAGAGAAAGGAGCTAAAGTAGAGCATAAAAGAGTACTGGAAAACCATCTACTATAACACAATACTGGTTAGACCGACGCTGGAGAGATAAATAGGAGTTAAAGGTACAGAGGTAGACTTAGGCAAGGGGAACCTAAGCCGTAGTATAGGTAATACTATAGGGGGTAAATACCTAAGGGCTCCAAGAGGGCCTAATAAAGGCAGAAAATACAATAGCAACACTCTTAAGGATAGAAATAATAGGACTAAAAGATTAGCTTTACTAGGTAGGTGTCCTAGTAGGTAGCCTAAGGTGTAAATATAGCTGGCTAAGACAGACACTAAAACACGTAATACTGTTATGCCCCTTATACACCAGTTAAAAAGCAATGCTCTTAGCAGCTGGTACAGAAAACTATAATACACTGCTCTTAATACAGAAAGGCCTTAAGGTGGCTACCCGGTAGCTTATTAGCCAAAATGTGCTAGACCAGTTCCGGGTTACAAAGGAAATAGTAATAGAAGGCAAAGGGGCAAGTAATAGGCGCCCCCTAATAACTCTACAGGAGTAGAGTACAGTGTGTAATACTAGCGCGTCCGTAGGTTTGTTACGGCAGCAGTGGTTCCCAAGGAGGTCAAAAAGTAAGGTAGTAGAGCACTACTAGTAACTTATAGGCGACTCGTAAGCGAGCCCTAAAAGGCGGGGAGACGGATTATAGGGTTTTCTCAAACAGAGTTTTCTCCCCACATGTATATAAGGAGTAGTCCGCGTGGGCCCAACAGGGATCCGAATCGGACGTTAAGCAATAAATAATAATAATAATAATATTAGCGACTTAGTTAATTAAGGCAAAGTATAGTAAGAGGGACGCGTAAGCCTATACAATTGGTAGTCTATAAACAAGAATCTAAAGCTAGAGAAAGGAAAGGAGAAGAAGGGCAGCGTCGCTTAAAGTCTTATACAATCCTCGAGTTACGTAATCTCACGTGACTCTGCGTCTACTATAACGTCTACTATAATCCACCGTTTTCCACTAGTGCCGTAATAATTAAAGCCTTTTTTAATACCTCTTATATAGCCCTAACGCCAATTTTAAAGAGATACTCTAGTTTTTATACAATAATTATAACATTATTTAAGAATTTAATTATATTTTCCAACAATAGTAATATGGAGTACGCTATTGACTACATTAAAATGAAGAAAATAGAGTAGAAAGGTTATAAGGATAATTATACGTTAGCGTAACCTAGGCCTTAAGGACGACTAAATTATTTAAATTTACAGCTATAGGCGCGATTAGTTTATCTTTATTAACGAATTAGCTTATAATAAGAAGATAATAGATGGGGGGTACGAATAGGCGTCTATTAACAAGCCTACTAAAGGAACTCTCTAAGCCTTCCTTACGTACTTTAACTATGCCTCTATTATTCCCTTTACTTCGCGCTATTAATTTATATTATTTACCTCTTTAGGTATTATAGAATCCTTTAGACTTAATAACAAAATAATAGTAATTAATTAATTAAGCTAGAAAGAACGAAGGCTGTAATATTTATTAGCTTAATACGTATTTTAGGCAATAAATTCCTAGTATTCAGAGGCTCTAAACAGGATAGCTAGAACGTTATTAAATATCTTCGTGATATTAGCGTATACGATTATATTTAGGATAAAGGTTTAGGGATCTTTGGGCTGTTCTATAATAGTAGGTGTCGGTATAGGTAGTGTAGGTTCAATAGTAGAATCTAGTTCTTTAGGCGCTTTAGAAGTGTTCTTTAAAGTATTCTTAGGCGCTTTAGCTCACCTCCTATGTGTTATAACGCTAACTAAAATAGGAAAAATATACGGACTTTGAATGGCTTTAAAAATAGACGACCGCGATATATTAGCATGGAGGATAGGTGGTGTCATGCGCGAGTACAGAAAAGTGGTTCAGACAGGTGAGGATTTGGTAAATTTCTGTAGTTGATCATAGTTTCTGACGTTGATCATTCTTTTCTTAAACGACTGTAGCCTTATTTCGCCCAGCTGGGCGTTGTTCCAAGTGATCAGCTTGTGCGACAACGGGCCTATTATTAGAGATCACTGTTTTATCCTTGTTCACATCTGGGTTTTATCTGCCCATTACTCCTACGAGCGTGTTTTATGGTACCCGCAGAGACACTAATTGAATTTATCCGTTTTCCACGAGTTGTCCAGGTTTGGGGCACACAGAGAAGCCACAGTTGGTAACACCGGCGGAATGTTTGGGTTTAATTATGGCATGGCTGAGCGGCGGCCCCATTTTGAAATATGCCTTGCGATACACAGATCTTCACCCAAGCTCTGATCGCTAGTAGGGTCCGCAAGCCACTCTGCCTCAGATTGACCAGCGTCATCCGTACGAGCGGCCGCAACTTCAGAAATTCCTCGAGCAGCTGTCAGACGCCGAATGGCCCCAGGGCCGGGGACAGCCTGTAGCTAGCCTGCCCAGTATCCAGCTTATTAGTCCCTGACAGTCCATCATCTGCCACAGTACCGTCGAGGATCTTATAAAGGCCAGCTCCTCTTTGGCCATTGTGTTGATCCACATCCTCCAAGCACTCCCAACTATCGAACCACCACCGCTTTCAGGCCTCCCGATAAACTCCCTCACACCTCCCCCGGCTATGCATGTCCAAGCTCTCCTGAGCCTCGCAGCTCTCTTCAGCGCCGCTCACGCCCAAACTTTCAACTGGAACTGTCAAAACTCGCTAGGCACGTGCCAAAACGCCTGCTTCGCAATAGTGTGCCGATCCTCCCACACGACACTCACATACGACGCCAACGCCGCCAACCGCGGCCCACGGCGGACGGCGTCCGGGTGCAACAGGACGCCCTGTAGCGATGCCGGGTTGAGCTACTCCACGTTCGGGAACAGCTGCGACGAGTTCCCGTTCGCGAGCACGCAAGAGGGCGGCAGCGGCGCCAGATTGAGATGTGTCGATAGCACTGAGAATTCGAGTGAGGGAGGACAGTTGGGAGCGTTTTATCGCACAATCAATGATGGGGATCAGTTCGGGATTGCGATTGAAAATTATGGTGGAGCGTAAGTGGTAATCCTCGTACTGTTGCTGCTACTGCTCCTTTATCATCCGTTCACAGCCACCCTTCACTTTACCCCGACTCTGTTCTCAACCGACTAGCAAATAAAAGCCCTAGCTAACCCCCTTCCGCTCGATAGCTCTTACTGCGACACCAATCCGTCCTGTACCAACGACGGCGGTGAATTCATAATCGACCCATCGGGAAACTTTATTGATGGCAAGCGCAGCGTCGCTGGGCGCGGGTTCGTGCTCGATGAGGGCCGCGATGTGCAGCCGAGGAAGTTGAGGAAGTTTGAAGGCGAGGGAGGGAGTATCCATTTGGTGATCGTCGAGAATCCTGATAAGCCACTCCAGGTCGGCAGTGAGGTATGGAGTGAGGAAAGGGGGGCGGTAAAGTTGGTTAGAGAGATTTTAGAGTGAGTAATAGTGGCGCTATCCCTTGCATCGATAGTGTACTTATAGATATGGCCCGTGCACGCGATCAAAGAACATCAACTTCCTCGTGTCAAATAGAGAATAGATAAGTTCATCAGTTACGGAGGTGGCCCCTCATCTGGGGACTCTTTATCGCTTAAATTGCTTATGTCATCATCCTCTGCCGCCTTCTTGGCGGCCTCCTGAAGTTGTTTAACAGGGGCCGCAGCCGTAGCGGCGGCAGTAGAAGACTCTTCCGCCCGTTTCTGGAGCTCATCCACAGTTGATTGTTTCAACGTTGTATAATTGCCTTGGAGTCGTTTTCAAAAAGTAGTAGGAGGAACTCCATAGGCATTCGCGCAGGCTTAGGGGGCTGCGATATAAGCTGCCTGCTCGCCAGGCAGTAAGAGCAGCTTGTATACGGTCCTCCGCATCCAGTGCTTGAGGCCGGCGAGGCATAGGTGGACTGGTGGCGTGGAAAGAAGCTAAGAAAGTCGATTGTTTACTCTTGGAGCGGTAGTATACTTCTTTAGGTAATAAGCTAGCTGTAAGAAGAAAGCAGTCTGCTAGCGCGGTCATAACCCAGGGAACGGCTCTCAGCCGGAGAAAAAGGTGGCCGATATTCGTCCGTGCGCTTACTATACTATTTTGATGTAAACAAGACACTTATTACCACTCTCACACCTTACAATGCCTTCTTATAAGGTAATTAAAGTACGCAAATCAGTTATAATTGGTATACTAAAAGCTACATGAATGTGAGAGGAGAGATGGGCAAATGACTAGGTACTAGCTTGGTAGAGAAATTGAACGATTTTAGTGCACGAATATCGGCCACCTTTTTCTCCGGCTGAGAGGCGGTCAAAACCCCGTTACCTACGTTAGCTTATTCCGACGCTAGCCAAAAAATATCACGTCTCTGAGCTTGCTGAGGTAAATTTCGAATAAGGAACGAGGAAGATTAGTAATACAGATCTGGTCAAGAAGATATTCAACAACTGCTGTAAATCCCGGCGGCAGAGGCATAGGCGGTAAGATACAAGGCATTATGCGGCATGCCTACCATGGATACATTTTTAGCCATGTAAGCGTTGGTATGTGAATCTTGAAGGAGCTGGACTCATAGACTCGACACGGCTTCATAGGGCTTCCCGGCGGCGTTGTTAGTCAAAAGGTTGGGGCGGAAGATTTATCTTCCAATGCAGCCATCTTACATCATCCAGGCAAGACCTCGGAGCGGCAGCAACGTTGAGGCTGAAGATCAACCGCGCAGCCTGATAGACGTTCCATAGGACAGTCAGGCATAAGCAAGGCCCTGTCGCACATTTCTCACATAATCATGTTTTTTGGGAGAAGCGTGTGTGGAATATATAAAATGCTATTTTCAATTAAAATATCTTATACCTCTACTCCTCGCAGTAGGAACAGCCAAGGAAATTCGTGAGATATATTAGTTACAGTCATCATTGCGCCTCGTGTCCCAACCCATGGAGTCCAAAAGTGCTCACCAACAACATGCAAGAAAGTGCAAAAACCCCCGCTTTTTCCCAAACGGGACCAAGTGTGGGAAAACGTAACCTGAGACATAAGCAAAGACGAGTGTAAAGAGATCCGCAGCGGGTATCCTAAAAGGCGGGAGAGAGGCCTTGCAGATAAGACAGGTCTGCAGGGGTCAGTTCCTAAGATATTTATGAGAAAGTAGCGCGCCGGACGCGGAAAGTTTGCAAACGCAGATTGGGTGCAAGGAATCGGCTGCGTCGAAGTGCTCGTTCACATTGCCCCCATCCATATGTTCAATTCCAACAGATGAACCCGTTGCATTCCAGTCAGTGGTATCTTGGTGGGGTCCCCTGCCCATTCGGGACCCCATTCCCGTTGGTCTGCCCGGCCAATGCCGCGCCGCTGTTCGTCCCTTGAAACTCGATTTCTCTCCTCATCAGGTCCAGCGTCGCAGGGAAGTATGGCTCCACTCCAAAAGTCCTTAGATAACTTGCTGTCTTCTCAATGCGCTTGATCTCCCTCTGTACTGCCCACTCCTCGCCCTCACCGAATCTGCGCCCCACAACCTCCACCATCGCCGTGTCCAGCTTGCCATAGAAATCCCGTCGGGAAGCTAGATCCTCAGGGTCTCCACTATCAAGCCCGCCATGCGAGTTCAGGTTGCCGCCAAGCTTGAGGACGAGGTCGAAGGCATGGCGGGGACCCGTGGGAAGGAGGGCCAGGCGCTGGATGTCGGGGAGGAATTTCAGCATGGCGGAGGCAAAGTGGGTAGCGCTGATGGAGTCATTGAGGTCGTCTTGTAGGCGGTGTAGGTCGAAGTTCACAATTGTGATTTTGCGGTCGAGTTGCGCATTAAGGGTGGGCGCGGCGTCAGGGGTGGTGCTATCCATGATTTTACCGATGGAGGGTGGGACGTCTAGGGGTGTTTGTTAGTGGCTGGTGAAGTTCGGATGGCATGGAAATTGATGGTAGTTCTCCCATTCAGAAAGTATGATGATATCCAAGGAAATGCTATGAATTACTCACCAGGCCGGAGTCCCCTCTTATCAATCCATGAATATACCTCAGACCGCTGCTGCTCCAATTGTTCCACCCAAGACTGCATATCGGCAAGTTGGCTTTCCAATTGCTCAATCTTCTCTGTGTACGGGCGAATTGCCTGATTGAAAGCTTGCGCTAACAGGTCTGGCATTGGCTCTGTCTTGTTCGTATTTAATGGCGCAGGTTCCATTGCCGGCATCGCATTGTGTCCACCACCACTCGACATACCCCGCGGTGGGTACGAATCTTGCGGAGCCTGCTGACGTGGATACATATCTTTCTCGGTTGGACTAGAGGGTGACGGCTGTGTGTTGCGTTGGGCGGTGGAGTTGCGCGAAGATTCTGGTCGAGCGTCGTACTTTTCGTAGGATTGTGAGCGAGGCGGAGAGTCAGCGTCAATGTAGCTGTTTGCGCGGGAACGGCGTTTGAAGAACATATCGAAGAAGGAAAAGAAGAAGACGAGGGCAAGAGAGTTGGTTAGTGAGGTTATATGGCTTCTCTAGTAAGTTTCGGAGATTAGAGTTGTGGGTTGGCTGGGGAGCTTAGCGGCAGGAAAATGAGATGGCTATGTAGTCGTGATTATCGAGGAGGTTGGGATCGCCAGAATGTTGGCGACACACGAACAAGGCCACTGAAGCGCCAAAAAATACCAAGCGGGACACTTGGCGCTCAGCGCATCTGCAAGAAACAAGAGAAATGAGAGTCGGAGTGTCAATTAGGCAGGTGGCGTCCTGCCCAGCGGTCAATGATTCGAGACATCGGCTGTTTATCGCAACCGCAGCCGCAGGAGGGAGCTTCAACACCTGGCTCTGGATCTGCGCCCCTTTTCTTCTCCGGCTCTCCGCCTTCTCTTTTCCCTGCTCCAATCCCCCATTCTCGCAGCATTCAACGGCTGCTATGAAACGGTGATTGCGACAGGCATGCATTACGAATCAACACATTCACCTTCGTTCTGCAAAGCTAACTGGTGCTGCTTATTAGCCTACGCATGCAGTGAAACCATCAAGCGCTGCGGCACGCCTCGTTGGTCAATGCAATATAATCCGAGTATTCACATTCGTGTTACCAGCCGGGAGTCGCAGATGAAATTATCGTGACATTGTTTCTCTATTCACATCTATCTATGTTTTCACGTCTGATCTCCCATTAAGCACGCCGTTGACAGCACCATTCTGCGCCTTTTTAGGCTGCATTGTCTTCTTGCCACTGTCAAACTCAACGCCGCTAACTATCACTTCACTAACGGACTCCAGCCCTGCCACAAAAACACCCAGCAGACTTGCGATGACGAAGTGACTAATAGTTGTCCCGATGTCAAGCCAGGACCCTTCGTCTTTGACCATGTAAAAGAAATTTAGTGTCATGACGTCTCCAATAGCCATGACCACCATGAATAGCGCACTAGGCGCCACACCGAGCCGGCGATTGAGAATGCCCAAGTTGGCACTCATGACGGCGAAAGGCACCATAAGCTTCAGAATGAGCAATGCGCCTTGAGAGAACGGGTCGAAGACTGGAATGAGTCGGTACACTGCATCCAGGGAAAATGAGGAGACGGAAGCAATGTTGCCCGTGCTGAAGAAGGCCGATTGGAGGAAGAAGAGGAAGAAGAGGGATATGCGTGCATCAGCAAGACTAAGAGCCCGGTAGTTTCCGCTCTTCAGGGATGCTAATCGATTTGCTGCTAAAGCAAGGGCTGGCTTCAGCGGATTGGGAGTCTCCGTGGGTGAAGACACAGCTTTTGACGGCTGCGAGGCTGTGTAAGAGTAAACGTGATGTTCGAGGCGAACCCAATTAAAGAGACACAGGCAAAAAGTAAAATAGAATAGCCCTTCGTATGAGATGGTGAGTATGATGAAGGAAGGCGCAAATGCGAGGAATATCACCGTTAGCCTATGGATGTAGTGGCTATTAGGTCGTAGACCGTGGAGAAAGGGGACTGCTAGAGATGCCACTAATAAATAATTAGTATTTCTCCGCCATATAAATTGCGCTCACTCACCAAGCACAGCCCATCCAACAACCTGAGTCCCAAGAGGCAGACCCTCTCTTGCTTGAAGGGAAGTAACACTGGATTTGGTGACGACCATAGCAAGTACGACAAGACCAATCTAGACGTGGTTAGCAGTCGGAAAGTTTCTTTAGGGGTTTGAACACACCTGCAGTCCGAGTATAATTCGAGACAACCCATCAGTCGAAGAAGACGCCAGTTCATCTTCAGTAGAGTCCGAATCAGCAAGGATAGACTTCTCGAAAAGCAAATATAAGACCCCAACTGCAACCATTAGGAATCCGCCGAGTAATCTATGACATTCCGAGATTAGCAATTGCTTGTCAAATCTGCGCATAACCAACGGTAACGGCTTACATTAAGTTGAGGTCTTCGACTTTTATCGCGGGAAGCAGAGTGAAAACACTCATGAGAGAGCAGGACATAGCCCAGGTGACAACGAGGACAGCATTTTGCTTTACGAACTTGCTTCCATAAAATGCAGGCCAGGTGCTTGCAAGCAGATAGCAAACTGTGAACACCTCTCGATGAAAGTAGCTTTGTACCTGCCGAATTTGTTAGAGTACTATGACAATATAAGGACGGACTCGTCACTCACTAGAGCCTCCAAAAGAGCTAAAAACGCGAAACCTTTGACTATCAAAAGAACGACATCCCAAGGCGATGATATATATCCGAACAAAGCCTCCTTCCCCTTTATTAGAGCAGCCCTACGAGCAAATACTTCTTCCCAAAACACGACCGGGAAGAAAGCATACGCGTAGTATATCCACGAAGACTGTTGAATGAATAGAACAGAATATAGTGCAACAAGAATAGAGGAAAATACGATCATGCTTGGTACACTTCGGAGTGTTTCCGTCTCACCCTGCAAGACATGAAGGTCTATCACAGTGGTGATTGCAAACGCAATCCATCCAAGATATCCTGCGGTGACAAGGGTACGTAGGAAAAACCAATCGTAGGTTTGTAGATATCGCATGCCTTCTAGACCCAGCTTGATGAGTTCGTTAGATCGCTCAATTGCTGCTTCTGCATTTCCGTTATCGATTGACTGCCTAATTTGAGCGATTCGGTGCTCAACAGAGTGTTCCTCATCCCCCAAACCCGGGAAAGGTTTATAACGTAGTTCTTTTGACTGTTTTTCTTCTTCTTTAATGCGGTACATCTCAAGAATCTCTTTGGCATTGACCAGAAGCGCTTCCGCCTTAGTCTTAGAATCGCCCTCAAGGTAAGCGAGAGGAAGTTCTCCAACAGAATTTACGGGGAAGGCTAATCCAGTAAGGTATGCCATAAGGGCCGCGATATCTGCCTGTGACACATCATTTCTCTGGACTTGATCAAAGCCCCAATCAGACGAGAAACCATCTTCGTGCCCTTTGGCAATCCCCTCAGAGCTGATAACCGGTGGAGCCACGCCGGATCCCCAGACAACAAGTGGCGTACGAGTGTTATCTGGGTGGCCATCTCCGTGGCTCCCCCAGTCACTCATACCATGGTCTGCAGTGAAAACAAATGCAGTCTCTCCATCTCCGTAGAAACCCTCAATCAACTCAGTGATCTCTTCTACGCCTTTATCAACAACCTGTATGTTGTGCAGATACTCCCGCGAATATGGACGATATGCGTGGCCGGTGGTATCTAGGCCTAGGAGATGGAGGAAGAACACGTTTTTATCTCGTCTGAGCTCTGCATCGAGGGTAGCGTTTGTTTTCGCATCTTCGAACAGTTTTTTGACCTTGTCAAATACCCATATATCCAATTGCAACGCATCCTGAGTGTAATCCTCAGCTTCTGCACCGTACATATCCGCATCAATTCTACCGGGCACTGCCCCTTCCTTAAACATAGGCAGTATATCCGGACTGCCCCAACTCCAAGTATGTCTACTTCGATTGAAGACGCTGTCGAAGTTTACCGGGTTAAGCTTCCATCCGGTCGTGACCGCGGAGACATCTTCATATAACCCTGCAATAAGCGCAACGTGCCCAGGACGCGATTCGGTAGGGACCCGGGTATGGGATACGCCAAAGGTGCCATGGGAGAGGACTCTTGAGCGAAGAAATGGCGCTAAGGGCCGAGGCTCGTTTGCGGCAGTGGAATCATTGTTTGAGGGAGAGGGGTCAGGAAAGGATTGGAAGGCTTTGTCAACGCGGAGGCCATCCCCTGCAGTGGATACATTCAGCGGATCCATTCTTGATGGCATAGGAGGTTCTTTTGAAGCTGAATATTCATTCCTACTACTTACCAACAAATAATACCAAACGTTTCGCTGGAGCTTCTTGAGTCTCGACGCGAAACTCGCGCATCCCACGGACGATAGGGCTTACGAAGTAAATGGAGAAGATACTATACGCAGTGAGCAGGGGCGAGGGTTTTTGAATGACTTGGCAGACCTGTAAATGTAAATTAGATGAAAAACAACAGCAATGGCAAGAAAGCCGAGGCGACCGAGCCGCGCCATAGCTGCGAAAATAAAGGAGTGGCTATCTCACAGAAATTCTGGGATAGGGAGACGCCGTAGATGTGTATGGATGAATTCACGGCTACATATAAATTCCCCTGTCGCCAAGCACACTGGGATGTTCGTCACACCAGCCTTGCGAGCCTCACCCCGCGCAGATCACGGTAAGCGTACCGGGCATCGAAAATAAATATGGTCCGCAAGAGGCAACATGCTCCGGATGAAAGTGTGGAAACCGGGGCAAGCATCGTAAAGAAGTACCGAAGTCTCAAAGCCCGCTCAAAGCAACGAACTGAGGCCGTAGGAGAAAGCCATGAATCTTCAAGCCGAGGCTAGAATGAATCCGACGTGTAAAGTGCAATACGCAATGCTTCTGTATCCCCTCTTCTGCGGCTCCCTCGAGACCTACGTGACTATATCTGGGAGTTGACTCTTGGTGGTCATTTGGTGTACATTATAGATTCAAAGGGATCGCGAACCTTTCCTTTGAAGAAGTCCTTTCTATCGGCAATGATGGCGAAGATGGCGAAGATGACTGGCGACTCCGGCATGAACACCCTCCACCTTTGAGATGCAATGTACGCTGCTGGGGGCGACTTCTAAGCGTGTGTCTACGATACTCCTCAGAGCCAACAAGCAGATTTATTATGAACAATACCAGTCCTCTACGGAAGCAATTTATTCTCCTTCCGCACACCTCATTAATGGAATAAATTATCGGAGCTACATAATCAAATCGCCACCTTATCAAACTGATGCATTTAGATATACATTTGTTTGGGCGCGGAGATGATTCACTGTGGAGGACTCGTCTTACACTAGGTCTTGTGCACTCCGTTAAAGGGCTCAAAGAGTTATACATCTCAATCACCCCGCAGTATTACCGCACGCAGGAGCAGTATGAATATATGAAAACTCACTCAAGCCTGAACTTTCGCCATCACCCGATCTACGCGGGGTTTTACCCGATCTTCTGCCTAGATTCCAATGTCTTCAACTGAAGCATGTGGCTTGCTTCATCACGGAAATTCCGTCCCCTTACACGCCAGTTCCTGGAGCTTACCGATTGACAGCCGCTGAAAATATGGGGATGGAAGAAGAGGTCAGGAATCTCGTACTCTACCGATCTCCGAAGAGAGCCTCCAGCAGGATTGCCTTGGGAGATGGCTAATCAAGGAGTGATGAGCTACGCGTCATTATGCCTGCGGTTTGTCCGTAGAACCAACTTTCACATAAGATGTAGCGCTGATACTCGATGACAGAGACACAATTAGAAATGCAACTAGCCTAGAGAAAAGGAGAATACCGTCACGATTTACTATTATTCTTATGTTTGCCTCGGCTGCATGGTATTTAACCTCCATTTACAATGGGGTCGGTAACGGACCACTTATCAGAAGTTACGGGGTGATGCCCGCATCGGTCCTTTTCCCCACACAAACCATTTGTTCCTGCATTTATGGGGTTAGATAGGCCGACGAATAAAAACTTACCGTTCTCAATTGCCACGCGGTGGGGAGGGCGATCTGTGATGAGCCAACAGTTACTTCACTACGTATATAAAGAGCCTAGAAATGGTGAAGAATGGAGCTGCATTGTCGATCTTCTCGTCCATTACTATCATGAAGCTTCACTATCTGCTCGCACTCGTGGCATGGCGTGCAGTTACCTAGTAGTTTCTAATCGGACTGTTTCGCAATTGCTACTAGCCTCGATATCGCCAACGCCACAGTTTGATTCTCGGAATATGTCCCAGCGGGCACCAATCTATCGTTACTAGAAAACAACATAACATGTGGTACTTCTTGCCAGGTCATCACGGCTGATATTTGCCGCATTGCACTTTATATTGCAACTTCGGCCACGTCTGGTATTAGCATGGAGGCATGGCTTCCCCGGAATTGCACTGGTAGGTTCTTGAGTCCGGCAATGGTGACTTGGCTGGCTGTAAGTAGCGACCTCGTAATGCTTAATTTAATGCCCTTATATTGATAAATGCAGGCATTGGCTATGCGGATCATGCATATACTACCGGATTAAGCTTTTCCGTCGTAGGCGCAAACAATGTTGGTGGCATGGAACTACTAGTGGCGGGTCTTTCTACAATCAGCCAAGAGTTATTAAGGACTTCGCCTATAAATCGTAAGCGCATTATTCTGCACTCATCATGTCTAGACTTATATCTCTTATAGGATACAAACCAACGTTGTGGTTGGCAAGCAGATCAGCAGAGCTTTCTACCAAAAGACCCATACAAGTTCTTGCTATTTCGGTTGCTTCACCGGCGGAAGGCAAGGTTTAAGGTCAACACAAGACTTTCCAGAAGATTTTGATGGTATCGTAGCTAGATCAACAGCATTCGCGTTCAACAATCTCACTTCAAGGAGCGGTCATTTCTTCACTGCAACCAGACCTACCAATGCCTCAACCTTTGTCCCAGCTGAAATGTGGCCAGCTATCCACGCGGATATCCTCAAGCAATGTGACACACTGGATGGCGCGGCCGACGGCATCCTCGAGGACCCAAGCCTCTGCACCTACCGTCCTGAAGGACTCCTCTGCGCACCCAGCGCCACGAACACAACCAGCTGGCTAACCGCTCCTCAAATCTCTACAGTGCACAAGATCTTCTCACCCACCTATGGTCCCGACGGCTCCCCCTCACTTATCCTTGCATGCAGCCAGGCGGCGAACTAGTCGGTGCACTACAGATTATGTATAATGGAGAGCTGTTCCGGTACACGGTAGACTGGTTCCGGTACGCAGTCTACAACGATACGATATGGGACCCGGCAACCTTATCGCCCCACGACTACGCCGCCGCTACGTATCAACCCCGGCAACATCCAGGCTTGGCTCCCCTTTCCGCGCGCGCGGCGCCAAGCTGCTGATCTACGAATCATCACGTCCGAAAACAGCGCGCGCTACTACGCGCACGTCGTCGACACCATGGCCGCCGCGCCCTCCACCCTCGACTCTTCCTACCGCTACTTCCGCATCTCTGGCATGGGCCACTGCGGCGGCGGCGGCGGCGAGGGTGCGTGGTCGATTAGGCAGACCTCGCTGGGCCCCGCCACGTCGCTGGATCCGAGCTCGAACGTGTTGATGGCGTTGGTGCGGCGGGTCGAGAATGGGACGACGCCGGAGACAATCAGGGGGACTAAGTTTGTGGGGGATAACCCAGCAGCTGGCGTGGACTTTACGAGGAAGCATTGTAGGTATCATTGTAGGTATCTGTTCAGGAATTTTCATGTCGGGCCTGGGGATTCAAAGAATGAGACGAGTTGGAAGTGTATGCAGGAAGAGTGGACAAGGGGTGGGTGGATTATAGGATTTATGAGAAGATGAGCGATTAATGGTTTTTATGTATGTAGACTACTAGAGATGTTACTAAAAGCTAGACTTCTTGTGATACACCTGGCGAATACACAAGTGAATCATATCCTTAAATGATACCTATCAACGAACTCGGACAAAACCCCGAAGCGCATACCTAAATGAAAACATTCTTTGCTTCTATACAAGTACCACCTCATGCATAAGTAGTGTATCCAAAAGGGCGCAAAAGGCATCTGAATCGCTCTCGAATATCCCTAGGCCCTCAAAGTTTGCGTCGGAATTCTGGCGAACAATCAAGCCGTATACTGAATCGGAGTTGCTAACTATTGGCATACAAAGGACCTTGGGGCTCAGTCTTAAACAATCCTTCGTGTCAAAAATGGTTCCGCTGAATCCCCAAGCAAAGGCCGACCCTCCATTGCAAAGATAGGGGCGAATCGCGGTCGGTGTTTCACTTTAGTGTCCATGGATGTTGGCGTCACAGTCTTGCTTCTTACACGCAAGGCACCCGCGGTCACTTGGCATACCACTGTGGCATCCGCCGTGGTAATATTAACCTTTGGGTTGGGTCGTTGTAACCAGTGACATTAGATGAGAATTTAATTGAAACCATTTCCTTTAAGTAATAAGCTCTAGAAGTAGTGATAAAACATTTCCAGAACTGAATGGAGTTGAACGCGCTCGGGAATGGTTGTGCGACTTCTTGGTGGCTCGGAGAAACCGTGGCAGTTTCAGAAACATTCTGTTCAAGCAGAACATAGCAGGCGACAGGCAGTTCTGTGATTAAATGCTCCGATGTGGTGGAGCAGATCTTGCGATTGTGCAGATGTCTAAAGACTTTGTGCGGTATTATGTTGGTTGATATCTGGCTCACGTGCACTGCTCCTAAATGTGTCACGAACAATGGCTGGACAAAAACGGCGAAGCATCTAAGGAAAGGTATAATTAATTGAAGAGCCTGTATCGTAGATTTGAGACATCTGTTTCCCATAGCTGATTCAACAAGCGTTGAACATTCTTAAGTGGGTGGAGCTGGTGTTGATTTCGTAAAAACGAGTTAGCTGCCAACTGGTGGGGAGATCCGTGTAACCTACCCACCGAATTGGTTATCTCATAAATCAGACCTGTGCGATAACGAATGGGCATGTTGGTGGCTTTCAGCCACATTCATTCTTAAATTCACTTATTTATTTGACGGGTCTAGAGTCAACAACACTATTCTGCATTTATCACGGCTAGTTAGGTAGCTAAAATAAATACTCAAACGTTGTTGGTGAACTTGATACTCTCCCAAGTTCAGACTATATAGAGCAAATTACTTCCTATAAACGATTTGTTACGCTCAACCCTTGCTTCTTCCAGGATACTCTATTGACCCTCGCGGTTTTAAGTTACTCGTCAGCGACTAGGTTTTGGCCGTCTCGCAGACCTTCAACCACCAGTTCTTGTCCTTCTGCTCGGCGATAAATGTCTTTGATATCATCTAAAATTGGTTAGTAACAACGAAGAGTTTAATCTAAGCTAAGCACATACCTGTTGTAGTCTCGAAGTGACTTGTTGCGTCATAGCTCTTTGAGATGAAGATGCTATCGTTGACACCACTCTCTAGAGGCTCATAGAGAGGAATGGGCGGGCCCATAAACTTCTCCTCAATCCGCCCCAGACGATCAAGGCCAGGCTGTAGCTCAAGATGGTGATTACTATCACCCTCGGCAATTGTGGAAACAATAGCGATGTAGTAGCCCTTTGGGCATACGTTGTGGGCGGAAGAAACGACCGCAACGTAGATATCTAGCTAAAGTCAGCATAATTTCAGCTCATGTTGAAAAAGACTGATTCAGTACCGTGCCTGCGACCAACTTGAGACTGTGGAATAATGAGCTGGAGGGAATCGCTGTTATCCGTGCTGGCGACCGGGTGATTAAGAATGCAGATAGCCTTGAGCAGATGCCCAGTCACCTGTACTTTACCGGGGAAGTATGATGGATCTGCTAGTATTTTTTTGCATTTCGTGGCGAACTTCATCCCATCGCCCTCTTCACCCCTTTCTTTCATTGTAGCCTTGATTTCACAGACCTTTGATCCCTTGTACAGAATTTCGTCAACCTCAGTGTTGAGCATGTATGTGCCCCCGTAGATAGCCGACAAACGCGCAAAGCCTTGTGGAAGTTCGCCCAGGCCATATAGCGGGTAGATGTAAGGAGATTTGCCGTATCTAGCCATCGAGTTTACATAGAGCCGAATCCGTTGCACAGCGTCATGTGCCATTCCCTTCTCGTTGATGTAGTCGTCTGTTTGATAAAGAGCCATTGAGTGGCCAATGAAGTCGCGAGTCGTTGCCTCTAGGCCAAACTTGTCATACACTTCTTTCATAGTGCAAGAGTTCAGAGTCAATCCTAGCATCTAGCATTAGACAACCTGCCTTTCTCCTTACAAGTAATGATGTGAACCGACCTTTGTGTGTTGCTGGATCATCCTCATTGTATCCACCTACCCACTCTAGGAAGTTCCTAGCCCTGCGCTTTTCAAAGAGGCCCATCAAGGGTGACCGAAGAGCCTCGCCTGCATCGGACGGTACTTTGGCGACCGTCGCCTTTGCCCCGCTACCCTGTTGTACATAGCTTCCTGCTATCTGCTTGAATTCCAAATATCTCGTCACGTCGGTAGATACCAAGATGTTTGTGAGTTCCCCGTTCGACATGAGAAGCTTCGGAACAAGGTCGATATTCCAGTCGTTTATTCGTCCGTACTTCTTCCATGGCTCTTCACCGTCAGAGTAGTTTCCGTATCTTTTGAAGAGCTAGAAATCATGAGTAATTGGAAGGTTTCAGGGGAATGATGAAGAGCATATACCGCTTCGATATTAATCGATGCTGCCTCACTTGATAGAGTCAGCTTTGCGGCGAATTAGGGAATGACACCTCTTACGCTCCGTAGTGATCATTTCGATCAATGTGTAGAACCTTCTTGCCCTTGACACTCAGGACTCTGTGAAGGCGATCAGCTTCATATCTTCATATCTACGCAGTTTAGAATATTACCCAGAGAGCACACATTCTGTGAGGCCTGGAAGACTGCTTCAGCTAACTTATTCAAGGATACTTTGGCGGGGTAGATTGCACCTGTTCCAAGAACAACCACGTCGTACTCAGGTGCGATCTCGTCCATGATGGCTAAAGAGATGTGGGGCCGTATCCAGTCCAAGGGGAAAAGGTTAAGAGAGAATTAAATCAAGCCTGTGTTGTTTCTTTCGTTGTTGCGGTGAAGTTGCGAGTGTGGAGGCAGCTCTTTGAAGTTAGCTCGCTACGACATATCATGACGCATAACGGCCAAACTGTTTTCATGGTGCCCTCAACACCTGTTGTCTCGGCATGAATGAAGTGCTGATCAGCAATTCCAATGGGCGCACGTCCAGCTTGAAGGTCTCGACGCTTTAAACGATATATTTACAATGTTACATGCCGGTAGAGTCAATAACCCTTTTTTACAGCCCCATTTTCCATAGACCCAATGAACCATTCCGAAAGATCACATGCTTTATAATACAGTCCTAATTCCCCTCTATGCTGCGCTGGCGGAACTGACGGCAGTAGGTTCATTACGGCCTGTTCTCCCTGGCCTAGCCCCGTCCTGTGGAACGGCGGTCTCTTCTGCGCATTCGGTTTCCTCAGTTCTAACATCATCCTTGGTTAATTCCTCCTCCGCCTCAAATAGGTCCTGCAAAACGTTAATTTGAGCGGAAACCCATAGAGAGTGCATAACTCACCGCTCCAACACGGGGTCTATATGTGGGACCTTCGCCTGTCAAATCCACTTCTTCATCATGTCTTGCAGCCTTTCGGGCCTCCTCCCAAGCATACCATCGCTCAGTCAAGACATGCCTGATTGCCCGCTGGGTGATTCGTATCTATTAGAGAGATTGATTAGCCTTTTGCTGATATAACCCAATTGTATGCGTTTACAGCTGGTGTCCCTGCTGAAGTACAGGTGCTTATTCAAAAAAGCCTCGCTACATTTAGCGATTCTTAGCATAGAGCGTCAGAGGCTCTAACATGGCACCTCTATTCATTGACCTTGAGCTACTCTGCCACGTAGATAGTTGGAGAATCTCAAATGCTCCATAATAAAACTCTTGGTATCGGATACGGCTTCGAACAAACCAAAACTAGGCCTGTGTTCGAGTTTGGTCTGCTCCGTCCCACTACCCTTCCAAAGAATGATATGACCTACCGTTTGATCTCGATCATCTGCCTCAAAATCACCATATCCCGCCTGGATCCGTTGTCGTTCTCGTTTCTCGGTCGCAATCCGATTTCGTTCCTTCACACATATCCACCACAGACTATGTAAATCATCCCAGGACTTTTGCCGCAGTTCTTGTACCGTCCAAGCTCGCCCTAAAGTAGAGAACCATTAGTTTGAGACTGTCCATATCTACTGAGGAATATATCATGCCATGAGCCAAGTCCTCTTCTGGTGTTGCAAGCAATCTCCTTTCTTTATTGAAGAACCCCCAAAGCCCATGGTCCTCATCTACCTCGACTTTTGATTTCAATTTGGGATTCAGCACCGGCATAGGTAGATCCTCCTTTTTCACCGACAAAGTCTGGCGCCGACGAGGGCCAGTACGCCTCAATGCAGATACGCCACGGTTTCTGTTGTTATCCCGAGCCCATTGAGGTGAGGAGGTAGAGAATCGAGAGACAGAGGTTTGCGGCGTGCTCCTAGCGGTTTGTAAAGAAGGTGCAAGAAATGAGAGGACTGAATCGGTTTGTGAGGGAACACATTTCCGCCGAGATATTCGAAATATGGGTACTGCGGCCATTGTTAAGTGAGAATATTGGCCGTCTCTTTAATTGATGTTTTCGATGCTGAGAGCTCTAGCGCGGCGAATCCTTCTCGGGCGGAATTTCCCGCTCCGCTGCCGAACAGACATGACTTCGCAGCGTCATCTTGAACATCATCATCAGGTCAGACACACAAAATACCCAGAAATCGCTGAGATCCGATAACCTTGTACCCTCTAGGACGTCCTCAACGGGTCGCTAGGCCCGTAGGAAACAATACAGCCATGCCCTCCTCCACCAGCGGATCATGTGCCACTCCAAGCCAGGCCAGGAGCATCTTCTATTCACCGCGAAGAGAAGACGTCGCAACAAAGCCTCCATGGCAACAACGCGAACTCTGAGTCTCGCCAACTACCACTTCAGGCCCTTTCGAGTCATGACTGGCCGTCTGGAAACTATCCAAATCTACTCTACCCGCCTCTACCCATCCAGGAAACACATTTTACGGCAAATCCTATCTCCTTTGAAGACCAGCAAACTCCAATCTCCGAGCCCGTGGACTGGCTTAACTTCTCTGATGTTACTGCCAGTAGCTCTCAAGTCCTGCCAACTGGCCGCAATGCTGCTTCTAAAAGCCTCTCCGATGACTTCGTCACAAGCTTTCCTACCGAGTTCAGCCCCTTCGCGTTCAATGAAGCCGCTCCTTATCCGTCAGAACATAACGAAACCTATGATCAAGGTCAAGAATCTCCTTTTGTATTGGGCGATAGTCGTGTATATCATTCCTTATCTACACCACTCCAAGGTTGGTCTTCGAGCGTAGGAATGTAGAAATCAACCTAACATGTGTAATTAAGGTGAATTTATAAAACATAATCAGGCGCCCTCCGATCCAACTAAAGACCTCTCTATCATTCTTCCAAGGTCGACAGCGTTAACTTCTCCAATTTCTACACCTGCAAGCAACGCTAAGACATCCAGCCCCTCTCGTATTGAGAAACGCAAGCTCAACACTCTCGCTGCTCGCCGTTACCGTCAGAAACGTGTGGACCAGATAAATGGGCTAGAAGCTGCATTGAAGGAGACCCAACTCGAAAGGGACGCACTAAAAGTTCGAGTTGCGAGGCTGGAGGGTGAGGCAGAAATACTGAGACAATTGTTGCAGGCGCGGAAATAATTCTAGGTATGTTGAGAATCGTTAGCACAGTCACTGAGCGTTGTGCGCGTACGTGAGATGTATCATTGATACTCAGACGATGTCGGTTACGGATGATCATGCGCCGCACGTTCGGTAGGCGGTGATTTCACATCGGCAAAATCTTCGTTCATCATTGTACTCATTGCTGAGGAGATGGAGGTGTTTTAAAACTCACTTTGGATGGATTTTCGAGACCTTTGAAGCTAAATTGATACTGATTCGTTTTGCATTTTGTTTATTCTACATTCATTATATCTACTACAATCGCGCACTATTTGACAAACCGTCTATTGTGTGTGTTCTATGAGGCAAGCCATCTCATACAATCTCATAATGAGTCAAAATGTATGCAAACACGGATGGCTCGAATCATAGTCAATCACTTTCTGCACATACAGGAAGCGGTCAACCCCCTGTCTTCATAAAAGCAACTGCGGACCTGTTGTAAGACGTTACTATAGGACATTGTTAAGAAAATTGTTGCTAATAGAAAGTGATAGAGAATGACGCGGAATGAGTCATTCCGTACCTAACCCTATCTGGCCACAACTAATCTAGTAATGATCGTAGGGAGAAAGGACTCCTACGGAATCTCAGATCTATTCTTGGTTCTTAGAAACTACAGTAATTCAGAGCATGATATGACTGAGTGCAAGGGTTCATTAGGCTAACTTTGACTGCCTAGGTGTCCTAAAGCAGAGATCTGGCTCGGACAGTCATTTAGGGTGCGTTCGGTTGCAATCTGGAGGCCTCAGATTCAGTTCAGAATCCGTTGATTCGGAGTGATTTTGCCTGCACAGCCTCAAAAATTTGATGCTCCTCTCACCGCTCGAAGAACGCCAGAATTGCGCGCTAAAAGAACACTAAAAGTTGGCAACTTTACGATGAACACTTTTCAAATCTATCAGTCGGAGACTTGCGAAATCCCTACTTGAATGAAATTGAACTTGGTGGCCCGGGTTTCCACAACATGCAGCGTGATATGATAGAACATTTGGAAATAACACTAAACGTATTTCGTCATGCCTTCGGTGGCTGCCCATTTAGTTGAGGAGCCCCACAGAAGGTAGCTCTGGGGTGGCTATGGGAGAATACTGCTGATGGAGAGCACAACGGAGCTATCTCCTCTTTTTGTTCTGCGGCAGGGGAAAGCTATGGTAGGTGAACCTTCACTTTTTAAACTGTATATTGCTGCTATTTTCAGAGAAACCTGAATGGAATTGAATATAACAAGCAAGACAATAAGAAGAAATTCGTTAAGCAAGGCTGACGACGGGTTTACGGTGTGTTTTCTCATCAAAAGTTAAAACGTTCATGCTCAAGGCGCTACCCGTGACGTTTTGGTTTTCGTAAACTCAACCAACACCACCTCGCTAGCTAGGTGGCTGCCAGCACGGTGCACAGCCCAGCAAGGAACCCAGAAATTTTTAACTAGCAAATTGCTAACAAAACCGAAAATCGGTCGAAAAATTTAAAACTTTAATAATAAATTATAAACTATATAAATAGTATAATTAAACTTACTAGAACTCTTTATTATTACTATCTTTCTATACCTGCTCACTTTTTAAAGTATAGAAATCTACTATATTCTTATTAAATCTATAACCGCAGAAATCTTAATTATCTCTCTATTAGAAAATAAGGATTTTATTCCTAGAGAGAGTTTAATATTTGAAAAGAGAGCAGGTATAGAGAGATGGAACTCTTTATTATTTCTAATAACTTAGATTATAATAATATATACTATATGGTTTATTATCTTAGTTTTAAGGGATTTTGTGTTTTGTTAGCAATCGCTAGTTAAAATCGGCTGGGTTCCTTGCTGGGCTGTGCACCGTGCTGGCAGCCACCTAACTAGCGAGGTGGTGTTGGTTGAGTTTACGAAAACCAAAACGTCACGGGTAGATAGATGCTCTGTGGAAAATAGTTTGCTTAGGTTTGCCCCGTGGCTAGTTGTTGACTGTTTGAAAAAGTTAATCAGTAATAAGATGCTTTCTTCTCAGATGGTCATCTGCCCATAAACCATCCATTTCTTTATGAATAACGAAGATGGTAAAATAAATAGGTTGGCCTTCATGGCTGTAGTGCTGGATGAGATGCAGTGACTACGAAGTCAATCATGAGGCTTCGCTGCGTCCATTGAGATAAGAGTATAGAGCATGAAGACTGCATTAGGGAACTTTAATTTTCGCGATTTTCGCTACGTCCTACTATGGCGGTACCTTGTGTACGCAGACGCGACTTAGAATTTTAAAGTTCTCGCCTAGCAATTCCCTAATGCAGTCTTTATGCTCTATACTTGCCATCTAGATCACCTTCACATGTGAGGATATAGACAGTGATGACCATTACAAGAGTGGATCAGTGATGTCAACTTCTCGTGATCACCATGCTGTTTCTAGGAATATTTTGGAAGAAACAACACGCTGAAATGTTTTTCGGGGATCGATGTTGATGGATTACATTCCCGCCAAGAGATGTCCTAAGCTTGAAGAGGAAAGACGTAGCCGCAGAATAATCGAGATCCGTTCAGCGCATGCAGGTCTCTAAGCCCCAAGTCAACCTCGCGGCCGCAGCAAAGCACGACTTTCCAAGAACCAACGTCTCCAAGCGCCTGCCTCACTTGATCAACTTGAAGAACACCTTTTGAACCTACATCCCAACGCGATTTCGCCATGAATCGTCCAGGTTTGTCCCTCCTCAACGCTTCATGAGCTCTCCCATCCCAGCCGCTACTCCATCGAAACTCCCCTCCATGCGCTATGATTGTGGACACCTCTATTATCATTGGGCCCAGCATATCGAGTAGCCTTGGAAGGGCACAATGCGATCATCACTCTTTCCCTGGGATCATTCCTCGCTCGGATTCCTCAGATTGTGGACTAGCACCTACACTGTACTCTTACTCCACCGTTATTAGCTCACAATACGCGCGCAAAGATATATTAATTTAGAAAACTGGACTAATTTGACGCCCTCACAGGACCAGGTCCACAGCCTCTACGAACGCTCCCCTCCGGCATGTTCCAAAATCAGCAGAACACCGCAAACCGTGGTGCACCACTAGGATCTGGAAGATTACAAAATGGGAAACTGGGTATTATATGCTTTGCAATCAACCTGCTGTCTTTGGAACTTGGCTGATTCTGGCATGGCTTTAGGAAGTGGCTCTCAATGGGGCTTTGGTGGTCCAATGGGTGGAGCGCCAGGTCTATCCACGGCACAGTCACGAACAAACGGTGGTGGTATATCTAGTTTTGCTCAGACTATTGGAAGCTCACAACCTCATACTCCTCTGGACCCGTCGTAAGTTTGACCAATTTTTGCAATGGGAAATGTTACCACTGTGCCACCGCCCGAGCCAAATCAAGATAAAATCCCACAGCCTGAAGACTTTAAGCTAAGTATTCTTGACATCAGCGAATTCCCTTCTTTATCCGGCGCGCCGCAAGCGCAGCAACAGAATACCTCCGCACAACAGATATGGTCGAACCCTAGTTTGCGAACGGCGCAGCACTCCACCATCCAGCGACCTCAAGGGCAAAACCCAGTTTCGCAAGGTCAGGCCACACAATCCTCTAGTCAACAGCATCAACAACTTCAGACTCCATCCCATGACGATGGTGGAAGCTCCGCACAATCTCAATTTTCTGGGGGTGGGGATGACTATCGTTTCGGTGGACAGGCTGGTGTTGGACAGTTATCTGGCGCTTCACAACCGCAAACTGGCAATATTGAAGAATTCCCTCCTTTGGGAGGTAGTGGCGGCGGAGAAACAGGGCCGGACAGGCGCACAGGAATGATTCAAAATGCAGCTTACGGGGGTAATGCGAATGCCAGTGCGTTTAGTGGCTTAGGACAGACCAGAAATGGATTATCCAGCCCAACAGATGGTCAACAGGATCGGTCTATTGGGTCAGCCGTGGGCGACAGGGGCATGCATCCGGGCGGCATGGGCCCTGGAGGTAAATTCCCGTTCTCTCCTATCGTTTCAAACACTCACTATATTCTCTGTAGTCTCCAGGTCACAATTTGAAACTATGCGAGGAAACCCCACTTCCTTACAAGATACAGACAGAAATGTGAGTAGTGTAATTGAGGCTTGGCTCATGGAACATGTAAAGCTAAGTCATATCATAGGGAAACCCAAGAAGTGCACAAGGATTAGGGAATATGTCATTTCTTGGTTCACAACTTCCACTTAGGGGGGCTGCCGGGTCTTTCCGAGATGTACAACAGCAACCCATTGGGCCACGAACACAACAATCTCAGTACGACCAAAGCTTTGGCGCTGACGCTATAGATTCGCCCAGCAGGATACCTCAGCACAAGAGACTCGCAGACATGAATGAGGCAGAACGGTATGGTCTTCCTGGATTATTATCGATGATCCCTTTAGAAAGTCCAGACTATTCCGCACTTGCTGTTGGGCAAGATTTAACAGTCTTGGGACTAGATCTGAGTCGGCCAGAGTAAGCGCAAAGCACCAAGTAGATTCAAGTCTCGTTAGCCCGCTGACAATGTGGCAGCAACTCTCCTCTACATCCAACCTTTGGCTCACCGTTTGTAGAAACAAATGCCAGACCTGTCATCCCTCCCGATTTCACACTACCAGCTGCATACACCGTGACGAATGTTCCGCCTCTACACACGAAAATGTCGAGTTTCTCCGCGGAAACACTACTCGCCATCTTCTATCAATACCCAAAAGATATAATGCAAGAAATAGCTGCTAGCGAACTGTATGCCAAATGTCTCGTTACATGAACCAAGCTAAATAAAACAGGTACAACCGTGACTGGAGATGGCACAAGCTCCTGCGACAGTGGATGATGAAAGATCCTGATCTCCCACAACCAATACGCATATCTCAGAAGGAGGAACGGGGATGGTATTTGTTCTTCGATGTCACGAACTGGAGGAGGGAAAGGGTATGCTACACTACCTCTCTGGAGAATTCATATCGCTAACTACGGCACACCAGAGGGAATTTGAACTCAACTACGACCACCTAGATCAGCGGCACGGCCCTGCGCTGTCTGCACCATCACTATAGTCTAGGGTTTTCGGCAGCGGTGGAATGGTTTTTTGGAGTCATTCTGATTAGGCTTGTGATAAAGTCTCGGCCTATCGGGCTACTGCTTAAGGCCGGATCATCATCTTAATGCATGAATAATGCTGCAGATAATGGATGTTTGAGAAATTACAGCCGATGCCTTTTGAGGCACAAGCACATGATGTTCAACTCACGCTTAAATGGTGATTGCGTTTGCTGATTCACTTCGTCACGAGGTTAAAAGCCAATTATACCCTCGTGGGGTTTATGAGCTCGACCGGAATAAGCTTCTCAATTTAGGCCATGGTGAAATCGCCTCTTAAAACAAATCTGCCATCTTACGATATTCTCTCCCGTTACCTCCACCAAGTCCGCTTTGGATCCTCGTTGTCACTTCTTGACGCTACTAGCTAGTGTCTAACGAAAGGTCCAGACCGTTCAAAATGCTCTCAAAAGGATGCGACTTTTGTTTGCCAAATGCTCATTTAATTCATAGAAATCGCTTACCTTCAACCTCCTATATCGGCCCTCATTAAATTCACATCTTCCCAAGCTTCACTTAATTTCCTCCCCACCATTCCTATGTTCCCTCTAATCCTAACTTCCAACCTTCAAACAACATTAGCCTAAGGCTCACTCAGAACCTACCATGTCAGCTATTATCATCAATCCGGAGGTCAGCTTTGCGGCACTCAGTGAACTTCAAGACGCTGTCCGCGAAATGGCCTTGAGCAGAGCCCGACCACCGTCAGGTCAAGCAGGTTGTGTCAATGTCCTCGCCAGGCCAGCCAGTCAATCCACAGTCCGTTGCATAATCTGTCAGTTCCCAGGCCATCGATCCTCGGCGGCTCAGGATACAAACCGCAACTACACTAATGCCTCCGCATGTCGCATTGCTATCACGAATACTATTGCTTTCTGGGAGCGCGTTCTGGAGAACATGGCTGTGCTACAAGAGAGCCCAGAATTCCATACCGCTTTGGAACAGAATGTCGTCACTGCAGAGATGCAGTGGGATATCCAACCCCAGATCGTCGCCGGATCTACAATCGCAGTCATTCTTTACCGGCTGTCAGCTAACTACCTCAAATTCCAGCGATACTACACTCGTCTTGGCCTGAAACTTCCGAAGATTCTAAATGCTCGAGAAATAAAGCGATACCAAGTCATGAGCGAGGGTGTGGATTCTTATCTGCTGCCTGATGGCTACCGTGAGTTAAAGCTGAGATTATCTCGCTCGGATTCACTAATAGTTTGAGTATAGCGAATGACACATATGCCACTATGCCAGCGGCTCAAGACGTAAATGTGCCTATAGCGAAACCGACTTCGCCCAAACAAGACCATCTGCAGACTTCATTGGAATGATTTTGACCCCGGCCAAGCACTGTGTGCGTCCACATTAGGCTTATAGGATTGTTTGCACGAAACAGTCTTCGGTGACTAGTGCAAGGTGATTGATCCTAATTTGCCTATCACTTTAACTCTCAAAGCTACAAGTATTCATTATGGGCGCCATCATACCTTCTTTCCTAGTGCCTGTTTCCAAGATACCTAATTTGTTTTAAAGCTCCCACCAAGTAGTAGGCAAATTGTTACCTTCAGTAACTTATTTGGTGTAGCTAGGTTAATAGAAACTCTCCACAAAACATATCCTGCTATTCATGGACAAAGTAGACTTTAGGAACACTCTGAGTTCCCAGGTTCAAGATCCCCACTACAAGCAACTAACCCCGTTCTTATTACCTTAGCAGTAAGTACTGCCGGCACACCTTCAGGAGGTGGCGCCAAGATGCGCAGACTCGGCCTACCCTTACCAATATCTCCATCTAATGCGCGCATGAATTCCAAGTAGGTGCACAAACCAGAGGGTTTGGGGGCTTTAGAAGTAAACTCCAACCGGGAAAGGATCTGTGTCAGACGCATGGTCAAGCAAGGACCATAAACGGAACACGAGGGGCCAAGCGGAACCTATCTTATTCATAATTTAACAGTGCAACGACTGACGCCTAGACAGTACCACGACTTCACGCGCTGCATCGCATTATGGAGTCGGTTTAGGTGGTCTGGCTCGAACATCTTATGTATAATGCAATGCTAAAACACTGTTTCTCTTTGCACAGTCAGGAGCCGTGCGATTTTGTTTCCGTTTCATTCTATCATATTCCGTTATAGTAACCTTTCCCTCAACCATCTCTTCTTTATGGAGTGGATATAGGCACCCTGATGAGCAGACCCGACACTTCAGCTGTTGTGACCTACATCCTGTTCCCAAGAAAAATAGACATTGTCCATGCAGTGGGCGTTAGGCTCTTTCAATGAGTAAAGGTACATGGCAAGTCGGTGCGGCAATACAAAATCCTTTGATATCGGCTCTTCCTTCAAAGGCTCTTACTTGTAATTTTCAAACGCGTGGCAAGTGACACCAGATGGAACCCTAGCTGACCGTGATGCGTACTGAGCTCCTGAAGTTGATGGTGATCTGGGCTCATACATATTACGTATACTGTAATTACAGCAACTTAATTTTCCGCAATCCACTCACTCACCCCCCTAATCTGTCTCATTTCCCTGCAGGCGAACCCCTTCACTTTTGTCGTCATATGATAAGCACAGTGTCGATCGGAATATCAAAGAATGAGGACTCTGTCTATTGAATGTGGCTCTAGAGCCTCTATATATACACGAGGAAGGTGTAGGCAACAGGAAAAGGGGGGGGGGGGGGTACGCAATAGGGGTGGTAACTGGAACAGGGTGGTAAGACAACCCGGTTTTGGTCGATATGAGCATTGGATGTGCAGATTATTGTAAATGGGGCCTGGTGTTTCAAAATGCATTGAATTGTATTTATAAATGCGATAACTGAGTTGTGAAAAAGTAAAGAAATAGAGGGGAAATGGAAATAGAACTTTTGCGTCTTCATCCTACTCTAACGGCCTTACCCTGCCTTCTGGCCTCCTATCTGCCCTCCAGTGTTCGAAAAATTGCTAATAAACACGACTAGAACTGCACAATAAGCTGCAGAAGCAGCAAATAGTTCATGCCGCTGCGCCTTCGTTAGCAGCGACATGGCTGCGGAGAACAGCAGCGTGAAAACGATGAGCACGCCTACGGCGTCGAATGTTGAGGCGACCCGGCCGAAGCTGGTCAAACGATACATAGCGACAACAGGCAGAACCAATAGGATAAATATTACGATTGTTATAAGTAGACCGACGAATTTCCCGACACGGCTCGCGGAGTAGTAGTGGATGTCCTCGTCGGAAGTTTTGGCACGGAGTTCGGGGGTGCAAAAGATGAACTGGGCAGAATGTGAGAAATCCCCCGATCACTGAGGTGAGAAACTATGTCGAAAAGCTGAAGAAAGATTGCTTACTTTTATTAACCTGCAGTCGATCTTACGGAGTAGAGACTCAACAAGACCATCAAAGCTTGACCATTCACGCCCGTGACGAAGTGTCACGATGTCCTCTTTACGCTTGATCCACCGCTCTTCAGCTTGTACTACTGGGGCTACATTATAAAACCAGGTCCGGACGCTGCCGTAATCTCGGTCTGAAGGTTTCTGAAACGCTGCTAATTCGCGTGCTTTGCATAGAATTTCATCTTCTCTAATGTAAGTGACAGATTATGGGTTAAAACGAGCCGAAACATACCGTAATCAACTAATTTCGCTCTAATATCAGATAAAATATGTCTCCTTGATCTATCAGCGGCTATATTCTGAGCATAGACCTGGTCTCTTCTCCTCGAGGATAACCGATTTTCATGTCCGTTCTCAGAATCGAACGTATCGGCTGTGTCCAGCTCCTTTTCTAGTGTAGATATTTCGTCTTGGAGATCAAGTAGTACTCGACTATGGAGATAGCTGAATCCACGGTAAAGGGAGAAGTTATGCTCGCTTGAAAGAAACGCAGCTAGTTTCGGATATCCCTTCGGACAGTCTTCCACTACTAGGCTTAGTAATGGAACTCGAAAATCAATGGGGTGTAGGTATATACATGTTCGAGTTATTACTTCTTTAATATCTGATATTGGGATGGCCTTTCTATACCGTAAACACCGCCAAAGCCAGCGCCAGAAGCCTAAAGCATTCTCAGTATTCCACCCGAATAAGATCATAGGTGAACACACGCTTTTTGGAAACACCATTGCTCAAGTAAGGCTCGGTAGGCTCGGCAGGCTCGATAGGCTTGACAGGCTCAACAGGCTCGTCAGGAATTGATACGATAGTGTCTCCATTAGAGAAATTGGTTGAGCTTGGTGAGGGGCGCGGATAGAGGGGTTTCTCGTCCACAGATACATGATAGTCAGCCATTGATTCAAATGCAGATGTCCTCAAGAGTGCGTTTAAAGAAGAAGTTTTCTTGTTCGGATTCCTAACCTCAGCCTTTAAACAATCGAAAAGTGAGAGCCTTAAGAATATTGACCGGCTTTTTAAAGCAAGGCCGAAACCCCCATTTATGAGGCTGTATCTATTCATAAATTTGGTATCAAGCTGCCGTAAGTTGATCCTCCAATATCCACATCCCGCTACGAAAGGAACCCCCGCTCTGTTCAGATAACTGATATTCTGCTTTCCGACCGTTGTGTCTAGTGTTGGAGATCCAAAGCTTCTGCGAGACTAGACAGCCGTTTTCGCGAACTACTATATTGACTGCTTCGCCTTTCACGAATTCAGCGGCGTACTGTGCGCGTGAGATCACCTTAGCAAGGCAGAATTTGTTGCTGAGGCAGAAATTGTAGACTCACCATCCCAGGAATATTTTTGGGGGTGACGACTGATTTCTCGGGAGTTGCTGCACCCTGCGGACCCCAAACTCCGGGCGTCCAGTCAGCGGATGCAGAGCATAGAAACCCCGCACTGCGTGAGACCACTTCACTCACCTGGTTCAAGCTGTCCTTCATTGTCTTAATGCCTGAGGTTACGAATTTTTCAAATGATTTCCATAGGTTTCGTCTAGCCTACTGCGAGACGGGGTAGTTGTGCGGGTGAGCCAGCCTCTTCAAAGGCTCTGTCGTCTTGCCTCAATTCATAATTATCAAATAGCAGCAGCGCAATGATATACAGGCAACCGATTGCCTTCGCAGCCGCTAAGAAGGGCGATTCAATCTCCAGCACGTTACTGGGGTCCGGGACACATTTCGTTCCACGCATCACGCTACTGAGTGACAGGCTGTATCGTGAGGCTCTTTCTTAATCAGTGGGAGGGCCAGGCCAGCTCATTGGTGGCCATCTCACCGATAAAAATGAAGGCAACAAGGCATACCTTGCGGATAAGCTTGCATAGTATGCTTGTCAATGGCCCCGGCAACATCATCTGACTTGTGGGGATGTACTTAATAGAGAGCGGCATGATTGGGCGTGAGAGTATGCCCCATTAAATAAGCGACCGCAAGGCAAACCGGGCTGGAACACCTTTGGAGGCTTTGGCCTTCAAGAAGAGCCGGTAGTTTGCACAGCCCTTTACAAGCGTCTCACTTTATTTTATTTATCTAAGGCTATGGCGAACCTTAAAAGAGGCATCATGCCTTCACGCCCTGCTGACCGTATACTTGTCGTGGAACAGTAGAGCTTCGAACACAATGACTGGACAAGTGGTGCTACCAAGCTCAATGAGCCTTGAGCCCGACGTTGATAGATCCGTGCCTCATTCTGGATCTACGATGACTGGGCTAGAACACGACATGATTGAACCCCCAAGGAAGGCTGCTACCAACGTGGCTCAAATGGGAACAGATAACATCTCCCAAGGAGATAAGGACTCGTTAGACAAAGCCTCGAGGATGCAGCTTCTATGGAACGAAGCAAAATGTAAGAATATGGACTTGCCAGAAGGATACCAGACAGTTGCCGTTTTGATCATCAAGTGGTGTGAGGAATTGGACGAATTAAATTGCGCTGGAGAGGTAAGTCACGTAATCTATTTATAAAGAAGCTATTTGCTAAGCCTTAGCTAGGTTAAAGATCTCGATGCTTTGTTTACCAATGAATTTAAGTACGAGACCCAAATTGTGGAATTGAACGATAAACAACTACCCCAGCTTCAACTTAACCACGCCATAAGTGGGTTCTCGTTGAAGCATAATTCCAGGAATAATCTCATGATAGTGTACTATACTGGACATAGTAAGTTTCATGAGGGTACTGAGTTACTTGAATTCTATGCGTAAGTGGTTGAGTCTCATACTAGTATTCGCAGTGTCTGACCGTATGCAGCTCGAATGAAAGGAAGTTCGAAAATGCACGGGCATACTGGAACACAGCAGAAACGTCCCTGATTGTCGATGTGGAAAGCGATGTATTGACAATCCTAGATACCTGCTTTGCAAGCAACCTCCAGAAGAATATTGCATCGCCTGGTAGATGCTATGAACTCTTAGCAGCAAGCCATTTCAATAAACCAACCTCGGCTCCAGGACCAAAGTCATTCACAAGGGCATTGATAAACTCCCTTAAGCAGCTGCTTGAAGAGAGCAAGGAACACGGTTTCACAACGTGGAACTTAGTGGCACAAATTGCAAGCCAGCCAGAACGACAAAATAATCCGCCATATATGGTAGATCGCCTCAGACGCTGGGATCGCCGTATTCGTTTGGCACCTCTAGACAGCAATCATGCTAAGAGACGAAGGTCTTCAGCAGGGACTCAGTCGAACTGCTACCTCACGCTTGAGTTTGCTCTAAACCTTCCGAAGGAAGAGCTGGATAGTAAACAGATTGAGCGCCTCACTGCCCAGCTGCCTCTAGCTTTCAAAAATGCCGATATTACACTTCGAGACATGAATTGGCTTGAACTAAGGGCTCCCACCCTGCACACGGATTTTTCGGGGGTGGTACTACTTTACAGTAACGTTTACAATTCCGTTAAACAATGGCGGCGTATGGCAAAGAAAGATGAGATGACCCAATCAGTCAAGCGAAGACATAGTGAGAGCTTCCTAGAGTCTCCAGATATATCCCCGAAACGAGTGATGTCTCAGGATGCGCGCAATGGAGAGAACCATATAGTGCTGAAGCTGCCTAGTCCAGTCAGTGATGATAACTAGCAATCCCTGCCGCATATTGAGGACTGCAATTGCTCTAATCAGTCAGATGTAGATGTTGAATAGGGGTTTTCCATACCTTGGTTTTGTTAAGAACTACTTTCTGCAATGCATTGCTTTTAAGGATGCTCTGTGCATCTTGGATTCTGCTTCATATCTTTCGGAGGGGCAGAGACTTCACTACTGTCTGGGATAGACTTCTCTCCTGATTCGCATGTGATCTTAAGAAATCTTGTAACTATTTGATGGTGTTTTGGTCGGGTCAAATTACTTTCACCATCTGTTTAGCAACCGGTAGTTCTAGATCCGACTAGTATTAGGCAAAATATTTTTTACCAACCTCATTTATTTGTAGCTTTGTGGCGTTTCGGCTCCGTCCCACTCCACTATTTGCACATGATCGCCCTTTCTCTTCAAGCTCCGTTTTGTACTCGAAACACTCTATCAGCAATTATTGGAACCGTACATACGTAAACATATTTTACGGTGTAAACTCCAGAGTTTCCTTCGCTATATGCCAACATGCATGACCGGAGTAGTATATGATTATGAGGTTGTGGAGCCCATCGTGCTGGGCGATGAAGGATACAATTGCAAGATCCAGCTGATGCTGAGGTTTTGTCGACCGGAAATACCAGGTCAGGAATGAACTCATGTGTAGATTGATCTACGAAGAAAAAGAGATATACATGGTGCTAAGAAGCTGACGATGGTTCTGGAAGAGTCCTCCACATGCGTTTTCCTGCTTACATAAGCAGGTTCCCTTTGCTTCCATTTTGGTCGGTATCCTTAGCAATCACTTTGCCACCGTAGACATAGGCCTATATAAGGGCCTATGTTCGTCGTAGATAGAACTAGGTATTCTCAATAATTCTCATTCATTCGTTTCAATATCATCAAGTTCATCAGAAGCCTCCTGTCGATCGTAATCAAATAGGCGATCGTGATCTACATTTGGCTGACAGGTTTGCTCTCAACATTGGGCGCAACGATTTCACGCTCATAATCGAAGCCGCTTCTTAACGATTTCTTAAGACTCTCGATAGACATTAGGTTAGCCCACTTATGTGCCGGTGTGGCTCCAGAAGACTATCACCTACTTCTTGGCCATGCTCCGGGGATTGGTTTAGACTTTTATCCCACCTTATAATAATAAGAAGAGCTACCTTGAGGTTACCGTCTCTGATGTTCATCGCTTCGTTGATAGCATTTTGAAACCAAACCTGCATTTGAAGGTCTTCTATCCGGTTTTCCTCATCTTCGGGATAGTCGAAAAAGGGCTGTCAAGATGAGGAGTTGGTGGATATATTATCCCCCAAACGGGGTTGAAAATACTTGCAAATTGCATCTGCTGTGCTGCCATTGTTGCTGTTGGCGATGCAACCCACACACAAAAAAGTCAACTTAAAAGACTACAAGCTGGTCCTCGAAAGCTCGAAGGCGGTGCAGCCTTTTCCCCGTCCCTCAGCTCGCCGGTGGAACGCGATGTTGGGTGTAAGAAGACAATGCTTTCAGCGCTTTGTGCTATAGGCTATTTCACAACACCGTGTTTGCCTTATTTCCTTTCTTTTATGGGAAGCCACAGCCAGAAACAGACATGTGCGCGGGGTCAGTGGCAGCCAAAATGTATCTCAATCATAATTGGACTTCTTGAAGATGCAGGGGTGGATATTCTTTCAAGCCTTGATTGCAGCTTTGCCAGTAACATCCAGAAGAGTTCCCACGTAAGAAATAAGCATTCGAAGAATTCCTCTAAAACTCATTAACCAATACGGAATTTTCTATATCGGAAAAGTTCAATATGAGACAGCAGAACCTACGAGCTTACGTATATGGCAGCCTGTCGGACGAGCGGGCAACCGCACCAGGCAAAAATTATTTTACTTCCATATTAATCAACAAGTCGAGCCTACTACTGGAGAAATATCAAGGTCGCAAATCTACAACTATGGAACTTCTCTAGAAGATCACTATGCAAAGAAGAGAATCTCCAGCCATGTTGTGGAACGGCTTTTCCCAACACGATCACATATTTGTCTTGTCCCTCTAAACCTCACAGATCAAGAAGAAAGGCAGATTTCGTTTCTAGCTACGTGGGAAAATGCCTCTTTGACTATAGAGATAGGATTAAAAAAAGTACGTCTTGCACAGGGTCAGATCGAGAATTTGGTTCAGCTGCTGCCACGGGCCTTGTGGCAGCCAGAATCCATCCCCAATGGATGAACTGGGTGGGAATCAAGAGGGACATAGACCGTCCAGCAAAATTCAAGAGTGCATTATTAGTCGTCCAAGCAATCTCACGAATGGTGCTCATGAATAATAGACGTGCTACGAAATTTACAGAAGTTGTCCCCACGCAGCCCGTTGTAGAGCAAGAGCCATCACGAGGGGCCAGCTCAAAGGAAATAGACGACCAAGCTCAGCCGAAGCACTTCAACGGAAAAAAATGTGCAGAACAAGAAATTCTATATGGCGACCAAATGTGGCCAAATACCGATGAATAAGGGCCATCTGATACCACCAACAGTAACGAAACCGGCGATGTGAATATATCTCAATGTTGGAACAGCCTAAGATCACCATCAACGAGCTTCGTCGACGCCATGGTTCAAGATGAGTATGAAAATAAGGATGAAGCGTCAATCCATGACGCATATACCGATGCCGACGACCGGCTGCTCAATCCAACCGCATATCTCCAAAATCTTCGGACGCTGGGGTCTAAGGTGTTCCAAAACTCCGCAGTTGGTCATTACAAATCTCCTGTGGAGGCAGCCTTCAGTGCCCGGGAACCAAGCCCGAGAAACGAAGTTGAGGAGCAAGATTCTATTGCTGGACTTTGAATACCGTCCCTTCGGGACGGTTTATCTGAATCAGACTTGGACAGCAGCTTTCGGTTAAAGATTTATCGTCAATTTCATTCTGAGCAACTCTTCGATCTCCTCGAATGTCGAAATTTTGGTGAAAAATATATGCGACAGCCGAACATTGCTTCAGAAAGCAGGTTTTGAAGGGATTTCTTTTGTATTCTCGTGGTAGACCTGTTGCAGCCTAGTGTTGCAAGACTTCTTCCGATGGACATTCCTAGCATCGATAGATTAAAGCAATCTATGGAGGATGCTCTACTAGTTATAGGAGGACTTGCATTGATGGACATGGCCACAAATTCGCCAGATTCCATGGGCCTTCAAAATCCGAACTTCGACGCCATTTCTAAGGACATGACCTCAAGTTGCTTAAAATTTCTGAACCACCCGATCCCATAATTCGGAGATGGTTTTCCTCCAAACCTGGCATAGCGGTGTACTGCACACTTCCTGGATCTGGCACTTATCTCGTATGTTGGAGTCCATCCCAAAGATATTGGTGAGAGATATCTTCAGTGTGACTATGACATAGATGCCTTTAATATCCCTGGTCCCTTCACTCGTGTCGGAATGCAAGCTCCTCGCAAGGGGACCTCCGATGCTTTTATTATCTTGCGACGTAGGAAGCTGAAATGTCTTGATGGATTACTGGGAGCGAATGGTTTATGGGCGTTTCACGTAAACAATGATAGTCCCTCCACTAAACCCATAGAAACTCTCTCTGGGCAGCGTATGTGTTAATCCACAGATCTGCAGACCTTTGGCGACATGGGGTCTAGTATGGGAAACTTGTCGAGAGCCAAAGGCCAGAGAAGTTCTGCGATATAATGTCGGCAATGGTTTCATAATTCCATGGCACCGGAACCAGCAAACTGATCAAATGCTTAATGACTGTCCTCGGCAATGAGGTGTTCTGCCATTGAATCTCAGCTCGTGACTGGGATGAAAAGTTCGTGGATCTGCATAAATTAGACTTACTGAGTAAAGAACTCCCCCGTATCTGTAGATTTCATATCGGTGCTGATGTTCGTAATGCAATGGTAGCCAATCCAGACTGCGATATTTCGCTCAAGAGGAAGCTCCAGATTAAGCAAAGCTAAGCGATAATGAAAACCTGAGATTTGTAGGAACCCCGCGCCTACAGCGAGAAAAGGATTCCTAATCATACATGCTCCAGGTTAGCGCCCTAGGCTTTGCAAGTGTAAGCACAACCGTGGCATACAAACAGCAGGGTCAGATAATGAAGGATATCCTTTGAAAACGGACGACGAAACATCAAACATCTCATGGCCTTTAGAGGAGTTGAAGTGGCCTTGTGCATACAAAATGCCCGACGAGTACCATTTCTTGATGTTTTACGCTCTCCAGTGATGAGAAAGTACTTGAAGACAATTTAGTTTGATTGGAAAGACTCGGGCTGCGAGCTTTCAGCTGGGCAGGTATCAAGACAAATGACATAAGCTAGCTGATAGGTAGAGACACAGAATTTGACGAGTGATCTGTTTTCTTCAAAGTGGCTCTAAGAGCCCTAATATACATAAGGAAATAACCCTAGTTCGACCTTCGGTGTCCGTAGTCGTTCGGAGTCCGACACCTCAGCAGTAAAGCTACCTCCGTGGTCAACACACCCCCTCAGATCTGACGTAGAGCGGCAGAGCTGAATTACCGGATTAGGCAGTCGGGATAGACGACCTGGTGGTGAGCTTTGCTGTTGTCCGAGTGTTAATTTATTAGATGTCTAATATCGCGGAGCCCTACTACTTCAACGAATTTTTGATGATTTTGCTTTGAGAGAGCTTTAGTTAGTCCATCTGCAGCCATCTCGCCTATAGGTACCCATTGTATAACGAAGCTTCCGTTTTGGACCTCTTGGCGAAGCTAGAATTAATAGATATCTACGTATTGGAGTTTTGTAGATACCGTAGGAGTCTCTTTTATCACAATCTATACTAACTACTAATTATTACAATTAATAATAACGTCCTATTCTGGATCGAATCTAATAGCTTTAAATATCTAAACCATATACTTAACCTCCCCACTAACGTATAAGAGAGCTAGGAGTTCTGCCTCTATAGTAGATTTAGTAACTGCCTTTTATTTAGTTACCTACTATACTATAGGCCTATTAAATAAGCTTATTAAGAAGCCCTATAAGCTCTGTTATGTTAGAGCATTATTAGCAAAGCTGGCATTAGAAGTAGCTTTTAGAACCTGGTTTATCTTATACAGCGCAACCGTAGAGAATTTAAGAGTAAGGTATCTGGTATTATAGAGATAGGTAAGTAATCTATTAATCTCCGCAAGATAAGCTGGCGATAGATTTTATAAGAACTTAGCTAGCCTACTAACCGAAAAGGCGACGTCTGGTTATATAGTAGATGCCGGATATATTGCAGAACCTATACGGCGTTAATATCCTTTTATCTAATTTAGCGTAGCTTCTTCCTTATATGGTGTCAATTCCTGGCCTGATAGTAGTATAGCTAATGGCTTTAGATATTCTAGATAGTATATTAAGACTAGCTTCTTAAGATATTAATCTAGACAGAGCTAGAGCTTTCCCTTTTATTAATCTTGTATAATATAAGTATTTAGGAATAATGTAAACTAAGGTATTTAGCGGATCTTAAATTAATCTTATAGCTGTTTTAGGATGTTCTCTATCTGTTAACAGCAGCTTAGGTGTCCTATAATTAGGATATTATTAATATAGAAGAATATAAAGATAGGTTTGGTAGGGTATATATAGAGATATGGCTTATCTAGTACAGCTTTTAAACCCATACTTTGTAGAGTAGCAGACATTTCTAAAAATTATAATTTAGGAGATTTCTAAAGTCTATATATTACCTTTCTTAGACAGAGAGAGAATCTAGGTAGTAGGTCTATACCCTTAGGGGGAATAAGGTAGACCTTATTATTAACCAAGGCATTAATAAAGGCGTTGATGGCGTTAATTTATATAATATTAAGGTTAAAGCTAGTAATAAGAGCGTATAGTAAACGGAAGGTTTAATAGGCTGCCGTTATAGCTTTAACCTTCTCTTATAAGACTGCCTAAAGGTCTCTATAGGTAACTAGATAAGCCTTAAATCTTATAATAAAGCCGTTTAAATCTTCCTTATATGTAAAGACCTATATAGTAGGAAGTTAATAAACCTTCTTAATTAGCCGTACCTTTTCCCAGGTCTGCTTTCTGGTTAAGCCCTTTATCTTAATATAAGCAGCTACTTTAAACTCTATAGCGTACTTATAATTAAGCATCTCTTTCTATGACTTTGGTGGCGGTGGAAAGTTGTCTTAATGTCTATACGTCTTTATAGCAGCAGTATAAAAGGCGTAAGCCAATGGTGTTATATCTGGATTGATAAGATTATTACTGTTATTAATTTAAACCGCAAAGGCTCGTCATTATAGATCCTAATTTGGCATATCTTTCTTCTTTACTATAGACTGCTTTTTACGGCCAGAACGTCTCTTACCCCCTAATAATAAGCCTGCTATTGTCTAAGGTTTAGAATAAGGTGTAGGATCTATAAACGGTGGTTTGGTGACTTTAGAAGATGACTAAGTGGTAGATAATGTCTGTGGCGTAGATGCCATAGTAGATGGTGATTGCTGAGGCGCTGAAGGCGCTGATAGTATAGACGGTTTTAGAGTTAGCTTTGGGGTAGGTAGCTAATAGAGTTTTTCTATTAAGATCTAAATACTTTTTAATATAGGAGTAACGTTAATATTTACTAAATGCGGCAGTCTTATATCTAGTTCTTTATTAAAGTTCTCTATCTAGTCCTTGCTGCCATCTTAAAAATTATTTAGTAGGTCCTAGACTTGCTAAAAACGATCCTTTTAAGCCTATAAGATAATAGGGTGTTCTAGTGTTTTAGGAGATTAATATCTCTTTAACTTATCTATTTATATATTACAAGATTAGATAATATAGTTAGTAGTTAGTATCTATACCCTATAAATATTTAATACTTTTATACTAATAAGATAACCTATTTAGGCTTATAGCTTAAACTTTGCCTTCTTAGGAATGCTGTATTTAATAAGCATATAAGTTAAAGATCCGGCTATACGAAATCCTACTAGCTATAGCTTCTATTTATAAAGCATCTTAAATAGAGTTTTTTAGTTAATAGACTTAATAGGAGTTTAATTAAGTAGGAACACTGCTAGAAGTATAAACTTGGGCTATAGATCTATGGATAACTTTACTTTAATAATAGCAGTCCTTACTTATTTGGAAATAGCTCTCCCTAACCTTTCTATAGGTCTATTTTAAGCTAGGGTATATAGTATTAATTACTTAATAACACCTCCGTTAAGCTAGATAAGATTCTTTACCCTAGCGCCTATACCTTACTCTTTATCTATATACTAAATATAGATACCTTATGTAACGGAACCTTGTAGCAGGAACTACTGCGGGTTCTGTTATTAGGCTAGGTATATAGGTAAGAACAAAACAACAACATAATAATAACTGGTGGAGTGGTTGCCCAACAGATTAACTCTAATTGTATTCTAAGATTTACTACAAGGAGAGAACTATCTACAGTAGGGACTGAGGTCCTTTAAATACACAACCATACTCCTAAGAAATC
>Ga0307507_10002059_pt1 | contig 43575 bp, 17 predicted proteins | sample 7_EM_MG_FD_207223 | JGI IMG/M metagenome (GOLD analysis project Ga0307507, IMG submission 207223) | Populus trichocarpa ectomycorrhiza microbial communities from riparian zone in the Pacific Northwest, United States - 7_EM | ecosystem: Host-associated > Plants > Roots > Unclassified | place... | reverse complement strand
GCTTATTCCCTTTAATAGATTCTATTATTAATCTTTATTAACTAATCTATTAACTCTCTTAGAGTATCCGCATCTTTTATTAGGATAATTACGTCCTAGACTTTAGCCTTAAGTCCCTATTTATACTGTGCTATAAGCGCCCTATTATTCCACTTAACCTGTGTAGCTAGTGTTTAAAACTGTGTTGTATACTTAATTACTAAAGTGCGTTGTACTAAGTTTTAAAGCTTCCGTTCCGCTATAGTTATAGCTTTTGGGTCTCTAAATATCTGTGTTAGTTGCTCTATAAACCTGTTCTAACTGGCAAATATATACTGTATATCTTGGTTAGTAGTTGTTATGCCATTAGCCTATATTTCCGTAAGATATGGCTTAAACCACTTAAGTGCCCTCTCCATTAGGAATAATCCTGCATAGGCTATTTAATCTAATAATATTGCTAACTTCGCTCCTTCCTATACTACCTTAAAGTATATTTGCGTAAGAAATCCTTTAAGCTTTAACTTCTCTCCTAAGAATCGTTTAATTAAAGGTAACTTAATCTTTACTACTCCAATTCCATTAATGCGTTCTTTAAGTATCCTATTATTGTCTTATAAGTAATTAACCATTTCTTATAACTAACCTTATATAACCACTTGAGAATCCCTATTGTCTATACTAGTATTACCTGGCCCTAAGGTTGTAGCTCCTATTAATACTGTTGTGACTAGTGCTGCTCTTAGTGGTATGTTATTCGATTTTGTTCCAATACTATAACCTTAGTAGTGAATATGTAACGGAACCTTGTAGTAGGAACTACGGTGGGTTTTATTATTAGGCTGGGTATATAGGTACAATAAAATAACAACGTAATAATAACTAGTAAAGTGGTTGCCTAACAGATTAACTCTAATTATATTCTGAGATTTATTACAAGGAGAGAACTATCTACGGTAGGGACTAAGGTCCTTTAAATACACAACTATACTCCTAAGAAATCCTCTCTTGTACATAAGGTACGTGTTGTCTGTATTAAACGTAACGTCCCTTCCGTTTAACACAGTCAATACGTTCAACACCACGTGACCTCGGTTACTATTCCTCGTCACATAGTTCCACCGGATCTATCCTAGACTGTGCCTATATTAACCAACTAGCTTCCGCCGACTCCTCTCTAAGTAGTTGTAACATTGTACTTAAAGCGTCCGTAACAGCTGCTCTGCGGTCACTTCACTCCTTGCCTATCTGCTTTAGACCTTAGGCGTACTATTAGGCAGTCTTGTAATAGGCCTAGAAGTTATAGTCTTTGTCTACTACCTTGACTTCCATTTGGACGCGTAGGCTGTTATAAAGCTTATTATAAAGCTCCTCTTTCTACTGGTCTTGTGGCATCCTTGAGATATTTGCTAGCCGTATAAAGTTAGATTAGAAATTATTAAAGTCTCCTAGGTACGGCATCTTAAGGCCTTTAAATTCCTGCTGGGCCTTAATACGGCGATCTGGGTCCTTAAAGACGTTCTCTAGGAACTTAAGTACTTCTTTGCTGGTAGGGTTGCGTTCCGTATTGCGCTCTGCCTCTAGGTAGGGTAAGAGGTGGTTATAAGCTTTGCCTCCTACACATGTCTTAATATACGCCACTTTTACATCCTTTTCCTGATCTGGGTTGTCTTAATAGAACTAGTCTATATTAGATTAAAGCTTGTTTTATATATAGCCGCTCCAGGCATGATAGGTAGGCTCTTTCCTATCTATTAGCATAGGTAGGTCTAGAAACTTTGCTATGCATCCTAGGCCCATAACACTGCTCGTCTAAGAGAGTGGTGTCCCTTCTTATATTATCCGTAACGGTATACTTCCTCACTCGCTGTCCTCCCAATCTAGGGCTTATATAGTGACCTTACGGCCCATCCTTAATATCTTCCAATTGGCCTTGCGGAGCTTGTCTGTCCTGTTGTCTAAGTGCTCCTTAAGCTCCGCTATCTTTGCCTCGGCCTCCTCTTTCCTATTAAGGGCCTTATGCGCGTGGTTGTTTGTAAGACACCATAGCATAGCAATCTGCTGTTCCATCGCCTTTCTTTATATTCCCTAGAGCTTTAGCTCTTCTATGAGTTCGGTTATAGGGATCACGGCTAGGCTTTAGGTGGTCGCGGCTGTGTACTCTCTCTTTATCTCTATTTTAAAGTATATAGGGTTCTCGTCGTCTTCTAATTACGCTATAAGACGGTCCTATTTGCTCTTTATATTGTCCGCGAGCTCCGTCTCGCCGTAGTACGGTTAGAGCTCCGGCGGCTCGAGTGACGCGTCTACGGGTTCCTTACGTGCTGCCAGCGTTGGGTCAGTAGCTATCTCTAGCGCGCTAGGTCTTAACGCGCTCCTTTTTACTATAGTGTCTCTTTTGCTTTCTTAGGCAACTCTTGCTACTAAGATTATAATTGGGGTAATCCTTTTAATCTAATTGCTGCAGTCTCTTCTTTTAGCTGCTTAATCCACTGTCGCAATTGCCTGCCTCAAGCAGGGCTTAGAGGGTTAATTGGTCTATAGTCGTGGTGGTAGAACAGCCCTCTGTCTGGCTACGCGTTTAACCGTTGGACCTAGTATTGTGTCGCCTCTATAGGCTAGTTGAGGTTGACCTTAGTCTAATGTCACAGCTAGCTTTCTGTGGGAGCAATCCGATAGATCAAGCAACAATAAGGGGCTATATTATGAATAGACTAAGGTAAGGGCTCAAAGAAAGGGGCGCGGTAGACGACTATGTACATGTTCGGTCGTCGGGGCAACGTTGGGGCAACGTTGATCCGTGACCGACGACGCCTCGATGGTAGCTATGTAGACGAACCGTCACATACTAGATGGGCTCTATTTAACTATACCGCGCGGTATATTTAGATCCTTACTATCCTTATTATAATAATTAGACAAATTTAAATCTATATTACCCCAGTTTTAAGCTAAATTCTTATTAAGCGCCTTCTTAATTATGCTGGTGTAATCGCTATAGGCTATTTTACCAGCAAGCAGCTCCATTAATTGCTTATAGTAAATAGGCCATTTTGTTTTAAAAGGCCATTTTTTAACATGGCTATTAAAATAGCCCTTTATAACGCCTTTCTTATTAGTCTATAGTAAGCTAGTAGCTTTATATTTACCCTACCCTAAATATACCTTAATATGCGCCTCCTATTTATGGGATATAGCCTTTTAATAATTATACTTATTTGTTAACTAATTAAGAGTAAGGTCCTGGCCCAATTTAACTTTAATATAGGCAATAGCATTAACGTAATTAGTGGCTTTAAATGTAGCTCTATTAGTTTCCTTGCCCTAGGTAACTAATAGCTTTAAATACTCTAGAAATGCCTTACTTAATGCCTTAAGCTATACTAATTAAGGCTTCTTACTAGAATTCTCACCCTTTACCGCCTTCTTCCTCCATATCTTTTTAGCAGGTGGCTTGGAACTAGCACTAGCAGCTATCCCTTACACCGATAGTGTGTTCGGAGTTGTGGCCCGTGCACAGCAACACCAAAATCGACAAGAGTTTACGGCTTCAAGTTGGTGTTCCCAGACCTGCGGAGGATAGGCCGGATAGGCCTCTTGGATAATAGACCTATTAGCTGATAGTATCCGGAGACTATCCGGATAGTCTCCGGATAGTCTTGGCAAAAACCCCTAATATACTTACACTTGCAATGCACCCCCAATTATTAAATAAATGATTTTTTTATTGGTATAGATTTATAGAGCTTATAAAGCGCTTTAAAATGGTACCACTTTTATCTAAATATCCTAAGGATAAGTAATATTATATAGATATAAAGCTTATAAGAGCTCCGCGGAATAAGGCTTACCCGCATAGAGCTCTACGGAGGCTCCGCACAAAGCTCTGCGTACGGAGGCTCTGCGTGAAGCTCTGCGGAGGCTCCGTATAAAGCTCTGCACGAAGCTCTAGCAAATACCTTTAGCTTTCCTACTAATTAGATATCTCCTTTCTACCTTTTTTATTTATACTTCTCTTTATATAAAATACTATAAAGAAAAATAAAAATAGGAAAAAAGAGAGGAGACCCAGTAGTTTAAATTTAGTAACTTTTATCTACTCCTTATTATCCTCCAGTTTCACAATCCGATCCTTACCCTCTAGTGCTCCCACTGCCGCCACTATAGGCTAATAATTTATATTATACAACGAACATTAAGCCCCATGATCCCACTACTTGTAATTTCTATAGCACCCACTATAGAACCCTAGGAGACTCTAATATTTAGTAAAGGGGTAAGGGCCTACTAGATAACGTAGAGTCGCCATACAAGCCTCGTAAGGCTAGTATTAATTAGCTCTCTGCCTTGTACGAGTAATATAGGTTACTTATAATTATATTTAGAGACCTACGGCTCTAAATTAGAATTGCATTTATATATAAAGGCCTCCCTGTCTAAACCTGCTTCTCTAATACACCCCCTACCTAAGCCTCTATATTAATTGCCGGTAAAGCTTCTACCCTCTCCTGCTTATCCTAAGAGTAGTTAGTTATATAGGTATCTTATATAGAGAGGAGAGTTTACTTATATTATGGCAATATTGCTGGAGAATCTCTTATATAATAGGGCGGGAAGTATACTAGATAATTATATTTCCCGATTTTTAATAAAGAACAATATTAGTAGGATTTAAACTTATAATCTATTAAGTTTAAAGTTAGTATATATTTACCTACGCCACCTACGCGCCTTTAGTGGTTACCTTTTACCTAAAATTATTTTATTTATATGCCCCCCTTCCCCCCTGTTGGAATGTTAGTTATGTGACGTGGTTATAGGACCACGAAGCGAGACTAGCTAGTCTGACCTTGGAGCAAACCCCTATTTCTAGACATCAACAACTACTAACTTTAATACCGCATACGTACCACTACAAGTGATATTCGTGCACGTTGATAATGCGAGTATACCGACACTGATTAGTAGACGTATAGATTAGGAAATACGCAATAAGCTAGAGCTTGAGAACCGTACTGGAAACAGTACACGGATCGCCTAGCCCTGCCTACTTTATTAAAGGAGAAAGCTATATTACCCTTAAAGCTTAAAACCACGTATTAGCTTAACTGCTGACGCGTTAGATTACCTAGAGAATTGTATCTTTACTTAGAGAAGATTATAACCTCCCTTAAGCTTAAGAGAATTTGTACTGGCCTTATAGCTAATACAATAGATTGCCGAGAGAATAGCAATTTTGCTAAGAATACTTTATAGGCCTAATGGCTGTAGAGGATGTATACACCCTTACCTTAAACCTTGACCTTAACTTTAACCTTAAACCACAATATACACAAAGACACGATAATATGGAAATTAATTAAAAGGAGAGAATTGCCAAGTACGGCTACGGAATTGACTTGGAGATGGCTACAGATGATAATCTGACGGAGTATATAGAGACTAAGATGTACCTATATATACGATCTAACCTTATAGACTATTTATTGTGGACAGTATTTTAGGAAGACTTTAAGGACTTTACATTAGAGATCTTTAAATGAGTATAATCTAATACTAGAATGGGAATTCGTAAATACCTAGTTAAGAGAGGAGTATATATTGTTAAGCAAGATAAGAGATACTCCCTTAGCAAAGTGCTGATGGACGTCGCCAATAAAGAAGAGTTTCACGAATAGATAGATAAAGAAATTAGTCTAGCCCTTATTAATATTAAGCCAATAATTACTGTGGCTCTGCAAGACTGACTTAATTTGACCCTAGATAAGCTTGCTATAGTTCTACTAGCGTTAACACCTTTCTATAGTCCCTCACTAGCTACTCCATTAACTCTACTAGCTATTCCAACTGCTGCACTACTAGCTATCCTAACTGCTATACCACCAGTTGTCCTAATCGCTGCACTGTTAGCCACTCTAATTGCTACCTTTGCTACCCCTGCTACCCCTCCTAATCCTTAATCCTCTAACTATAACTAAATCCACACCCTTATTGACCAATTGCTATGGTTAAGAGAGCAGTAACTATAGCAGCCGCAGCAACCGCAACAGCTATATATATATACACTACCTAAACCGGCCGTGCTTAGTGTGGAGCAAGGACCTAGGCAAGGACCTAGATATAGCAAGAAGGTAGCCATGATTATAAAGATCTATATAGATAACCAAAAGTACAACGGAGTTAGTAACAGCTTTAGCTTTAAGTTAACTATCTTCTACAACATCTGCAAGAGATCTGGCTTACTACTAGAAGGCTACGCAGTGGCACTCCCTAGTATGCTAAAAGGGCTTGCTTAGGACCACTACTATAACAGCGACCTTAAGTTAAGACCTTTTACTAAAGCCTGTAACTATATGCGACAGTTCTTTAAAGGGCTAGAATACTACCGCAAGAACCTTATAGAGTGGAACAGCATGACCCTCTAAGGAGTTATGGACGAGAACCCTAATAAGTTAATCTATTAGAACTTCCAACTGCTTATAGATAAACTGCTAAAGTAATGTTATAGACTATACCTAGACTTCCGTATAAACCGTATTCTTATAAATAAATTAGTTACTACTTACTAGGGAGTGCTAGTATGCCATATTACTATCTCTAACCCTTTAGAAGACCTTTTTTAGTTAATTAGCAAGCTATAATCCTCTATTGTCGTATAGGAAAAAGAACACCCCTTATAGGCCTTAATAAGACCATCTCACTAAGCCTTTTTTATGGATTAATGCTACTATTGGAATGACTAGGATCGAGACTAAAATACTAATTGCTACGGCAGTAATTGCTCTTATAGAACTAATGGCAGACTAAAGGCCAAGTGCTATGTCTGCAAGAAGGAGAACTGCCGTTCTTAGAAACATATAGAAGAGGAGCGTAGTCGGTCCAGAGATGACTATAGGAGACGCTTTATTGATATTAAGGGCCGTAATAAGGGTAACTTTGACAACCACTTTAAGCAATACGTCGCTGCTTGCGAAAGAGATAAAGATGAAGATTTAGACTTTAAAGCCTACATATAAGACGCTAATGACTCTAGGAGCGATACTGGAGAACCTAACGATAGTTCTGCCTATATTACTACCTTTGGAATACTTACTATAGAGGAAGCAACCTCTATAAGCGTAGAGCTAGCTAATAAGGCTTATATATACCTGCTTACGGCGTTAGAACTCACTATGGAGTCTGCCACGGAACCCTATATAGAGACTGACCCATTCGCCTATAATACGGCCATAACTATAGCGTCACGATACACCTTAACGGTCTTTATGGGAATTATAATCGATATAGGTGCTTTGCGTAAGTCTATGGCTGGCTATAGCCAATTCTAAGCCCTATAGGCCGTAGATAAGTCTATAAGTCTTAACACGTTAACTAAGGGCCAAGTAACTATCTAATTTGGGATTGGAGCCTCTATGTCTATTGGAACTATAGACGTTAACAGCCCTGTAGGCAAGGTATAATTCTATATTATTAAAGCAGATACTCCTTTCCTACTTTGCTTAGTAGATATGGATAGACTCTATATTAAATACGATAACCTAAAGGACGTTATTATTACTTGCACTAAAAAGGTGCCAGTAGTTAGACTATTTGGCCACCTATTTCTTGTATAGAGCTTCTCTTTGCAGTCTTATCTGGTTGAGTCTTTTAATGTGAACCCTTGCTACTTAACTAATATAGAGCTATAACGTCTGCACCGTTAATTTAGTCACCCGTTAGTTAATAGACTGCAAAAGCTTCTTAATAAGACTGGCTATGGCTATAATACTGATAGATCTGCTATTAAAGAGCTAACTAGACTCTGCCACTACTACTAGAAGTTTAGCAGATCTCTAAGTAGATTTTACTTTACCTTATAAGACGATGTTAATTTTAACTATAATATTATTGTTAATATTATGTATATTAGCGGCTCCTCCCTATTATACGTAGTTAATAAAGCAACTCGATTTTAAGCTGGTAGATGGCTACGAGATATTAGCGCTAAGCATACTTAGGACGTTCTATAAATGTGCTAGATTAATAGCTATTTAGAACTACTAGACTTAATTACTATAAATACTGGGAAGAACTTTGTTAGTAAGGAGTTTAAGCACTATGCTGCTACTATAGGAGTAACTATAAAGTTAGTTCCAGTTAAATTACACAATTCTATTGGAATGGTAGAGCGCTACTATAGTCCGCTATAATGAGCCTACTAAATTATTATATCTGAAATCCCTAAAATTAGCAAGGAGATGGCCCTATAAATGGCTTTTAAAGCTATTAATAATACGGCTGGCTTAGAAGGCCTAGTTCCTATACTCCTAGTCTTTAGAGCCTACCCCTAAATAGTTAAATTGGACGCACTATTACCTTTAGTTGTATAGTGAGCTGTGGCTATTAAGAAAGCAATAGTGGAAATCTAGAAGCTATAAGCTGAATAATAGATCGCTGACGCTCTTAATACACGAAATGGACAATAAACTGACGCTATTTATGGCCTCCTACCTAGTTCGCCTGTCTTAGTCTGGAGAGAAGGTAATACTGGCTAAAGCGGTTATTGGGACGGGCTATATATGCTACTTACCGTTAACGGTAAGACCTGCACTGTAAAGCTACTAAATGGGCCTATAACCTTCCGCTCTATGGTTGTAAAACTTTACCTACTGGACCTATAAGACTTAGTTAAACTATAAGAGTCTGTTAAATTAGCTAAACTAGTACCTATACTAGCTAAACCTTAATTGTTACCTAAAGCTGAACTATAGCTACCGCTAAAGCGAGGCAGAGGTCGCCCCTGTAAATACCTATTGCTTATAGCTGTTACAGACACAGCTGTTACGAACGCTATAATAGACGTAGATGCCCTTATGGGTGATATTATAGATATAGCTGATATTGCTATCTACTTGCAGGACAATAATACCGTAGATATAGCTGACACTACTATTTACTTATAGAACGATAGTAATACCTAGTTTAGCGCTTTATGGTAAAAGGAGGTTATAGGCCTACTTAAGAAAGGCGTCTTTAAGATTATTAAGCTACATAATATACTAAAGGGGGTTAGACTCTTTAATTTACGGTTTATTAATAAAATTAAGAATAAGGGAACTAATAAAGCCTTTAAGAAATTATAACTTGTTATATAGGCCTATAATAATTTAGAGAAAGAGCTAGTCCTTACTTAGTCACTAATAATTTAATAAGTTAGCCAGCGGCTAATTCTCTATATCGCTGCTATACTACTATAGATATAACTCTACCTCTAAGATATCTTACAAGCCTATATCCAGTCTACTATAAACCTAAACCGTGAGTTCTATATATAACCACTATATAAGCTAAACAAACAATTGGGAATTAATAAGGACTCTATTCTAAAGGTTATAAAGCCACTTTATAGAGTGCCTAAAGCTGGAAACCACTGGTTTAAGACCTACTATTTATACTATATTAATTAGCTGCGAATGGACCAGTCTATATATAACCCTTACTTACTTTACAGCAATAAACCTTTTAGAATTGTTGGCTTATAGACTAATAATACGCTGTTTCTTATAGATAATACCTTTGCAAAGGCTGAATAAAGCGAACTATATAAGGCTGAATTTATAGCTAAGGAGTAAGAGTAACTGACTACTAATATACTAGTTAAGTTTAATGGAGGACTTATTTAATTAGTATAAGATAAGAGTATTACGCTAACGCAAAAGCGCTAGTGTAAGAACCTTAGTATGGTTAATACTATGCTGGTAAATAGCACTAGCTCTAGAGGAATTACACGTGGCCTACTTACGCTAAAGGACTAGTATATTGCTTAACGCGCTAGAGAAGCTTATATTGCCTTAATCCGTTAACTAGAGGCTTTATTTAACTTATCCTTTACTGCCCAGGTAACTAATCCTAAAGAGGTAAATATAAAGGAGTTAAATAAGCGCCTAAGTTAGCAGATTTAGAACTTATATAGAGGTCTTAAGTTTATTAAATTAGAGGCTAAGACCCTATAGCTCTTAGTCTTTATAGACGCTTCCTTTACTAATAATAAGGACCTTTCTTTGCAAATTGGCTACGTTATTATACTAGCTAACGCAACTAAGAAGGCCAATGTTATCTATTAGAGCTTAATTAAGTGTAAAAGAGTTACTAGAAGCGTTCTAGCTTCTAAACTCTATAGAATGGCTTATAGCTTTAATATTGCCGTCGCTATTAAGTCTATGGTAGATAAGGTCCTATAGATTAACCTCCTACTTGTGCTTTGCACCGATTTTAAGTCGCTATATAACTGCCTTATACAACTCGGAACCACATAAGAAAAGCGATTAATAATTAATGTAATATACCTATAATAAGCCTATAAATGTTGGCAGATTATAGAGGTTAAATAGATTAATAGTAAAGCTAACCCTACGGACGCGATAACTAAGGGGAAGCCTTGCGTTGCCCTATAGTAACTTATTAACACAAACCAAGTTAATATATAGGCTGTAGGTTAGGTGGAGCGTAAGGAGTAATAGAAGGTGGTTTACGGGTTGTAATAGTGCTAGGGCACGCCACCTACTATATTCTCCGGACCCTGAATTTAACTAACTAATTAGGATTTTTTATCCCTGGGATAAAAAATCGCTATTAGCTCGCTTACCACTAGCGCCTTAGTGGCCCTTGTAATATATTAACCTACTACCCCTAATAATTCTTCTTTTTCTTTTCCTTAGCTTAGTGTCCCCGTAATACAGCATTCTACAAGCTTTAGTTTAGAGGTATTAGTACAAGCTATAACACTAGTTATGTAATTACGGACCTATAAGAGGAGCGTGGAAACTATTGCGTATTAATTAGATCTTTAGCTATTACGTATATGCTACAAATAGTCTTAAAATAGACTTGGCTTTGGAGTATAGATTAGCCTTCTTCTTAGAGTTGCTCTAGTGTTAGAATGTTAGTTATGTAACGTGGTTACAGGACCACGAAGTGAGACTAGCTAGTCTAACCTTGGAGCAAACCCCTATTTCTAGACATCAATAACTACCAACTTTAACACCGCATATGTACCACTACAAGTGATATTCGTGCATGTTGATAATGCGAGTATACCGACAACCCCTTATATACTTTTCCTTATATAACTATAAGAGAATACTTAGAATCTTATAAGCTGTCTAGTCCTTCGCGCATTCTGATACCTTAAGTATTTATAGAGTAATACTTATACGATCCCATAGAACGCGACGTTAAGAACCTAAAAATACTCTCTCTGGCTTATTGCTTATTCTAGGTATTAAGAGAACTTTAATTGCAAGCTATAAGAGTTATAGAAATTTTATATACTAAAGAGGCTAGTTCCACTATTAAATAGCTGTTGTATGGCTATTAAGTGGAATTGGATTCTTATTAATATAGGTATTAAACTTATCTAGACTTTGCGGACGAGTATATTTTAAATAATGCTGAAGACGAGCCTTATAGAAGGCAGAGAGGTTTTCTTTAGGCTCTAAAGGCGACTTTTGAGTTTTCTTAGTTGCGTATAACATAGTTAAACCTAAAAGTATTGCTTTCTTACGGAATCTCTCCTAGAGCTTTTATACGCTAAAAAGCTTATTTTCTTTTTTAACGGTAATATAATCGTTCTAATCTTTTAACAAAGCTATATAACACTCTGGGTTAAGAACTCATGCCGCTAAATAATAGGGAGAATTATCTAGCTTCTTAATATACTTTATAAGCTTTTCCTCAGCACATTAGAGTTAAGGAGTTATAAACTTATCCTTAGCCTTAGTAGCTATTACCTATAGGAAAGTTAACTAAAGAAATATTAAGAGTATTATATAATATACTAATATGGTCTATATTATATCCTTAAGAATATTAACCAATTCTAGAACCCTCTTTAGTGTTATATAATCTCCTTAAAGAAATAGAGTTGCTTTGTGGAAAGACTGTTAGCGACTCAGTCAATCGAGGCACGAGCACGGCAAGAGGGACGCGCAAGCCTGTACAATTGGTAGTCTATAAACGAGGATCCAAAGCTAGAGAAAGGAAGGAGAAGAATAGCAGCGCCGCTTGATATTTTATGCGGTTCTTTAGTCACGTGACTCGCATCTACCATAATCCACGTCTGCTAAGATCCACCGTTTTCTACTAGCGCCGTAACATTACCCCCCCCCTCCAAAAAAGCCTACCCTCAGGCTTTGTATATCCATATTATATCCATGGGGTATTCTTGTCTTTATGCTTAATAGGCAGCCTATTATCTTCGCTATACTAGCACTCTATCCACTTATTAAGGTACTTTGGGGGTTTGGGTTTGTTAGGGTATTAGTTATAAAATTCTTTAAGTCTCTAGGGGCAGCCTATAAAGTTCTAGGTGGGGTACTAGGTTAGGTTTAAATTGTAGCCTTTCTATTAGATATAGTATTATAGCGTTCCTTGTACTAGTTTATAGGCTAGTATTTTATTAACTTCCTATTTATTGTTGCTATTAACTTAAATTGGTAGGGGAGGCTTATTCTTTTATCTAGGTAGTAGGTTATTTATAGCCTTCCATAGCTTATCTGGCAAAAAGATAGGATAGACTTTAATTAAGTCTAAGAGCTTAACCTTATATAAGTTGCCTTCTTTATTAAGGATCTTATATAGTCCTACTATTTTATAGTCTAGCTTATGGCTAGGCTGTTCTGTCTTTTAGTTCTTTGTTGTAACCTAGACCCTATTATCTATAGTAAAGTTAGGCTTGCGCCTATGCTTATTTGCCTACTATTCTATTAATCTTTAGGCCTTTTCTAGATTTATATAGGCTACTATCCAAGCTTCTTCTAAGCGTTTAGTATATTGCTGGGCTTCCTTATAAGACAGTTTTTCGCGTATGGTTTATGGCCCCTCCGGTCTTTCCCAGTTAAAGCTTATATAGGGTAAGTATCCCATTTTTAGCTAAATAGGTGCAAATCCCGTAGAGTTATAGAGTAGGGTTGCCTGGGTGTAGTCTATTAAGGGTAGTAGTTTGCCCCAGTTATTCTAGAAGTAGTTAATAAAGGGCCGGAGCCTTTGGTCTAAGTATTAATTTACAATCTCTATCTAACCGTCTGTTTAGGAGTGGTATGCTATAGAAAGCTTTAGCTTAATACTAAGGATCTAAGTAAACTTATTCCAGAAGGCTGATATAAACTATAGCCTGTAATTAGATATAATAGTATCTAGTGGTCCGTAAATTTGGTAGACATAATAGATATATAGTTGGGCTACCTCTTTGGCATTAATATCCTTGTAATAGGGGATTAAAAACAGGCGCTTGCTAAAGCGGTTAACTAGGATTATTACTATATTATATCTGTTACGGTTTATAGGCAGCTTATAAAAGTCTATAGAGATATACTACTAGGGGCGTTCTGGTATTGGGAGTGGCTTTAATAGTCCTAGGGTTTTATCCCATGGAATTATAGACCTATAGCAGTTGTTATAGTTCTATATATAGCGGTTAATATCTATAACTATTCTAGGCTAGTAGTAACGGTTACTAATAATTTTATAGGTCTTATTCTTTTTAGGGTAGGCCGTAGAGACCTAGGTATATACTTCGGCGATAAGCTAGGTCCGTAAATTCTATTCCTCTGCCACTACTAGCCGTTCCTGGTGCTTAAGCAGTCCGTTTTTAAGGGACTATAGGCTAGTAGTATCCTTTACCTTTTCGCGGTACTCCTATAGAGAAGGGGCCGTACGGTTTGCCTATAGTAGTTTATTAATAAGGTTAAGTTCTGTGGAGTTAATAAGACATATCTTAGCATCTAAAGGGTTTGTATTTAGCTCTACCTATATCTAGGGGTTAAGGTGCTCTGGTTATAGTAGTGTTTAGGTCTGTAATAAGATCTTTATAGCCACCTGGTTACCTAGGTCCTATTTATGCCTTATAAGAGTATCCGCACAGTTTATAGTGCCTGGTCTATATATAATTAAGAAGTTAAACTAAGATAGGATATCCGCCTAGCGTGCCTACTGGGCCATAAGGGCCTTGGTTATTATAAAGTATTCTAGGGCCTTATAATCTGAAACTACCTTAATGGGCTTAGGGGTCCCCTTTAGCTATACACACTATTGCTAAAAGCTAGAGATAATAGCTAGTATTTCTTTATCGTGGATGTGGTAGTTTAGCTTAGCATCTATTATAGTCTTTAAATAGTATACAATAGGGTGCCATTCTCCATTTGGTTGCTTTTGGGAGAAAACACCAGCTATCGCGCTATTTAAGGCATTAGTTTCTAGTATTAAGGGCCGTTCTGGGTTAAAGTTGGTAAGTAGGGGAGCTAATACCAGCCGTTTTTTAAGCTTATTAAAATCCTGCATATATATGGCGTTAAAGTGGAATGGCTGGTCTTTCCTAGTAAGGTAGTTAAGAGGCTAGGTAATTCTGCTATAGTTCTTAATAAAGCGTTAGTAGAAGTTATAGAAACCTAAAAATAATTATACCCCTTTTATGGTCTATAGGGGTATCCACTGGTTAATTACAGCCGTTTTCTCTAGGTTGGCCTTAATTCTGTTTATACTAATAATAAAACCTAGGTACTTTATACGCTTAATACTAAATTCCAATTTCCTAATATTGGCCTAGAGACTAGCCTCGCGGAGCCATTATAGGACTTTATAGACATGCTCCTTGTATTCTAACTTATTCTTAGAGTAGATTATAATATTATCTAGGTAGACTATATAGAAGTCGTTAAGGTAGTTAAAGAGTATATTATTTATATATCGCTAGTATGTAGCCAGTCCGTTAGTTAGTCTAAAAGGAAGTACTTTATATTTATATGTTCTATAACGGGTCTAAAATATAGTAAAATCTTCTAATCTAGGGTCTATTCTAATCCGGTAAAAGGCCTAATAGATATTAAGCTTAGTAAAGATCTTAGCTCTACTTATTTAGGTTAAAGTCTTATTAAGTAAGGGCAGTGGGTAGCGGTTTTTATGGGTTATGTTATTTAGCTTATAGTAGTTAATGCAGAAATAAAGTCCTCTATTTAGCTTTTTAGTAAAGAGAATAGGCGAGTTAAAAGGGGCTTAACTAGGTTTAATAAAGCCCTTATTTAGGTTATTAATAAGGTACTGCTTTGTAGCCTATAATTCGGCAGTAGACTACTAACGAAGGGGGCTATAGTTAAGTGTGTCTTTCTTATCTGGCTCAATCTTAATCTTATAGTCGTATAGTTGGTGAGGCGGGAGTATATCTAATACTACCTTGGAGAATACGTCCTTAAATTTCTAGTATTAATGGGGTAGTTTCTGTTTTACTAGCTTCTTATTTATAAGCTTGCCTTTTTATTTACTAAGCTTATTTTCCTTTTCCTTAATTATTTGATTAATTTTATATAAGCTAGTAGTAAAGGTAACGGTATTAGGTTGGACTAAGTTCTGGTAGAATCTTATAGCGCTAATATAGTAGATATTAACTGGTGGGAGGTCCGTAGGTTTCTTTATAGACTGTTATTAGGCCATATTTTGCGGCCTAGGGTTTATAATCTTTCTTAGCTCCTATTCCATTTTCTACAAGTTATCCCTCTGGTTTATATATTTAGTATAACATCTAATACTCCTTGCTATTCTTTATAGCTGTATAGGGCCTAAGTTCCCTATGGGGAGCTCCGCTAGCCTTTTACTAACTTTTTTAATCTCTAGTATAGGTGGTATAATATAGGTAGTTTAGGGGCGGTATAGTATACGGATCTATTATGGGTTAAGCTATATGTTCTTTTTAAAAGCCTAGTCCCTATATATAGCATTAGCCTAGTAAATGGTGTTTATTTATGGCCATATAAGGTTTTCTATTATAATGCTAATTTTCTTTATAAAAGAGGGTATTAGGGGTAGGATTTTGGGCTAAATAAGCCGTCTACTCTATACATTAAGCTGTAAGCCTAAATAGGCTAGCTATTTTCTTTTTAAAATTATGTTGTGGCTTCCTAGGTCTGTAATAAGAAAGGGGATGTTATATTGCCTTTGTCTGTCTACACGGAGGTAAATCCATAAGATAGTTATAATAGGTAGTCCTATCTGTCTATTATACCCGCGAATAGGAATTAGTTTGGGCAGTTCTTTAAGGGGTATATTTAAAAGGTTAGCCAGCCTTACAGTATACTAGGTGTTTATTAAGGCAAAGGCATTTACTCTAGAGTCAGCTAAAGCAGAGGTTAAAACTTAATATCTATTGCGGAATAAGGTATAAGGGATAGTGTAGCTTCTTCTACTAACTAGCTAACCTAGATTAATATATAATATATCAATCCCTTTTAACCCTAGAGAGAAGTCTTTCTCTAGGGTTCCTCTTTTTCTAACTCTATACTGTCTTCCTAAATTAATAGAACCTTGCCTATTTTTGCCTTTGTCTAGCAATTTTTTATAAAGTGGTTTTTCTGGCTATATAAGAAGCAAGCTCCTTAATTACTAAGGGCCTATTTATAGGGGTTGTTATACGTAGGCTAAGTATGCGCTGGACCTGTAGTAGGACTAGCTATATGGCTAGCTGCTAAATTAATGGCGGGCTATATGGCTAGTGCTATAGGAGTTATAAATCGTGCTAGGGTGTTATGGGCCGTTTATAAAGTGCTTGTAGTCTAGTTTAGAGAGTTTCTAGCTTTATACTGCTTAGACCATGCCTTAATTTAATAAAGGCCTTGGTTAATAGCTAGGTAGTAGTCTATAAGTACCTTTAGCGTCTGTATAGTAGTAAAAACTAGTAGTATGGCGCGCTGTAGGTCTAGGGTAAGCTTGTTAAAGAGGTCTAGTATTAGGTCTTTATAGGGAATTTAGGCTTGGCCGGCTAGGTATAAAAAGCGGGTCTAAAAGGCTGAAAAGGTTTCTGTTGTCTTTATATTAAGAGCTTTATAATTAAGGTGGGCGTTCTATGTCTTAAAGGGGTCCTTATAAATGGAAGACAGGTAGTTAACTATCTCTTCTTTAGAGAGGAAGGGGTCTACTAAGTCCTGGGTGTATTGCGGATATAGATACGTCTATGTGTTCCTACTAGTACGGCCGAAGACGTAGGCTATTTTAGCTTAGGTAGTAGGGAAGTGGTCCGCATTAACTTTAAGCTTATTTTATAGTTAAAGCTTCCAATTGTTAAATATAGGGTTAGTTCCGTCTGTAAGCAATAGGGGGTCCGTAACCTTCGCGGACCGCAATAATGCTAATACTGTATGTTAGGCTAGGGTTTTAAGGACTATAGCAAGTTTCTAGGTGTCTAATAACTCCTTGCTAGGTATAGGGGTGTCTCTAGTTTTAAGCAGCTTTTAAAGCCGTTTAATTTTAGCATTAGCTGCTGCGAGCTCTTCCTGGGGGGTTAAGATGGCGACTGTTTTACTATTAGAGGTATTTATGGGTCCTATAGTGGCTTTACCGGCTGCTGTATTTCTTGGCATGGTAATAGGGGTATTAGGTAATTTCCGGTGTTTGTTTATTTTCTAGGGGTTCTAGTCTATGCGTGTCCTATTCTTAGGTTTTGCGTTCTATTTGTGTTCTTTTGGTTCTTAGGGGTCTGTCCTGTCCTTATGGTTCTAGTAATGTCCTTAGGGTCCTATTCTATGTCCTTTATAGATATATTTAAGTTCCTTCTTAGGAAGAAAGAGTAGTTAAGCTTTGGATAATATTAGCGACTTAGTTAATTGAGGCACAAGCATAGCAAGAGGGACGCGCAAGCCTATACAATTGGTAGTCTATAAACGAGGATCCAAAGCTAGAGAAAGGAAGGAGAAGAATAGCAGCGCCGCTTGATATTTTATGCGGTCCTCGAGTTACGTGACTTGCGTCTACTATAATCCACGTCTGCCAAGATCCACCGTTTTCCACTAGCGCCGTAACAAAGACTAAAAGAAATTATAAATTGTATAAAGATATATCCATTTACTTATTAAGAGGATATTATCTTTTAAGTTATCCTTATAGTGCTTTATATAGAGTTAAAGCCTAGCCTTTACCTTATCCTCTAGAGCTATATATAGTATAAGAAACTAGCTATTCCATCTTATACGATTATTAAGAGGAATTATTTTATTAGCATGTTTAATAAACCATATTATATAGTTAGCTAAGCTACGGATATAAATAATATAGTTATAAAGCTTTCCCATCGGCGCTATAATATTTTAAATATTTTTACCCCTTTTATACTTTTTATCCAATGCTAGCTCTAATTCTTTATCCTTCTTTTTCTTTCTTTTAACTAGCGGTGGTACTTATTATACAACTTCTTCTTCTTCTTTCTCTTCTTCTTCATTTTGTTCCTTATCCTTTTTATTATATAAGTCTATAAGCTTCTTATCCCTTTTTAAACTAAATAGAAAGGCTTAAATAATAAGATTAATAATATGCCCCTAACAGCGAATTCTTTAATACATTGCAATTTAGTTAATTTTATACTTAAGGCTAAGCCATTGGCCAATTATATAATAGAGAATATTATTTAATCCGGTATTATCGCTAATAAGAGCTCCAATCTTTATTTTAATGCCATACTTAATAAGAACCAGACAAAGCGCCTTCTATTAATCTATACCACTCTAACTAGATATTATATAAAGGGTAATTAAGGGGTTCTAATATTAGCGACTCGGTCAATTGAGGCACGAGCACGGCAAGAGGGTCGCGCAAGCCTGTACGATTGGATTGTCTATAAACGAGGATCCAAAGCTAGAGAAAGGAAAGGGGAAGAACAGAAGCACCGCTTAAAGCTATATACAATCCTCTAGTCATATAATAGCAACTTGCCATTATGTAACGGCAAGTTGCGGCAATCTAATGGCAATTTACCAGTACCGTTTTCCACTAGCGCCGTAATATTACCCCCCCTCCAAAAAAGCCTGCCCTTAGGCTTTGTATATCCGTATTATGTCCGTGGGGTGTTCTTATCTATATACTTAATAGGTAGCTTATTATCTTCGCTATACTAGCACTCCATCTACTTGTCTAGATACTTTGGGGGTCCTGGCTTATTAGGGTATTAGTTATAGAATTCTTTAAGCTTCTAGGGGTAACCTATAAAGTTCTAGGTGGGGTACTAGGTTGGGTCTAGATTGTAACCTTTCCATTAGATACGGTATTTTAGCGTTCCTCGTACTAGTTTATAGGCTAGTATTTTATTAACTTCCCATTTATCGTCGCTATTAACTTAAATTAGCAGTGGAGGCTTATTCTTTTATCTAGGTAGTGGGTTACGCTAAAGGGCATAACGGTATATTTAAATTGCCCGAAGCGTGATGCGAATGCGGTTTTCTATTTATTACCTTCCTATATTTAGAGATTTGTAGCTTTCCATAGCTTATTTAGTAAGAAAACAGGGTAGACTTTAATTAAGTCTGGGAGTTTAACCTTATATAAGTTGCCTTCTTTATTAAGGATCTTATATAGTTCTACTATCTTATAGTCTAGCTTATGGCTAGGCTGTTCTGTCTTTTAGTTCTTTATTATAACCTAGACCTTATTGCCTATAGTAAAGTCAGGCTTGCGTCTGTGCTTATTTGCCTACTATTCTATTAATTTCTAGGCCTTCTCTAGGTTCTTATAGGCTTCTATCTATACTTCTTCTAAGCGTCTAGCATACTTCTGTGCTTCCTTATAAGATAGTTTTTTGTGTATAGTCTGTGGTCCTTCTAGTCTCTCCTAGTCGAAGCTTGTATGGGGTAAGTATCCTATTTCTAGCTAAATAGGTGTAAACCCTGTAGAGTTATAGGGTAGGGTTGTCTGGGCGTAGTCTATTATAGGTAGTAGTTTGCTCTAATTATCCTAAAAGTAATTAATAAAGGGCCGGAGTCTCTGGTCTAAGTATTAATTTATAATCTCCGTCTAACTGTCTGTCTAGGGGTAGTATGCTATAGAGAGCTTTAGCCTAATACCTAGGATTTAACTAAACTCGTTCTAGAAGGCTAATATAAACTGCGGTCTATGGTTGGATATAATAGTATCTAGTGGTCCGTAAATTCGGTAGATATAGTAGATATATAGTTAGGCCGCCTCTTTAGCATTAATATTCTTATAATAGGGGATTAAGAACGGGCGCTTGCTAAAGCGGTTAACTAGGATTATAACTATATTATATCCGTTATGGTCCGTAGGTAACTTGTGGAAGTCTATAGAGATATACTACTAGGGGCATTCTAGTATTAGGAGTGGCTTTAATAGCCCTGGGGTCTTATCTTATAGAATTATAGACCTATAGCAGTTGTCGCAGTTCTGTATATAGCGGTTAATATCTATAACCATTCCGGGCCAGTAGTAGCGATTGCTAATAATTCTATAGGTTTTATTTTTTCTAGGGTGGGCTGTAGAGACCTAAGTATGTGCTTTGGCGATAAGCCAAGTCTATAAATTTTATTCCTTTACCACTACCAGCCGTTCCTAGTGCTTAAGTAGTCCGTTTTTAAGGGACTATAGGCTAGTAATATCCTTTACCTTTTTGCGGTACTCCTATAGAGAAGGGGCCGTATGGTTTACCTACAGTAGTTTATTAATAAGGTTAAGTTCTATAGTGTTAATAGGGCACATCTCGGCCTTTATAGGGTCTATATTTAGTTCTGCCTATATTTAGGGGTTAAGGTGCTCTAGTTATAGTAGCATCTAGGTCCGTAATATAATATTTACAGCAATCTAGTTATCTAGGTCTTATTTGCGCTTTATAAGGGCATCTACACGGTTAGTTATACCTAGCCTATATATAATTAGGAAGTGGAACTAAGATAGGATATCCGCCTAGCGTGCCTACTGGGCTGTAAGGGCCTTTATTATTATAAAGTATTCTAAGGCCTTATAATTTAAAACTACCTTAATAGGCTTAGGGGTCCCTTCTAGCTATACACGCCAGTGCTAAAAGCTAGAGATAATAGCCAGTATTTCTTTATTATAGATGTGGTAGTTTAGCTTAGCATCTATTATAGTCTTTAAATAGTATATAATAGGGTGCCATTCTCCGTCTAGTTGCTTTTGGGAAAAGATACTAGCTATCACGCTATCTAAGGCATCAGTTTCTAGTATTAAGGGCTATTCTAGGTTAAAGTGGGCAAGTAGGGGAGCCAATACTAGCCGTTTTTTAAGCTTATTAAAGGCCTGTCTATATATAGCGTTAAAGTGGAAGGGCTGGTTTTTCCTAGTAAGACGGTTAAGGGGCCGGGTAATCCTACTATAGTTCTTAATAAAGCGTTAGTAGAAGTTACAGAAACTTAAAAATAATTATACCCCCTTTATAGTCCGTAGGGGTGTCTACTAGTTAATTACAGCTGTTTTTTCTGGGTCCGCCTTAATTCTGTCTGTACTAATAATAAACCCTAGGTACTTAGTGCGCTTAATACTAAATTCTAACTTCCTAATATTGGCCTGGAGACCAGCTTCGCGGAGCCGTTATAGGACTTTATGGATATGCTCCTTATATTCCAGTTCATTCTTAAAGTAAATTATAATATTATCTAGGTAGGCTGTGTAGAAGTTATTAAGGTGGTTAAAGAGTACGTTATTTATGTACTATTAGTATATAGCTAGTCCGTTAGTTAGTCTAAAAGGTAGTACTTTATATTTATATAATCCGTAGCGGGTCTAAAATATAGTCAGATTCTTAGATCTGGGGTTTATCCTAATTTGGTAAAAGGCCTGGCGGATATTAAGCTTTATAAAAATCTTAGCCTTACTTATATAGGCCAGTGTTTCTTTAAGTAAGGGCAGTGGATATTGGTCTTTATAGGTTATATAGTTTAGTTTATAGTAGTTAATGCAGAAACAGAGTCCGCTGTTTAGCTTTTTTATAAAGAGAATGGGTAAGGTAAAGGGGACTTAGCTAGGCTTAATAAAGCCCTTATTAAGGTTATTAATAAGGTACTACTTAGTGGCCTATAGCTTGTTGGTAGATTACTGGTGGAGGGGGCTATAACTAAGGGTGTTTTCTTTATTAGGCTTAATCTTAATCTTATAGTTGTACGGTTAGTAAGGCGGGAGTATATTAGATGCTACCTTAGAGAATATGTCTTTAAATTCCCGGTATTAATAGAGTAGTTTCTGTTCTACTAGCTCTTTATCTATAAGCTTGCTTTCCCTACTAAGCTAGTTATAGGCTAGGGCTTCCTTATCTTTAATTATCTGGTTAATTTTATATAAGCTAGTTATAAAGGCAACGGTGTTAGGCCGTTTTAAGTTCTAGTAGAACCCTATGGCACTAATATAGCAGATATTAACTAGTGGGAGGTTTATAGGTTTTTTTACGGACGTTCTATAGACTGTATTTTATAGTAGAGGGTTTATAGCCCTCCTTAGCTCCTATTCCATTTTCTATAAGTTATCTTTTTAGTCTATATATTTAGTATAGCATCTAATATTCCTTGCTGTTCTTTATAGCTGTATAGGGCCTAAGCCAGCTGGCTTATTACTAACTTTCTAGGTTTCTAGTGCCGGTGGTACAATATTAGTAGTTTGGGGGTGGCGTAGTATATAAACCCGTTGCGAATTAAGCTATATATCTTTCTTAAAGGCCTAGTCCCTATGTATGGCATTAGCCTGGTAAATGGTGTCTATCTATGGCCGTATAAGATTTTCTATTATAATGCTGATTTCCTTTATAAAAGAAGGTATTAGGGGTAGGGTTTTAGGCTAGACAAGCCGTCTACTCCATATGTTGAGCTATAAGCCTAGATAGGCTAGCTATTTTTTTTTAAGATTATATTGTGGCTTCCTAGGTCCGTAATAAGAAAGGGGATGTTATACTACCTTTATCCGTCTACATGGAGGTAAATCCGCAAGATAGTTATAATAGGTGGTCCTATCTATCCGTTATACTCGCGAATAGGAATTGGTTTAGGTAGTTCTTTAAGGGGTGCATTTAAAAAGTTAGCTAGCTTTACAGTATACTGTATATCTATTAAGGTAAAGGTATTTGCTTTAGAGTTAGCCAAAGCAGAGGTTAAAACTTAATATCTATTACGGAATAAAGTATAAGGGATAGTATAGCTTCTTCCACTAACTAGCCAACCTAGATTAATATGTAATATATTAATTCCTTTTAACCCTAGAGAGGAGTCTTGCTCTAGGGTTCCTTTTTTTTTTAACTCTATACCATCCTCCTAAATTAACAGGACCTTATTTATCTTTACCGCTATTAGGCAGTCCTTTATAAAGTGGTTTTTTTGGCTATATATAAGGGGACTTTGTAGACAGGGGGCTATAAGGACACAATTGTAGGAATAGATAGATTGTAGAGGAGACAAATCCTTAAGGAGGTAAGGCCTCTGGGATCGTGGAGACTATATACTAGGGGCACGTGCCTCCAGCATATAACCGACGGACGTCTAAGGGGTGTCCGGGGGTTGCCCTAAGGGCAACCCAAGGTACCGCAATAATATCCCTTACATTGCCCCCCCCCTTCTTGCGGTCGGCCCCCGATCGCCATTACTTTGCGGTAGGGAGATTATGGAGGGCTCGTCCCAGAAGGGGTTTAAAAAGATGTTAGTATGCCGCTATATATTATCTATCTATCTAACCCCTACTTTGAACTCCTGAAAACCTTAATAAGGAAAAAACATAACTAGAGAAAAGACGCGAGGATTGCCCAGAGACCTATTAAAAGCCTACTAGAAACGTGCCGGTGACTACCTAGGCTGACTTAAGGATTTTCATGCAACTTTATATCTAAGCCTTTACGCCGGTCTGCAATTAATTACGAGTGTTATAGGCAATTTGGTGTTCCTTATATAGTTCCATAGAACCTTTTAGTATTGGGTTTAGCGTATGGGGCCTTAGCTTACTACCATCTTTTAACTGCTAAGATATTAATCCGTAATCTCTTCTTATAATCCTCTACATCACTAATACATTACTTCCGCATTCGCCCTTTGGCTATCTAGTACGGTTGAGGTATCAATTAGTTAATTAAGGAGACCTATCTCCCAAGATTTAGTGCATATGCTTCCAAATCTAGTAGTCCTATGCTTATATAACTGGCATAGCTTCTCTACCTAGCAAACAGGAGGGACACTTCACAACAGCATCTATAGCCCTTATGCGATTGTCAAGAACGTCCGTGACGTTGTTCTTTAATACTGTAGCATTAATTAGGTATAATTTAACCTATATGTGTCTTTAATTAACGTCTTAGTTGCCTTCCCCAGCCGCGTTATCAGTTTTTGTAAGGAAGTGATAGTTAGATAATATATGCTTGTGTTTCCTTCCTTCTAAATAACGCTATTATAACGGAGCTACGTCGGCAAGGTTGCGGCTATTTACCAGAAGGGTATTAGAAGGTAAAGTATAAGACGCCTTGCTTATTAAGCTTAATCCTTTTCCTTAACACCTAACCCCCTATTATTAACCTTCGTCTAATTTTGGACGTATCTTTAATATATTATTAAGATTTTCTTCTTTTCTATTATTAATTTAATATGCCTCTTTATTCCCCTACTAACTGCTCTTCTAAGCCGATTTCTTAGTGTATCCTGGCCCTACCGTTGCATATAGAACCCTAACCTCCACTAACTCGCAACTAGTGCTGGTCCTACTTGAATGACTTTGCCTATATATCCTTAAAAGACTAAAAATCTAATAAGAGGATCCTAGAGGCCTATAATAGGATATACTATATAAGGTCGAATACCTTTAGTCCTTATAATTGTTGCATGCGTACCAAGAGCGGTAGTTGCGTTAAGGTGGGTTTTTCTATCCTATAGATAGTTTTTTATTACTGACTTTAAGCTTTCCAATAGCCCGGGCCTAAGTGGCGGCGTACTTTTAATGTTCTTAACTACTATATCGCCCGGGCGCTTTCTCATTCCAGTGCTAATGCTAAGCAACTAGGTCGAATTTGAGATTATACCACAGCCATTTATACCGCTCACAATTCCCAGCAAGCCAGCCAGCAACACTTGATGCGAGAGCAAGGTTGGTATACTGAGGATAGGGTGAAGGATGGGGATAATAAGAAGAAGGTCGCTATGTACCACAAGAAGGAGTTCGCGCATACACGTTAGGTTTCAAAAGAGCATAATATAATGCGTTATTAGGTAGGTTACCCTTTGGGTACCTAGCGGATAGGTAACTAACAGTTGCTATAGCAAGGTCTTGGTAGTTCTGGACTGTACCAACTAGCTAACGTCTCTGTTTATTCCGGGCTTAAGCGTATCTTTATTAACTATAAGCTTACACCGCAAGAGCTTTATTAGTACTGGTTTGGACCTAATATTAGTGTTAAGCGTTTAAGAATGTCTGCCCTAGCTATACCTTATCGTCCTACGCCCGTTTTTATGCCTGCTTATACCCCTACCAAGGGGTCTTATTCCCGTTAGCCATTACTTGGTGGCCCTATGGATACTAATCCTGCTCCTAAGGACGAGGCGTAGTGGCTCTAGGCATTTATGGTTTAGACTTATAGGATTTAGGATTTGTTTTTGTATATAGTAGTAGTTAAGGGCCTTAATTAAGGTGCTTAGAAGGCTTACGGAGAGGGCTTAGAAGCCTATAGGGAATATAATACTAGCAAAATGCCCTATTAATTCCTATGCTATGTACATAAAAAGGCTAAGGACGTCTCTTGCCCTAGGCTGTAGCTTTAACCCTTATAGTTTCTAAAGCGTATCCATTCTATGTCTAGTTTACTATAGCTACTTCTAAACCACCTTGGTATAGAATGGTAGCCATCTATTTCTTACTCTCTGGAGCCTTTCGCGGCCTACTACAAGCTTTCTTTTTGGGTTGTAATAATATAGTAGTATTAGAGCGCTTTCTGCGCCTTATAGATTGTGGACCTTGGTCCTAATATTCTTTTAGAATATCTTCGCAATACTTAAGGTGGTCCTCTGGTTTCTATATAGACTCTTTAGCAGGCTAGCCTAGCTATTTAACTTTATACTAAAGCTTGTTCTTGACAGACTTATAGCGTAGTATAGCTTTAACCTTATACCGCTCGCCCACCACCTTAGGGTGTTCAATTGGGCCTAGTTGGAAGTTCTTTTCCGGTAGTGGTCTATGCCATGGCTCTAGTAGGTTTATATAAAACACTAGATGTATATAGGCCATAGATAGGGGTAGCTAGAGATGGTAGGCTAGCTTGCCAATTTATTTCTTAACTTAGAAGGGACCTAGGTATCTTACATTAAGCTTCTTTAATGGTCGACGGGTCTTAATATTTATTAAATATAAAAGAACCTTATTACCTACTCCGAAATGCTTGTTCTGGTATTTGCAGTTGTACTAAAGTTTCTGCTGCTCCTAAGTATCTTGTAGGCTTTGCTTCGCATGCTTCTATTACTCCTCCCATACCTTAAGGTACCCTTATACTCTCCAGTAGATGTCCTTGGACTTCCTAGTAAGGTCCTATAATTAATCCTGCTGTCTTAGCCAGTGATTATTGGGTATACCATTAAATCCTAATAGTTGGACGCTGTAGGCAATCTGGATTGGTGCGTACTGATATAATACATGTTACTTTAAGTTATAAGCGTACTCCGTGTACAGAAGTAGCTCACACTAATTGTCTTGTTAGTAGTTTAAGTATATCCGTAGGTAAGACTCCAGTTCCTAGTTCTGGCGTTCCGTTTGCCCATCCGTCTGCAGGTAGAAAGCCGTACTATAACGGTGGTCTATCTTTAAATGGAAGCATAGATCCGACCAGTATTGGCTTATAAAGACGCTGCCCCTATTAGTAATAATGGAGTGTGGCTAATCTACCTTAAGAAAGCATTTCTCCCTAATTAGGTTTATAAGCGCTTATACATTAATTGTCTTATTAACGGGAAGGTATTAGACGTACTTTAAAAACCTATTAATAAGTACAAGGACCGAATTATATATTCGTCCTTACTTATCCTTAGATAGTGGGAGATCCGTAATAAAATCTATAGCGTAATATCGCTATGGTTTGTTTACAGGAGAAACCAATTCAAGTAAACCCCACGGCTTATACCTTTAGATTTTATATACTTGACACTTCTTGTAGTGGCTAATATACTCCTTTACTTCCTGCCTGAGCCTTAGCCAATAGTATTTGCGTTAAAGTAATTCCACTATCTTAACTTGACCATAGTGGCCGCCTAGAGGATTATTGTGATTCTTTATAAGAATCTTCTGCCGTAGATTTGCTTTATATGGCACCCAAACCTTACTATTTCTACGCAGTAGGCCCATTGGGTCTAGTTCCCAATTTTAGCGCCTTACAGCTTCCTTTCCGTTACGTTTCCGGCCTACTTCCGCATTGAAGATGGCATAGAAGGCGTCCCTCTATTACACCTTACGGATGAGATCCGTTAACCTTTTAGATAGTTCCCGGGTAAAAGCTATTTCGTCCTATACTGCTCCAAGTATAAGACTAGATAGTACTATAGATCTTACAACTCTTCAATGCGTATGCGTCAGAAAGGCGGCTATAAAGTTAAAGTCCTTTGGTTGTTATAGGGCTCTAAGTTCCAATTGCTCTATGGCTTCGCTATTGGCTTAAGGGGATAGCTCAGTAATTAGGGGTAACGTATTACTAGGTTCCAAACTCGTGTTAGGGACGTCCTGTCCAGGCATATTCAGGCCCTTATCAGAAACGGACTGGGTACCAGCCGGAACGCTACTAGATGCCAATAGGGTTTGCATTGCCTAAGACTTAATACGTAGAGCTGTGGGTACTCGAGCATCCTACACCCAGAGCTTGTTCTGTAATGTAGGGAGTAAGATGTCTATTATCTACTTTCCGTCTCCCGTTTTAAAGCCTTTGGCATAGTCTGGCCGTTGTAACGGTCTATTAGCAGGGTTGCTTTCCCCTAGCTTATATTTAATCTTAAAATCAAAACATGTAAGCTCTTCTGCCCATCTAGCTTACCAAGGTGTAAGCTCCTTCGTAGTTATAAAGTAGCGTAGATTATAATAATCTGAGAGTATATAAGTGGTATAGCTCGCGTGCTCGAGGTAATGTCGCCACTATTTAAAGCAGTTAACTATAGCTAGCAGTTCCTTGTTATGGGTATAATACCTAACTTTAGGGCCCTAGAATTTTCTATTATAGAATGCTACTAGTCTCTAGTAGAGCTGGGTAGCGTCCGGATGCCTATTAGGTTAGAGTAGGATACCAGCAAGAGTAAAATTCGATACATTAGTAACTATTATCAGTGGTTAATCTAAGTTAAAATGCCGCAGTAATAGAGCTTCCGTGAACTTTACTTGTAGTTCCTAAAAGGCCTCCTATACCTTTCTAGGCCATGTCCATGGTCTGTACTACTTAGTTAGTCCCTTCTTAGTTTTCTTTCTTTCCGCCTTTAAGCCTTTTGCTCCTTAGGTCGGGTCTCGGGAAGCTTTTATAATGTGGTTAAATAGGTACCGGGCAACATCCAAGTAGTTATAGATAAAGCGCCTATAGAAATTAGCAAAGCCTAGGAACACTTAAATATCCCAGTAGCTCTCTAGCTCCGGCCACTCTTGGATCGTCTATACCTATATTAGGTCCATAACTACACCTATAGGCGTTATAATGTAACCCAGAAACTCAACCTGCTTAGTATTAAAGGTGTATTTTAACGCCTTAGCGTAGAGGCCCTATTCGTCCAAGCGTTCTAACACTTCGCGGACGTGCTGTTTATGCTAATCCTCATCTTCTAAGTAGATTAGGATGTTATCTAGATAGATAATATATATGCGATCGACAAGTCCCCCTAAGGCTCTGTAAATATATGACTGGAATGTCGTAGGCGCATTGGCTAGCCTAAAAGGTATTACCAGATACTCGAAGTGGCTATATTAGGTTTTAAAAGTAGTCTTCCACTTATCCCCTTCTTTAATATAGAGCCTATAATAGGCGTCTTATAGATCCAGCTTTATAAAGATCTTCGCCCTAGATAATTAATCCAGCATTTTACTAACCAGTAGTAGTAGGTAACGGTTTTTAATTATTACTTTATTAAAACCGCGGTAGTCTACGCATAGCCTTATAGTTCTATCTGGTTTTGGGACAAAGAGGATTGGTACGCCCGCTAATGACTTACTAGGCCAGATCCATCCCTTTTCCATTAAACTATTAAGGTACTCCCGTAGGATTTCAAGCTCTTTGCGAGAGAGGTTATAGATAGGAAGGTTTAGGGGTACTTTACCCTCTTCTAGATTAATTGCATAATCGTATTCTAAGCTCTACATAAGGACTCTAGCTCGTCTGCCCAAAAATACCCTTAGTAAGTCCCTTAGGCCTAATGGAATATTTAACAAATTGGGGTCGCGCTCATCCTTCGCATTATCTTTGGGTAGGTCCCAGAGCTCCCTTAGGACGCTCGCGGGCAGCGTTATACGCTATAGCGGTTATTTGTACATAGTTGCTACTATACGTTAAACAGTTACATGCGGCAGCTAGTAGAGGGTAGGGAATTCTTTAACGCAACGTTTAAGGTGCCGTAGCATATTCTCTATATATTACTTAAGCTATAGTAACCCGTGACGATAAAAGTATCTTATAAGATCTTCGAGATCGCCACCTCCCTATAATGTCTCCGCGACCTATCCGGCAGTTCCCCATAGGGTGTCCGTTATAGAGGGGTTATCGCCTATACCAGGCTCTATACCTGTCTTGCTATAGAATAGGGGTTGGATCCGATACTCCTTTAGGTATAGAATATATACTGTTTTATCTGGCTCTATATCCTCTAGGATGTGTTTAAGACTTATTAGTAATATACGCCCTTCTAATTCCTTATTGTTTTACCATTTAAAGGTTTCTATCTTAAAGCGTATCTTAGAATCTGCTTCCGCGAGCTAAGGGTATCTAAGGATAAGGTTATAACCTACGAAGTTAGCTACCCAGAAGGGCTACGGGCCGACCACCTTAGTACGGTTGTGCATGTTGGCTACTAACACTATGAGCTTATGCGTACTGTGTAGTTTAATCCAATACTTATCCAGGAAGCCTGCGATAGGTTTTTACCACCTTTGCAATAGGACAAGCTTATGCTCTTTTGCCAAGTTATACCATATAAGGTTGATTTCGGCGCCACTATTATATAGTGCTTAGAGCTGCCGTACCTTACTAGTAGGGAGTATCATTTCCAGCTTAACAGTAATATAAAGAGTCTTCCCTTCCGTATCTTGCCCTAGTTGTAACCGGGAAAGGTCCGCAACTAGGGCTTTTTTTTTTTTAGGTTGGTACGACTATCGCCCTACTTGCCCTTCTAATAAGCTTTACCTCCGGGGAAGCTTTCTCTTGGCTTCTCGGGGTTGTCTTATAAGGGTGTTAGACGGGTGCCAGATTAGCCCTAAGACTCTTTCCCACTGCTTAGGTTTCCTAACTTTAACCCTTCTAACATTCTCTTTAAGAAAGGTTTCTTTAAAGGCTAAAACTGCCCTATATTACTATTACGGTGCCCATGCTTCTGGTAACCCCCTAGATTTTTACTAGAAGAGGTCTAGTTCCTTACCACTTCCTCAGCGTTTAGAACCGCTTGTTTAAAATCGGTATATATAGTAATCCTTAACAGGGCTCCCATGCGCCTTACTTTATCACAAATTAGTGGCTTTATTCTAGCTTAGATAAATCCAATCTTCTCTTTTTTATAGATGCTGCCATTCTTGTTTTTAAAGGGCTCTGGATCTATCTGTTAAGCTTAGGTTTCTACATAGTTTATAAACTAGCGGAAATCCTCGTTGTTACACTATATACTATTCCAGAATTGCTCCGTGTTACTATATTATACGACATGCAGATCCTAGATCCAATTCTTTAGAAAGGTCTGCAGCTATGGCCATATAATAATTTGATCTTTATTAAGCTGACTAAGTATAATCTAGTTTAGTAACAGATCTTTAATCTTGCTAATAATCCATTAGGTACGTTCTTTGGTATTATCTTATATTATTAGCATCTTAAAGAAGTTATCCATTTCGCGGACCTAATTGTCTAAGTAGTGAGCCTTGGGTCTAGGGCGGAGTTCTAGACTGTTAGAGGCCTTAACTAGTTAGTCCATATCTTTCTTCCGCTTATTACGTAAATGCCTCTCTAAATCTTCCACACCTCCTTAGGAGGGTATAGGGTAACCCCCAGGGAGTCCTTGGTCTTGGCCTAATTATAAAAGATTTTGTCTAGTCTAGATTAAGTTTTACCAGACTTGGATCTGCCCCTAGAGGTTTCTAATATGTTCGTTAGTGGCTTTCTCCCACATGGCTTCCAAGAGCCTTGCGACAGCTTCCCAATATCCTCCTTGTAGAAGATTGGTATGGGGCTCCTAACTTCCCAGGCTCCGGCTTAGGGAGGCTCTAGCTACGGAGGTAGTATTGGTACTAGTAGCTGGTATAGGTTTCCCAACAAGGCTCAAGTCTTAAGTTAGTGGTTAGGTTAGGTTACCTAAAGGGGTAGGCCCGCTTAGCTTATAAACAGTCTGTATACTGCTACTATGCCGATTATGGGCCGGTGGTCTTCCGGGAGGGTTCCGGTTGGGTCCCTAGTTAGACGCGTTGGTATATTCCTCTGGCATTTCTGGCTTAGGGGAAGATCTTAGGGTTACCTCTGGCGCTTAATCTTCCGATTGGCCTAGGTAGGGCCAGAGGGGTTCCGGTTGCTTTCTAGCGGCGTTGCGTCCGTTATAGAGGGTGTCTACGTTTTCCTTAGCGGTAACTGTAGGTATGCGAAAGTCTTCGAGCTCCTAGTGCATCTGGGTGTTGGGGCTCATTCGGCCGTCTTGCCCAGAGGTTTGTATTGTCGCAATCTCTCGCTATCAAAGGGACCTTCCTGCCTTAATACGACGGCTTTCTATAAGGTATCCGTAGAGTTTCTATTTAGGTCATCGCGAGATTTTTAAGGTAGGATGGTGGGTATAAATAAAAATATAAACAAACAATTTTGTCCTTAAGCCAGCTGCCCTTCCAAATGGAGTAGGAAGGATTCAAATATAAGGGGACTTTATAGATAGGGGGCTATAAGGACACGATTGTAGGAATAGATAGATTATGGAGGAGACGAATCCTTAAGGAGGTAAGGCCTCTGGGATCGTGGAGACTATATACTAGGGGCACGTGCCTCCGGCACGTGACTAACAGACGTCCGAGGGGTGTCCGGGGGTTGCCCTGAGGGCAACCCGAGGTACCGCAATAATATCCCTTACACTATATAAGAAGTAGGCTCCTTAATTACTAAGGGCCTGTTTATAGGGTTTATTATATATAGGTTAAGTATTTACCGGACCTACTGTGGGGCTAGCTATATGGCTAGCTGCTAGGTTAACGGCAGGTAGTATAGTTAGTGCTATAGGGATTGCAGATCTTACTAGGGCGCTATAGCCCGTTTTTATAGTACTTGTATTTTAGTTAGTAAAGCTTCTAGTCTTGTACTACTTAGCATATACCTTAATTTGGCGGAGGCCCTAGTTAATAGCTAGGCACTAGTCTATAAGTTCCTTTAGCGTCTATATAGTAGTATAAACTAGTAGTATGGCGCGCTATAGGTCTAGGGTAAGCTTATTAAAGAGGTCTAGCATTAAATCTTTCTAGGGGATTTAAGCCTATCTAGCTAGGTGTAAAAAGCGGGTCTAAAAAACCAAGAAGGTCTCTATTGTTTTTATATTAAGGGCTTTATAGTTAAGGTGGGCGTTTTATATCTTATAGGGGTCCTTATAAATAGAAGACAGGTAGTTAATTATCTCTTCTCTAGAGAGGAAGGGGTCTGTTAAGTCCTGGGTATATCGCGGACATAGATACATCTATATATCCCTACTAGTATGGCTAAAGACATAGGCCATTTTAGCTTAGGTAGTAGGGAAGTAGTCTATATTAACTTTAAGCTTGTCTTATAGTTAAAGCTTCTAATTATTAAATATAGGGTTAGTTCCGTCTGTAAGTAATAGGGGGTCCGCAACCTTTGCGGACCGCAATAATACTAAGGCTATATATTGGGCTAGGGCCTTAAGGACTATAGTAAGTCTCTAGGTGTTTAATAACTTCTTATTAGGTATAGGAGTGTTTCTAGTTTTAAGCAGCTCTTAAAGCCGTTTAATTTCGGTATTAGCTGCTATAAGCTCTTCCTAGGGGGTTAAGACGGCGACTGTTTTACTATTAGAGATATTTATGGGTCCTACAGTAGCTTTACTAGCTGCTATATTTCTTAGTATAGTAGTAGGGGTATTAGGTAATTTCCAGTATTTGTTTATTTCCTAGGGGTTCTAGTCTATATATATCCTATTCTTAGGTTTTATATTCTATTTATATTCTTTTAGTTCTTAGGGGTCTATCCTGTCCTTATAGTCCTAGTAATGTCCTTAGGGTTCTATTCTATGTCCTTGTCCTATTTATAGCCTTATAGATATTTTTAAGTTCCTTTTTAGGAAAGAAGAGTAGTAACAAGCTTTAGATAATGTTAGCAACTTAGTTAATTAAGGCACGAGCATAGCAAGAGGGTCGCGCAAGCCTATATGATTGGATTGTCTATAAACGAGGATCTAAAGCTAGAGAAAGGAAAGGGGAAGAACGGAAGCACCGCTTAAAGCTATATACAATCCTCTGGTTACGTGATGGCAACTTGCCATTACGTAATAGCAAGTTGCGGCAATCTGACGGCAATTTGCCAGTACCGTTTTCCACCAGCGCCGTAATATCTAATATTTATCCTGGATATTAATAAAGCTAGTATAGATTCTAAGAAAAAGGGAATAACTTAGAGAGGTCCAGATATCCACGGTAAGGTAAATATTTATTTTTACAGATTGAAGTACTTTTTGTATAATATCTTGACTCTTAGTAAAGTATTTAAGAATCTAGGCTATAATTATTAAGTGGTGTATAGGGATAATTAAGGGTACTTCTTAATTTAATGCTTTTATAAAAGTATAAAATTCTAGCCATTCTATATATAAGAAGGGAAGCTATTATATAATAATTAGATCTAGAAGCGCTTGCTTTATAGTATTTTAATATACTATACGCTTTAGAACCTTACCCTTAAGACCTTAAACTTCTCCTCTTACTAAAAGCTTTTGATATAGTTCTAAAAGAGATCTCTTCCCCTAATCTTTTACTATTATATACTCCTAATTCTCTACTAAATTCTATTTAATATTATATCTTTTAAAATGGCCTTATAATCTAACGGTTAAGGAATGGTGTCCTTTTAGGTCTTAAGGAGGACAGTATTTATAAAAGTAGTGTTTCTTTATATAAGCCTTTTCTTTCTTTATTACCGTATAAGTATGTTTATAAATTAAAGAGACTTATCTTAAGATCTGTGTTATATAAGTAGTTAGGATTAAACTAGTATTAGCTTTGGTCTTAACGCCGCTTAAAAAGGTAGAAAGTGTATCAACTTTAAAGGAATTATTATCGTTAAAGTTTTTGGGATAAATTTCACTAGCACTAGCCATATTTATAGCGTCGTATAATAGGGGGTAAAGGTGTAGTTTATAGTTAAATTTTTGCGGATATCTAGATACTATCTAGATATTATCCGATATCCGGGCTATCCTTGGATAGGATTATTATCCGCCCGGCCGGATAGGATAATTTATCCTCCGCAGGTCTGGGTGTTCCTAGCTGGTTGCGCACGGGCCACAGCTCCGAACACATAATTATCGGTGTAAGGGATAGGATCCTTCTTTGCCGTATTTGCCCTTACTCATTTATTTAGCGGCTTTATTGTAGGTGTTAATATTAGTTTGGCAGTAGTAGAGGCAGCTTTAAAGGATGTCACACTAGGTATAGAGGTAGTGGTAGAGGTGGTGGTAAAGGTGGTAGTTAGGCTATAGCCATGGCTAGGGGTAGGGGCAGGGGTGGCTATACCGGCAGCAGTGTTAACAGGGCTGCCCTCTATAGGCTTGTTGTTATCACCCATTAAAAAAGGTGCGTATATTAAGAACGGGTTGATTATATCTATAAGGCTCTAATTGCTTATTTTATATGGAGCCTTTTAGACGTCCCGTGTGCGGCTTATATAACCCCTACTCCACCGCTATTTCGCCTACCTACAACCTTGGCGACTGCCTTTAGTAAACGAACCGCTCTTACCTGTTTAATCTACACCCTTGCACGAGCGCTTGCTAGTGGCGCTTACAATTCACCTGTTGGGCCTTAATTTGATCTACCTGGCGGCGTCGACCAGGTGAGCGTGAACAGGTGGAAAAAAGTTAGTAAACGAGGCCTAATACCGAGGTCCAAGCTTTCCAGGTTTACAACGAGCAGAGGATATGAATTGCTTTACATCTGCTTGCATAGGGTTCTAATTCCTCGCCTTTACTTCCACATGTAAATCTTTTTAATTACGTATACCTTAACGTTCCTTAATTTTCTCAACCTCTGCTCCTGATCTTTCGTGGTTAGACTTTGTCAAATAGCTTTCTATCAAAATGCGGGTCCCAAAAAGGATTTAATTGTATACAATAATTGTATTACTGTGAAAACTATCCAAGAATGAGTATTGGTCTCAAGTTATTTCCGACGCGTGCTAACTAGAATTATAGACATTATATGAGGTAGGACTTTGACCAGCATTGCTTGTCTACCCTTCCAGCAAAAGCTTAAGGGCCGTTGCTTGTGCCTCGAACGCTTCTTGTAAACCTGTTCCATACAACGCCTCAACCGTAGTAGCAAGTGCGCCATCGTATACCTCACGGCTCTCATACAATGCTTTCCCATTGGTAGCCGCGCTAACAGCAGTCCAGCGCTCCGACGATAGTGCTACATATGGAGCTAGGTACTTCCATGCGAGGCGACCGAGCTCCGGCTGCACATGAGTTATGTTTTCGATAGAGATTTGCGTGTGGAGCGGATTGTCTGGTGTTGAAGCCGATACAGGAAGTGGGAGGGGGGGGATTTGAACGCGGAAGATGAGACGTTTGTTCTCAGTTGGCATCTGTTCCGATTCCGGTAGCGGCACGAATAAGTCGTCGGTCACAACGGCTAAGCTTTTGATCCATCAGTCTTGCTACCCTGGTGCTAAGTTCTCAGAATATTAGTCTGTACGCACCGCACGAATGGATTCCAGTCTGGATAAGCGGGAAAGTTGGTTATGGCGTTCCACAATGCGTCCACCGTCGTGTTGATCTCAATCCGTGCGCTGGCATTGAAGATGCCTGGTGGTACATCTGGAAGGTTTGTTTGCGCGGTGACGCGCAAGACGGCTAGGGAGGACAAGGTAACTAGTGAGGTAAGGGAGAGCATGTTCAGTAGCAGTCAACTGTCAACCGGTAGAATGGAGCGCCTTTGCGTGTCTCGTCGGGGACAATTCCTGGGGCTTCAGCAAGCGCTTCTGCGCAATGAGTCCAAAGGCTTCGCCTATGAGAGGGCCTAACCTATTGTATAGCAATAACTGACCACATTACGGAGTAAAAGGTTGCATTTGCTAGCACAGTTGGTGCATTAGGGTTCGTTCGGTTGCAAATTGCCTCCGTTACAGAATCTGTTCGATCTGTGCGTATTTTAGCGTCGCCCATTTTATAATTAGTGGCGGCTACTACCGTGGTTCAGTTGAATCTGTAATTGAGAGGCCGTTCGGTTGCAAATCAGCTCCATATCATATTTGTTCAATCCGTGCGCCTTTTAGTGTCGTCCGTTTTGTAATTAGTGGCGGCTACTACCGCGGCCCATTTGAATATGTAATTAAGTCAATTGTTTAGTAGCCTCTATATAAGGCTTTAGATTTGGCTTCGCATAATCCATAATTAATATTGGTGAGCGATTTAAGTGAGCCCCTCTCTGCCACTAGGCCTCTATCGCAACTCCCTACTTTAGTGTAGTAATGGAGCCTCCTCCTCAACCAACGCCCCCTCTATAATTAACGCTTGCTACACCTTCGCTTACCTTCTATAGGAGCCGTAGCAGAGCTACAGCAACCCCCACAACCCCCACGACGCCCGCGACGCCCATAGGGCACAAGAACGCGCGTATAAGATAAACAGGCGAGATAGAGGAGGCGATATTAGAAGGCCTTGTTAAGGCCATTAAGAAAGGATTTTGTATAAATAGCTCTTACAAATCTAACGGCTAGAAGATTGCTCTTAATTATACACTTACTATTATTTAATAGCCTATTACTCTTTAGCAAATTAAGAGTAAGTATAATAACTATAAAAAGGACTAGAAGCTATAGAAGGAACTCTATAGCCTCTCTAGCTAGGGGTAGGATAAAAATAAAGGCGTGTCTATTACCAGTAAGGAAGTTATAGAGGCCTACTTTAAAGCCAATCCTGCTACTAAGAAGTTTTATAATACGCCACCTACCTTTCTAAATCTAATATAGGAGCTATTTAACGGAGTCCTAGTAATAGGCGGTTATATAAGGTTAATTAACAAAGTAATTAAGAGCTCTATAGACCCTAAACTTCTCTCAGCAACAGCCTCGCAGGCATTAAGTTTAGTAGATAAGGAAGATAAGGAGAAGGCTAAGGAGATTAAAGAGACTAAGGAGACTAAGGAGGAAGTAGATAAGGCCTTTAAGTTAGAGTTAGCTTAAAGCTCTATTAAAGGCAGTTAATTAAGCTTACCTTTAGCTAAGCGCCCTAGTCCTTTTAGATCTTCCTTAACGCTAAGTCAACCTTCTTTACTAGCTATATAGAAGCGGGCTATTAAGTAAGCTACTAGAGCCACTAAATCTAGTATAAAGCGCTAGTAAGGAAGATGGCAAGTTATAGAGGCACTAGAGAAGACGGTAGAGAAGGTAATAAGAGAGATAAGGGCTATAAGAGAGTTAATTACCCAGAAGTCTCCTTAAGAGAAGGCCTCTGTAGAGTTTATCTATAAGTTTAGTAACCTAGATCCTATAGAGCAGTTAGCTGTTTTATAAGCTTTTAAAACGGAGTCTACTACTAGATTATTTCTTATAACAGCTAGAGTTGCAGAGCTTCGGCAAAGCTTAATTAATAATATTTTAGCTAGTAGAAAGGAGGACATGTAGAAGAGCAAGCTTTAAGTAAGATTTTAGGTGAGATCTAAGTTACTCTTTAGAGCCGTTATATATAGGCAATTAGTGGGCAATATAATAAGGGAAACTATATAGATTTCTATTACAAATACACCCAAATCTACTATATATTCTTAAGTAATCGGCCTGCTAATTGCCTGGCAGTAACTCTTTTATATAAGCTTCGCAATCTTATCGCGTCTTTAGTTTATAACTATATCACTTTCTACCTCTATAAGCTCTATGTCTTTTTTATCTATAACCTTATCCTCTACCTCTAGATTATTATCTAGATTATCCGGTTTATTTATATTAATAAAGTTATAAACCACAGCTAAAGCGTACACTATATCTACCTATGTACTTAAAGGGAGACTACGCCTACTGGCCTTAAAGTACTAGAAACAATGCTTAAAAACTCCTATAGTACGCTCTACTATATTCCTTAGTGCTATATGCCGAAGATTATAGAGCTCCTTCGCGTTCTATAGCCGTATATTTTATAACGGAACCTTATAGCAGGAACTACGGTGGGTCCTATTATTAGGCTAGGTATATAGGTAAGAACAAATCAACAATATAATAATAACTGGTGGAGTGGTTGCCTAATAGATTAACTCTAATTGTATTCTAAGATTTACTATAAGGAGAGAACTATCTACAGTAGGGACTAAGGTCCTTTAAATATATAACCATACTCCTAAGAAATCCTCTCTTATACGTAAGGTATGTGTTATACGTATTATACACAGGCGTACACTGCGTACACTTTGTATACTGCGTATAATATTATGTGACTCGCTTACTATTCCTTATTATATAATTCCACCGGATCCATCCTAGACCGTGCCTGTATTAACCAACTAGCTTTCTACAACTCTTCCCTAAGTAGTTATAATATCGTACTTAAAGCGTCTGTAATACTATCTCCCTCCTCTTTATTTTCGTTCTTAAAGATTTCTAATATCTCCAAGTCGTCCACTAGAGGTGTAATGTCCGTTTAATTAGTCTAGTTAATATCCTTGCTTATTATACCTAAAGCTTCTTCTTCTTCATAAGCGTAACGTTGTGCTTGCACTATAGCTGCTATACTATCGCTTAGTGAGATAATGTCGTCTCCATATTCTTATTGTATAAAAGCAGGGTTAGTGTGTGTTGTAATAGCAAGTCCCTCGTTTTAACAACCCTTGTCTTGCTTAGAGTATACTAAAGCAAACATTTAATTGTCCTATAATATTCGCTCTGTCTTTAACGCTAAATATACACGTTCTATAACTCTTAATAGTCTTCAAGTTCCCTAAGTAACTTATTATAGGGTCTTGTATTTAATCTGCCTCTGCGAAACTTAACAGTAAGCTCTTAAGCGCCTTGGATAAACTTCGTCGTTCACAAAAAACAGAGTAGGAGGCTACAGCTACTTAATAGCGTGCCCTTAAAGCTCGTCTATCGGCCTCTGCCCGTCTTCTTCGTCTTAAGAAAGTGCGTGAGAAGGTTCGTTCCAAGGAGTGGAAGCTTGTTTAATAGGGTTTGTCTAAACTAGGTAATAAAAGGACTAGCTCTCCTCCTGCAAGGGAAACAACTCCAAGTAGCTCGGCAATTGCTCCTCTTGGGTCCCCCTTAGGTAACTCGTTCTTTAGCAATCCTTTTTTAACACTCCCTAACCTGCTTTCTTCTGATACTCCTTTACCTTTCCCATAGCGTTCTCTAAGTTGCTTAGTGGCAGACTTGCTATTAAGCAAGCTGGCTTAACAGCTTGCTTAGCTTACTTAATTAGTAATCAAGCAAGCCAGCAAGCTAAAGGGCCTAATTTAGGCAAGCCAGCAAGCCAGAGGAGGGCCTACTTGCTTACTTACTTGCCCGCTTAATAGGAAATATATATATATAATTTTTATAGAGACCTAAAGTTCGTGATAGACTTTTAGTATTGTAGTTAAAATTTTCTAAGTATGCAAATAGAGCAAATAGGACTATTTAGGTAACCACTAAGCCTAATTAACTTGTTTTACTGCTAAGCTGTTAACACGTCTATACTCTAGGAAGTCTTCCTTACTATACCCCCCTAATAACGTTACCAATTTACTTATTCTCTTTTATTCCTTTTATCAGCTATGCCTTAGGACCTTACCAAAGCAAATCTAAACGCGACAGCTAAGCCTATACCAACAATTATACTATCTAAAGACGTCGCACCTGATGACAATTCCTCTACAAATAAGATCAATAATGAGACCAATTACAACAGTATTAACTGGGACCGACTTAAAGCCTACCAGCGGCCATATAAAGCTTTAGAAAGGAACCCTAGCTTTATCTACAAGTACAGATATCGGCTTCAACATCGTATCAGTAAGCAAATATATTGGGAGTGCGCGTATTGTTATCAGCACTCTATACTAGGTAGCCGATTTAATATTACTACAGTTACATCTGCTTCTAAGAGATACTTTACAGAAAATAAAACAGGCCATGGATATAATAAGCACAGTAAGATTATATTTGAGACAAAAAAGCGTAAGGCAACAGTTCTAGAACTTCTTTATAATAGGTATATAATTTCTTAGGGACTTATAAATAAGTTCATCAGCGGTTTTAACGCAAAGCGCTTTAAGCAATTAGTAATTAAATAGATAACCGCAAACAATCACCCTCTACAAGAGGTTAAAACACCTACTTTCCGCCGTATAATAGCTGCCGCGAATCCTAACGCCAAGAGCTGTATTTGGAAGAACCATCAATTAATTCGCGTCCATATAATAGCCGACTACAAAGCCTACTAACCAGCCGTGTGCGATAAACTTACGAACGCCCACTTAAAGCTTCACTTCTCATTTAATGGCTAGACTACACGCAGTGGTAAGCACTCACTTACTAGCGTCTGCGTTTATCATCTTAATCGCAAGGGCAGAGTTGTTAACTACTTAATCGCTCTACTAGAGCAACTCGGTCGCCATACTAGAATTAACTACGCCGCGGTAATCGGCAACGTTCTGGCTTATTTTAAAGTCACCAAAGAGAGCCTTGGCTATTTTGTCACTAATAATACTAGAAACAATAACACCTACTTAGATTATCTAGCTACCGTCTTTAATTTTAGAAAGGACAATCAGCGTATTTAGTGCGCGGCTCATACGCTTAATCTCGTCACTCAGTTAATTATGTTCGGAAAAGATAAAGACACATATAAGAACAATTAAGAGAACGTACCAGTAAGTTAGTAAGTTAATATTATCTTCTTACTTACTTACTGACTTCTACTATATAGGACAAAGATCGTTTCCTCAAAGAATAGTAAAAAGAAGGCCCCCTTAGCGTCCTCATCAACATCCTTAATTCCATTAATACACCATAGCTTCATTAACTATTTAAATCCTACTAAAAGGCTAAGCAAGAGGCCTTGCTAAGCCCTAATTTTAAAATACTAGAAGTAGTAAAGCTAGTTAAGACTAGGTAGAATAGTTATCACAACGCCTTCCTACAAGCCGTCGTCCTCCACGGTCCAATTAACTCAATCGCACAATATATAATTAATAAATATAAGAAGGAAGCAGCTCCTCTACACACCAGACAAAAGAAGGTCCCTCCACCACCGCCTATTATAGCAGCCGGCGCCTTAAACAATTACGACTGGGGTGTTATTAATAACTATATTAAGATCCTATTACCAATTCAAGACGCTATAAAGATACTTAAAGCCAGAGGCAGGTCAGGCCTGCATAGAGCGATTTAGGAGGTCATTCCTACACTTAATTAGCTGCTCAAGCTTTTTAAAGAGAAGAAGGATCGCGTAGTTAACATAACTCTAGATAACTACCCAGATCAAGACGCAATTAAGGATCACTATACAATTAACCTTAATCGCGGCTGGCTAAAGCTGCAGAAGTATTTTAAGAAGCTTAATAATATACCTATCTACTACGCAGCTGTTCTACTACATCCTCGGTACAAGCTCTTCTGCTAAAATACATAGGCAGATCACCCAGAGTGGTTAATCAAAGGTAACGCGTCCTTTAAGAAGCTTTGGCTTTAATATATAGAGCGACCAAGTCCTTCCTCAAATACTCTATTAGCTCATCTACCATCAAGACACGCGCACGCGTCGTCAGCCAGAGACGATTATATTCGTGCTAACACCAACCACGTGGCTCAAAGCTCTATCAACGCGTTGGACAAGTACGAAGCTTAGAAGACTCTGCCGCCACTACCAGACAATCACCTACTAGCAAACAACCCCATACTCTACTAGTGGCAGGAGCGAACGACCCAGCCAAAGCTCGCACAGATGGCTCTTAATATATTGACTATACTGGCTACAAGCAACAACTGCAAATAGGTATTTAGTAAAGCTGGTAATCTACTAGAGCTATATCGCTCAAAGCTTCGCCCTAATATCATTACTACCTTACAGTGTAATCGCAGCTATTTAAGAATAGGCTTCAAAAAATCTAGTAGATAAGGTAGTAAGTTCGCTGCGATTAGTATAACTAATAGTTAACCGTTGGAGTCACCAGCAGGATCTTCCTCCCTACTAAAGCCTTCCTACTACAGCCTTCCTCACTACCATGCCAAGCCTCGCGATAGACGCCCTCGGCCACGCGAGCTTCCTTATTACATTATCTCTACATAATCTTATATTACAATGACTACAAATCGGGGCTGTGGAGGAGCTTTTTAGCCAAATCGGTGGCTTAGGCTTGATTTTGTATATTACTTTAAAATTTCTATATAAAATCAAATAAGCCTTTAAGCAAGCTAAGTAAGCCAACTGTTTGACCTATTAAGCCAAGCAAGCCAGCTTTAGGTGTGAAAAGTTTCAAGCTAGCAAGCTAAGGCTTTCCGGCTTAGCTTGCTTGCTTAATAGTAAGTCTGCTTAGTGGTTCCTAGGTAGTCTCACTATAGCCTATCCACTTTACTTTATACCACGTTTTGTTATCTACGTCCTCGTGACTAATAATCTTTAAAACTTGCTATTTGTCTTCCTCTTATCCTCTATACGTGTCTGCCTTATAGACTGGTAGCTTAATATTCCCGTATACTAGCTCTAGTATTGCGATATATTATATAGGGTAGATCTTTATTTTGGCTAGTAGGTTTAACTTATACGTAACTAATAAAATCCTTTACTTAATTTTAAAAGGTCCTAGTCTAATATAGTCCAACTTCTTGCTTAGTCGTTAACTCTTAAAATTTTTGTATAGTAGCCACACTTTATCTCCCTCCTTAAGATCTGGTCCCTTAGATCTCTTAGCGTTATAGTACCTTTTTATTTGTTCTTGTACTAGTTTAGCTATTTCTATAAGGTCTATATAAAGATTTATTAACATCTCTATTCTTTGCTTAGCTATGCTACTCGTCTTTTTTACTTAACGTGGCAATAATGATGTTCTTAGTTCGTACCCGTAATTCGCCTTAAATAGTGATATCCCTATTTCTTCTTGTGGTGTTGCGTTGTATGTAAACTATATAACTGGTAATAATAATACCTAATTATTCTGTGCATAATTAATATAATGCCTTAGATACTGTTTTAGTATCTAGTTTAGTCTTTCCGTTTATTTGTCCGTCTGCGGATAATATACTATAGATATTGCTGCGCGAACTCCTTATTCTGCTAAAAACACTTCCTAAAATGCTACTATAAATCTTAGATCTCTGTCTAATATAATCTTATTTAGTGCTCCGTGTCTTATAAATACTTTTTTTATATAGATTCTAGCGACATCTTCTACTAATATCTCTTTAGTGTATGCTATAAAGTATCCCCACTTTATTAGCTTATCTACTAT
>Ga0307507_10002058_pt1 | contig 43578 bp, 46 predicted proteins | sample 7_EM_MG_FD_207223 | JGI IMG/M metagenome (GOLD analysis project Ga0307507, IMG submission 207223) | Populus trichocarpa ectomycorrhiza microbial communities from riparian zone in the Pacific Northwest, United States - 7_EM | ecosystem: Host-associated > Plants > Roots > Unclassified | place... | reverse complement strand
GGATATACCTTTTTCCGCCATTCCCTGCAGCCGAACCCGTGCTCCCAGCGCTATCCGATGGGCTTTCCCAATTGGCATTGGGTTGTTCCAACCCACCATCTTGTTTCAACAGAACAGTGCCGTTCCGCTCCCCCCCAAAATAATTTCTTTATATTTGCTTTTCTATATAGTGTCTCGCTTTCCTTCCCTTTCCCCCCATTTCTCCTTTCCTAATAACAGCCACTTCTTCTTTGGAGCCTAGCGACCGTTTCATAGACCAGAGATTTCACTATCTTCGCCTTAGACAATTCGTAGCACTTTCTTTCTTCTTTCTTTCTTTCTTTCGTTTTTTTTTTTGTTGTGAGTTTCCTTTGCACCGGAGGACAAAAGTGCATGAGTTTTTTCCGCAGTGCAACCTTCGAAAAAAATGAATCTTCGCATCCGAAATAAAGCACACAAAGCACCGATCACCACCACGATCATGCCTCTATGAACGAACCCCTTACATAGTGTCTCTGCATGCTTAAGTCAATTCTCTCTTAGCACAAGCAATTTCTTCCAGTAAAAATGGGAGTCGGGCTAAAATGTAGAGCCAAAGGCCCACCACATATATATCAGTTGATGGGTCTGCCGGGTAACTTAACTTGCTCTCTGGAACATACTTGCTTTGTGGTGCACCTATTTGCACAATTCCTCGACTTAGAGGAGTGTCTTTTTACAAGGTAACGTAAGGCCTCTGCAGCCTTATCAGTATTATTTCTTTAGAATGTGCTGGTATGCTGTGTTGCTGGCACTACGCTAGATTTTGGCCTTGCCGGTATTGGGGTGATTTTTTTTGGCGATGGTTGCGTTGTACGAAAACTCATGCACTTTTGTCCTCCGAGTATATCCGAAAACCTAAAATCAATGTCTGAGTTTGGTGGCGGTTCGGGTCCCTACAGACCGCCGTACTACAGGCACTTTGTAGGAAGCATATGAAAATATAACTTCTGTCGATTGCAGTTCTTTCATTTATCATACTCGTTCACCCTCCTCTGGAAACAAAACGAATGGTAAAGACAAGTCTGTGGGCCAAACACAGATAGCATGTTCTGATCCTTCCATAGATACCCAAATATATTTCTGCAATTCCCCACATGCCCTTATTCCTCTTGATACTCCTACAACTTCTGCATGATTACTAAAGTCAATTCTATCACCCTTCGCCTTAGTGGTCTAGGCTGTTGGCATCGTAGGTGGGATAGGATGGGGCATGAGATTTAATTCATTATTGAACAACCGAAGCACGTCTATGTGTTCCGTACGGTACTGTATATCCACAGTGTTCCCAACGGACCGGGCCGTTCGTAGGCCGGTGTATAGGCCGTAGGCCATGGCTGGGTTACGTTCATTCTTACACTCTTGCATCATCTATTCCTGTTGCTATGGGGATACTGAAGGTGAAGAGGTAGGGATAATTTATTTTAAATTCGCATATCCCTTCTTGTAATCATAGCAATAGAATAACCAAAAACTAATTTACACATTGGGGGCCCGGCTCTTCTCAACCTCATGGCGCTGTAAGCACCTCGTAGCCTAATAATTCGGAATCAAAATATTCATCTCCTCTCCGTTTATAGCCAACTCTCAGGTTGGGTAGAGCTATTTAGGTGAGAATATAGGTGTACTCCTGATTTGTTCCAAGAGCTGCATCCTAGGGCTTTTTAATCCCGACAGCATGAACGATTGTGGTTAAGATAGTATTACGACTGCAGTAGTACAGTACTATATGTGAGAGAAACTAGAACCCAGGAAGAAAAATTAAGAAGGGTGGTGGTACCATGATTTGAACATCTACTAATTCCAATTACAGTCAATTTTTATGCCCAGGTGTCCTCTGTTGCATCGAGTCGATCAAGGTGGCCGGAATCGTACTAGCATATTTTGCCGTAGCAGTCATAGAGTAATGCCACAAGAGGCTTGGCCACAATCGAGTGGGATGTATAAAAGGTAAACGTTTCCCAGCACTCTAGGAAAAGTAGCGAAGTGCAACGATTCACAACCAAATAGCCAACTAGCGAAATCCTATTATGACTGTTATGTCTCGTTTCTTTCCCAAACCGGTCAATTTGACCCTTCTTCTAGCTGCGAAACAACCTCCTCGCTCTAGGTTTTCAACACTCAGGTACCATGGCCTAGCGAACGTTCGTACAATGTCCAAAGCAGCTGGCGACGCTAAGCCCATAAAAAAATTGACTCCACAAGAGGCAGAACGCTTGGTACGATATCCAGCAGATAATAACTGAAGTAGTAACTAATGAGCCTCTGAATAGAGGAAAAAACGTGCCCGCAAATCGGAAGATAGTGCTGGCACCTGGGGAACAGTATATTTCTACCGCTACTTACGATATTTGAAGGGTTAGCAATACTGATTCCTTCCAGGGGTTTGAAACTTCTAATTATCTTATCGACGACTCTATTGAGGACCAGTGTTGGATGGAAGCCGACATGCCGAAAAACTCTGTGGGATCTAGGTCAAATATGTCGAAGCATAACACTGATGGGGCGGAGGTGGAATCTAATATGGCAAAACATAACTCTGATATAGCTGGATGGGAATCTACTTGGGCGAATGATAACTCTGGTGGAGGAGGATGGGAATCTAGTGGAGGGGGATGGGGATCTAGTGGAGGAGAATCAGGATCCGATGTGGGAGGATCTGATTATAGTGGTGATGGATGCGATTATAGTGGTGGATGTGATTCTAGTGGTGGCTGGGATTAAGGGGCAGCGGAACAAGCTGTCTGAGGCGGGGTTAACTGTTCTAATGGCCAAATCACAGGTGGCATATACGATGTAAAGTAAGAATAGACTCTCCAAGTAGGATAGGATCAGGCTTGAGCCGGAGTCTATTATTTTTGGATGAACGGATATCCTAGAATGGACAGCCGAAGTCTAGACGGGCTGTCCGACCAGGAGATCTTTGCGGCACCATGAAGTCAGATAACTAGCTTCAGGGCCTCGCGCTTCCCAGCAGTCCTGGATATTATGCCACTAAAATGTGGCTCATATTGGACTACGCCACTTTTATCCTTTTCTTGGAATTTGGGTTCAGATTGTAAACCTACTTATTTAGCTTAGGCTCACCATATCTTACCCCCCCCAATATGTGCTTCGCCATCCTATAGCCTTGGGCATATAGTTACTAACTTACTCCCGAAGGGCACCATTGGATTGTGAAACGCACCTAAAATTGTGCTTTATTCAGGCAGCAGACAAAGCTAGAAGATTCATCCTAGGCTAAAAGGTGTGTTGGCTGGTTTTAACTTCCGAATTCTATCCAGTTCATTCATTCTACTTGTTTGAACAATTTTCTGAAGTGATATAGTCAGAGTTGAAGTCATGAAACATCACTCCTACACTTCCTGGTGATCCTGTTGAATTTCTTGTCATCGTCTTCCATTGTTCTCAAGCAATGGCTTTGTTGCATGCGTTCCTTTCCTACCGGATTGTATCTTATGTAGTGATGAGACATCACCGGTTGGGTCCTGACTATTGGGCGGCTATTTCGTATCAGCTAGGCTTCTTTCTATTCTTTAAGTTTGGAGGCGGATACTTAGTTGGAACTCATGATGCATTATGGGCTGAAGAAAGTAAACAGATTCCTTCTCATGAAGGATGAGGTCACTGATGTTCTGCATATATGTTCGGCCATTTGGCCCTGTCTTTTGGTTGATAACGAGTAACAATGATACAGCGAGTTGAAGTTGCGCACAGTCTTTACCGTTCCGCTCACGCACATTGGAGCACATTCCAACAGATTCTCCGCGCTTCTTCACCTCCCCCAAACTGGGCCTTGACATCACCTGTAGTCCTAACCCTACCCCCAAAAAACACTATTTCACCCCATATGGTCAGTTGCCCGAATCAAAGACGGCCGTCTTGTCTCTACCTAGACGGATTTCTGGAGATAGCTTAATCTATTCTGAGTTCTTGGAACAGCCGGGGACTCCGTGGGGCATCCTGAATATTAGAGACCCGGCTCTTTTCAACCGCACGACTTGGTAAGCACCGTCTAGCCGAAGAATTCCGAATCAAAATATGTACACTACCTCCTCCCCGTTTTATAGCAAATTTTCAGGTTGGGTAAGACTCTTTAGGTGAGAATATAAGTGTACACTCCTGATTTACTCCAAGAGCTGCATCTTAGGTCCTTTTAGTCAATCTTATGTCATTGCATCGAGGTGTCGTATATAGACGGCCGGAATCATACTAGCATATTTTTCATACCGCTTTTTCTTGTGAAACCCGTTTTCGCGCTAAGAGGTCAGAATAAGGTGCAAGTCAGGATTTCTCACAAAATAACTCTTCCCAGCTATGTAGTTATTTCCTCGAAATAGTGGACAGATATTAATGCCCAGGGTAAATATTCGTGAAAATCTTACCCTAAAAGCCACTCGCTACGCAAAAGAGCTCATGTATTTCGCCACACTTTCTTTCAACCTCCTAGGGTGAAAACGAGTTCCACCAGAAACTGCTGTAGCAGTCATAGAGTAGGGTTCACACGAGGGTTGGCCACAACGGAGTGCGATTTATAAAAGGCAGCAGTTCCCCAGCACTCTGGGAGAAGTAACCAAGTCCTTCAACTCCAGTGTCCGGTGGACTCCAACATCCTACCGAAACAGTTATGCCTCCTTTCTTTGCCAAACAGGTCCATTTGGCCCTTCTTCTAGCTGCGAAACAACCTCCTCGCTGTAGATTTCCAACTCTCTGGCTCAAAAGCCTAGCGAACGTCCACACAAAGTCCAAAGCAGGGGAAAACCTCAAAGCCGCTGGTGATGCCAAGCTTACTAAACCTCTGAATCCATAAGTGGCAGAACGCTTGGTACGTTATCCAGCAGATAATAACAGAATTAGCAACTAGTGAGCTCTTGAATAGCAGAAACGTGCCCGCAGATCAGAAGATCGTGACGACACCATAGGAATAGTATGGATTCTACTGTTACCATGCCATATTTTACGGGTTAACGTTGCTGAATCCTTCTAGACTGACCTTATCATCGACCACTTGATGAATGACCAGCTCTCTTCGATGGAAGCCAACAGACAGAGAAGTGATTACCTTATCATGGACCACTTAACCAATGGCCAGCTCTCTTCGATGGAAGCCAGCAGACAGAGAAGCTCTGAGGAACCTTGGTGTGATATGACAAAGCATCACTCTGACAGCGCGGAAGGGGAATCTCATGTGGCGAAACAAAGCTCTGATAAAGCAGAACGGGAATCTGACGCGGCGAATGATACCTCTGGCGGAGGAGGATGGGGATATGGTGGAGGTGGAGGGGGATATGGTGGAGGGGGATCCGATGTGGGGGGTTCTGGATTTGATGGATGAGATTAAGGGGCAACGGGAAAAGCTGCCTAGAGGGGGTTAACGGTTCTAATCACCGGACCGCTGGTGGCATATAGGATGTACGGATAGACTTCCTATTAATTTAATCAGTGTTCCGAACCATCCAGTCCGTCCGTCCTGGAGGTAGGACCGGACGCCCTGTGCAGTTTTTTTCCGTTACGCTCCTCCAGCTCGTATGCTCAGAAACGTCAAGTTCATGATTTCATCTCACCCATGCTTTACTATCCGGTAAATCATGTGTCATATGCGTAAACTAGTTTTATCTTATCATCTGCAGCACTTGATAATCTATTTAACCTTCTTCTCTTTCTTGCGGGAATATTATATACTATCTCGGTTACAGGGAATCACCATATATCACTCATATTTTGCCTGCAGTCCCCGGCCGTCATTACTCAGCCACCCACTCCCGGCAGTCATTACCCATCCTTGGCAGTCATTACCCATCCCCGGCCGGTCCCCTCATTTTTGTCGACACGTGCCCGGTCCGCCTAAGTAGTCACTGCCACGTGTCTCTCACTATACTAAGAAAGGCCTAGCGTGTAGGGCCCGGCGGTCCCAGTCTAGCCCGGCGGTCTCCTGAGGAATTTGCCCTGCAGAGGGCCACGGCTAGCGGTCCCGTCCTACCCTGTCCCGTCCCGTCTTCTTGGCGTTATTCTCGCCGTCCCTGTACTTACCTCCTAAGAGAAATCGAAACCACCCCCACAGAAGTTTATAAAGTGAGGTCACTTTCATATATGACCTTCACCGACTACTGGAACCTTTCGTCACACTGTTTCAAACAGCTCGAACACTATCGTATACTTTGTATGTATGGGTTGGTAGTTGCTATTCCAAAACAGGTGCCTATTCTTGGCGCGGAGACACGAATAAGGTATAGATGGCCAGAAAAGTACTAGCATATTTTCCTGTAGCAGTCATAAACCACGAGGCTTGGCCACTGCCGGGTGGGATGTATAAAAAGCAGGAGTTTCCCAGAAGCAACGAAGTCCTTCAGCTTCAGTGTCCAGTGCGCCACAATAGTACCAATCACAACCAAATAGCGAACCAGAAAAATCCTATCGAAACAGCTATGCCCCCCCGTTTACTTGCCAAACCGGCCCATTTGACCCGTCGTCTTCTAGCAGAGAAACACCTCCCTCGCTATAGATTTCCAACTCCCGGGCTCTATAGACTAGCGAGAATCCACACAAATTCCAAAGCAGCGGAAACCCCCAAAGCCGCTGACGGCACCAACCCTACAACAACACCTCTGGATTCGCAGGAGGCAGAACGCTCGGTACGTTATCCAGCAGATAATAATAACTCAATTAGCAACTAATGAGCCTTTTTTTTCAATAGCGGAAAAATGCCCGCCGCCGCAGATCGGAAGATTATGAGGACTCAATGTGGATGGTATACATTCTACCATTGCCTACCATATTTAGAGAAATAACGATGCTGAAATCTTTCTAGATTCATTACTTTACGATCGACACCTTAACTGATATCCTGTTTTATTGGATGGGGCGAAAATAGGGAGAAACTCTGTGGAACCTAGGTCTGATTTTGTGGCGAAACATAACTCTAATGGAGGAGGAGGAGGATGGGATTTCTGGTAGAGGAAGATGGGATTAAGGGGCAGCGGGAAAACCCGTCTCAGGGAGTCAACGGCTCTAATTGCCAGACCACGGGTGGCATAGATGATGTACAGTCTATTGTGAATCGCCGGAGCCCACCTTCCCTCGGTCACTGGAATAAGCTAGAAAGAAACTGCACCTTTCACCGGTGAGTCTGAAACCCGGTGAACAGTGCGAAAGCCAGTGCGGATTACTAGCGGTCAAGAAATGAGGGGTAAGCGGTGAGGAATAGCGGGGTAAGCGGTGAGAAATAGCGGGGTAAGTGGTCAGTAAAAAGAGGGGTGAGCGGTGAGAAGAAGCGGGGTAATGAGACGTTAGCAGATCGTACCAGAAGTTCTAGGAATAGGGTGATTGGATTAGAATCTCTATGGAAGCCATTGTTTTCTTGTTTCTGTACTTAAGGGTCTTGTCCGCGCACACATGTAGAAGGGTGGTTAGTGAACCGAACGCATCCAATATATCGAGTCTCTTGCTGCTCTCTATTGATACGCTTTTCATACATACGATCGATACTCATTCCCTAATAATAATACAGTCAACACTGGTCACACAACGGTAAACGATAGAGTCAAGGAATTCACATGGAACTTGTGCACTTTGTAATTTATGAAAGGAAGGAAGGATTATGAAAATTTAACTTCCACCGCTCGCCCCCCACCCGTCCGCCCACTAATATTCCTCTAGAAACAAAACTAACGCTAAAGACAAGCCTACGACATAAGTCAAACACAAATAACGCATCCCGGTCCTTCCGTGGATCATATCATCACACTTATTCCGAGTGCATGCACAAGAATTATTAATTAATAGGCTAAGTCCGTCACTTTTCTTTTCTTTGCTGAGTCATCAAGAATCACTCATCTTCTCATTCTGCTTGTTTTCTCGAGAAAAGGGGTGTGAAGCTGGCATAGTCCTACCGAGGCAGCCAAGTGTTGAAAATTCTTTACTCATATCTTTTCGCTTACCCCTCATGCATGTGGGGTCATTTTCTCCTAGCATACAAAAATAATTTCTTGACATTTTGGTTCTTCCCCGGAAGTCTAGGATCTTGAATGGGGTTTCTTGAAAGAGACCTGTTTCTTCTCCGGTTATCCTTTGCACTCTTTCTTAGGGTGGGTGCACTTTGAAGGCATTTTCTTTCAAGTACGAGAATTGAACTTAATTAGCTTTTTCTAAAGCGATTTGATTTATTGCCCATTTTTGAAAAAAATTCGGGTTCTATTACGGTTGGGTTGGGCTAGGTTGGCCAGATATAATTTAGGCCTGGTTTTGGTTGGATTTTAGAATTGCTGTTCGGGGAGGACTATTGCGGGTTTAAATTAGTTGCATATATATTGACTTCATAAGCTGTTAGACAATCGCCCTGGAGGTTTGGGCGGTTGTGGCTTGGAGTAATGGTTGATGAAGCACTCGATTGGATTCCAGCAGACTTATCAAGTGGTCGATATATTGATTATGATATCTTCGCTTGAATTATCACCCATCTAATCCAACCCCATTTAAACAGACTCCAAGGAAGCAATCACTTTAAGTCATAGCATCATGATTTTTTACCTACAAAGTTGAAGGATCTCAAGAAATCCGCAGGCACCACCAAAGACCTTATCCAATCCAACCCAGTATTGACTACCGTTAGACGTGATATCCAATACAAGAAGAAATAACTAAAAATAAAAAACCAAAATATCTCTAGTGTAGTCTAAGTATGAGAGATTGATATCTAACCCAACCTCTTCCTAAATAACCTTCCAAACCAAGACGCCATGTTGCCCCAACAACCCCCGCGCTCCCGCTCATCAATACTACTACCTTCATCACCCCATTTACCCAGACCGCTCATACTTGAACTACTACTCTGACTGCGGCGGACAATCCGCATACGCCTCCCCTCCACCGTTGCGACGGTTAGCACCGCGCAAACCGCCACATCAACGATGTAATCATTCGGGATTTTGCCCGTGGCTCGGGTGTTTATAAATAGTAGGCTACGAGCAAAGTCCAATTCTACTATCGTTTCGTTCGTGTCTACGTTGATAAGTTTGATGTTTCCCTTGGCGCCGAGGTGGTCGAAGCCGACTTCTCCGGCGATGTCGACGAGATATGCATCTCCGCCTTCCGCAACGCCCGGATGATAAAGGTAATATCGTCGGCGTTGGGCGTTCCATGATAGTCGACAGCATTCTGTTGTATACGCTTTTTGTATGGCTTCTTTGGCACGGGTTTCTTGGGTTTTTGATTGTGGGCCTATGGCTAGAAAGCCGGTATTGCCATCTCTGGTGAGAGGGGTACTAGGGGACATTGCGGAAAGGACCGCTTCTTTCGGGTATATTAGTGTGATGAGGCCGTCACCTGCTGGAGAAATTCGGCGGGATGGTGGTTCCAGACCGAGGGTTATTACACTTATATCCATGCCTGTCGTGGGGTCTCGGCGTATGAGTGTGAGCTCATTGAAGGTTTCATCTTGGGTTGTTGCACGCATTGCATAGAGGGCGTAGAATGGGTTGTTTGGGGAGGTGCCAAAAGTGAAGTGTTCGGGGAAGGATAGGGAGTGTTGAACGGGATTTGGGTGCTCTAATGGTGCTTGTCTGAGAGATCGTTAGAATGGTGTATCAGTCGTGTGGTTATGGAATACTAACCGATACATGTTCAGAACGAATGTTTTTCCTGCTCCATTTTGTGTGCCCGGTATGCGTTTTGCACCCTGGGCTGCGGACCAGAGGCTAACCAAGTCTGCTTGTGTGGGTTCACCGTATGAAAGTTCCCGCTGCGGGGGAAGGAATGCACCCAATGCATCCAGGTGGTGTGATGATGGTGAAGACGGTACCTGGAAACTCGACATCTCGGTTACCGAGTCCTGCGTAGACCTAGGTAGGGTATGGTAGACCCTATTATGATTCGGACGTTGCATGTGTAATTCGTAAGGATCTTCCTCTCGCTCCGGTAACAACTCGTCCTCCTCATCCCCTTCTCCGGGGACGTATACCGTTGCCGGCAAAGGTGAAATTATTGAAGCGTCTGATTTCCGATACGAGTGTCTTGGACTGTAGATTGGCTTCTCTCTAACTATGGGCGGTGGAATAGCAATTTCTATTGGAGAAGGGGACCGGACAAGACTGAGGCGATCACCTTGAATAATCTTTACCGGAGAACGCGATGCGGTTGAGCTTTGTGACCGACTAGAGAGTTGAGATCTTCGCTTCGAGCTCCGTGAAGGTGTGGAATATGGTGGGGTTGGTGGTAGATTGGGAACATATACTGGCAGAGTTACTCCCCTCCTTGCCTGAAAGCTCTCTCGGGGTGAGTCCTGGTGAATAATGAGTGGGAAGGTACCCGCTCTCTTGAACACCGGGGCACCATTGGGTGGTGAAGTAGGAGGAGGAGACATCCTATGCCTGGCGGTTGGCAAAGAACTTTCCATCCTGCGGAATCTCGGCATGGGCGGTGACTCTCTCTTTAGGGTTGGAGCTCCTGCCGAATGGTTTCCTCGGACGGAGCCAGAAGAGTCGCGGCTGGAGAGTGTCGACACCGGCGTATAATATCCGTTGGATGTGGAAGTGGGAACACACCTAGACCAAGTTCCAGGACTCCCCGCAACGGGCTCGTAGTAATGGTTAGACATGGTGTGTACAAATATTATCTATGTATCATTATCAGCTCTAAACATCTTCGCTCACTCGGATAAATGAACTCACAAATCTAGATATCTGTCGCGCACGAACGAACTCGTCGTAGCAGCAAGAAGACAAGAGAAAGAAACATCTTCTCGACTCACCCCTTCACTTATATCTCTTCGATGAAGATCCGGTGCATCTAATGCCTTCGGTAGCCCACCACCACAATAGTCAACCACCGCGGTCAGAAACCCTAACCCTGCGGCATAGTACCAGAGGCAGACCGGCATCCACTGAGAAAGGAAATCGGGCTCCAAATGAAATATATTTAGTCAACCGGTCTATCAGAGCGACCCCATGTTTGCGACCTTTCTGGTTTACCAAAGCTGTAGGCACATCCGCATTGGAGGACCAGCGTCCCCGGGAATGCGGTGATAGGTTAGTGGAGGATAAATCTGCTTGCTTTCGAAAATATGGTCACCGAGGATGCATCTTATGGAAGCCGTTTTTAGGAAATTTTCGAACGAGCAAGTCACCCGAGAAAGAGGCAATATTCTAGAGTTGTTGCACATCCAAGCAAGAAACCAAACAAAGTGATTGCCAAGATCTAGCCAGGTAGCAACCTTTAAATTAGCATGTTTTTGTTTTTTTCCCCTTAGCGAGCCACCGCTTATGCTCAATCTAGCTCAACTCAACTTAAAAAAACTCCAGGGCCTACCCAATTATTTAGACTTTCGGTAAACTATGCTCGAAAAAGAATTCTATGGGTCGAATTTTGTCGGGGGACCTACCCTCGCCGCCTATCAATTATCGGGGGGTTTGACGAGTTTAGTGGATTTTTCGTCGCACAGCAGTAGATTTATCCCACCTCAAATTTCGACTCGGAATTATATATATGACGCACCGCATTTTTTCCCATCATATCTAGCCACGAAACCTCCGAACGGTGGGACTAATACGTGCCGCACGAACGGGTAGGATGATGCATGCTAGACTAACACTCGCATCCAAATTGTGTGATGTTGAGACCGGGGGGATGGGAGGGTAACTTAGGATGAAGCCGGGAGAAGTTAAACCCAAGCACGCCAAGACAGAATGAAGCCGTGCAGCGATGAATAAATCGGGGGTCATTAGATGGGATTAGATATGCCACAAGGCTCGTTGACAGGTGGGCGCTGATCTATCACCAACTCACAGATAAGCGGATCGTGTTCATATATTATCACTCGATATTGGATTTTATCTTGAATATTTTAGTTATTTGCTGGAAGGGATATCCATTTTGTGCGTTTTTAGCTATGGTGGATACGGAAGCTTATAGAACAGAATTCTGAGCGGGCTCAGCCCGGATTCCAGGGACACCACTACAAGACACAGCGGTCAGGCTTATGTTTTCCGGGGGTCGGTAGGATAACCCCTTAGTACTCGGGAACAGGTTGATAGTGGAGACGACACAACATAAGTTAGAAGGAATGTATTATCGTCCATGTGGGTAAGATGATAGTGAGGTTTTCGCGCGGATTTTCCAACTGGACTGTGCCTGCCGGTGTGGTTCTGGAATCTGACCTCCGGTTGCCGTTGAAGTTAGCCCTAACCCTAATTTCTTGAGTAGGAAGCAAAGGTTGTGGGGTCACATTGGGGTTGCTACGAGCAATGATCTTGATTGTGATGTGGACTGTTGGTATTGGGACATTTTGAGTAATCATTTCGAGGTGCCGGTATAACTATACTTGTAATATCATAATATACATGAATTACAGGCATAATTAGCCGGTCTGTTTCTAGAACCTGTCCGGCAAGTGTCCTTGGACTAAGTAAGCTGCGGGGTATAACGTGCTATGCTACTCCCTACCGGGGTTCGAATACCGGTACCGTAGAGCCTGTCTGTAGAGTGCTATGATACATTAGGGTTTGTCACGTGACGTTGAAAACTCAATGTGGGCGCAACTACTTGTACTGAGAGGGAGTTCACCAAAATTCGGCAGACGGCGTTTTTCTTGGCAAAAGACGCGCGAGTATGATAGAAAGAACTCGAGTACAATCCCAGCATTGTGTCCTACGTCTCTCCGCTTCTCATGCGACAGATCTAAGCTTATACTTTCGGGTATCGTATAATTGGGGAGCACCTCCCACCACCGCACCATACGGTGAAACCAGCAGGTATCGGTGGAGACGTTCAAATTAGCGTACACGATACCGCCTTATTACCGCTTATGTCTAGTTAGTATGCCCAGCGTTCCGGCGAACTCAACATAGAGCACGGAAGATAAAAGTGCCCCCAAGACCGCGATGCCGGCACCGTATTTGGTGATGGCATCTTAATCCGTCGCCACCGATTGGCGTCCCATAAATAGAATGAGGCTTGAATTAAGCGAGCCAATTGCATAATAATATTATGTGGTCAGTTTCAGCCGCATCCAGGCTTGGCAAACCCTCTGCCAAGCGCTTCAACGTCATTGCTCCACATAGCTTAACTTCAGCTCAGCAAAGGGGGAGAAGAAACATACCAACAGACAAACACGAAGAAAGATGGCCGGTAGGAATAATCCCATCGCAGGCTTTCCCGGGGAAGGTGTGCCGCCTCCGCTGCCACCGCGGAGACCCGTTATTCCGTCGTCTCCGCCACCGAGCTACTCTCTCTTACCATCGACCGAGGGTTCGTACGCCAACTCCTACCCTCAGGGGGATTACGATTCAGCGATACAAACCTCTGCGACACTCAAATACCCTCCGGACTCTGTACCTAGTGGGAAGCGGAAGCTTCTTTTAGTCTACATCCACGGCTTCATGGGTAATGAAACGAGCTTCCAGAGCTTTCCCGCCCATCTGCACAACCTGTTATCCATCACTTTGGAAGATTTGGGCTGGGGCGTTCACACAAAAGTCTATCCAAAGTTCAAGACTAGAAACAACATCTCCGTCGCGACGGAGGGGTTTTCGAAATGGCTCGCGCAATTTGAGAATCCAAACACGGATGTGATATTACTTGGACACTCTATGGGGGGGATTTTGGCGGCGGAGGCGGTGTTGTTGAGGGATGAGCGGGGGGGATTTAGGAATAGGATTTTGGGGGTTGTCGCTTTTGATTCGCCGTTTTTGGGGATGCATCCGGGGGTTATATCCGCTGGGTTGGGGAGTTTGTTTAGGTCTGAGGGGAAGAGCCCTTCCGAGGAGGGTGGGCCAAGTGAGGGTGGGGGGGTGTATGCGGGGGCAAATTCGAGTATGGCTTCGTTATCCACAGTACCTTCTAACAGCACGGTGGATGAGTATTTTGATAGAAGGCCTCAGCGGAATTTCACGATTGTGCAGAGTAAGCAAGGTATGTCCTACAATAATACCCCCACGGGGAGGTGGAAGTACTAATGGGGGTACAAGAGGGAACTCTGGATTCGGCACTAAATTTTATCAATAAACACCACTCCCGGCTTACCGCTGCAACCGGGCAGTACTTGATGTCTCATCTTGAATTCGGGTTCGTTCTCTACCCTCACCGCCCTCTTTGCCGAAACCGCTAACTAATGAAATAGTGGCTGCTTGGCCGATCCCTCCGGCTTGAGAAATCGCTACAACGCCATCCGGACCCTCGAAGCCGGCGAGCGTACTCTGAATGGTAAAACAACACGGGTTCGTTTCGTAAACTACTACACATCCTCCACCGGACGCTCTAAGGATCTGCCGACACCGGCGCCCGCAGCAGCGCACCCAGAGCACTCATTTGATCTTGCAGATGCGGGAGTGGAGGGCTCGGGCGGTAGGGAACTACAAGAAATGACGCGGGAGATGCACTTAGGAATCGACCCGTTTCCCCCAAGCGCGCACGGCAGAAATCTTAGCACAAGTACTGTCTCCTCGGGTGGGGAAATGACGCATTGCGATCCTGATCCGGTATCCGATAACGAGGCGTTCTACGAAACGCAGGACAACCCCGGGGGAGCCACCCCCGTGCCTGTGATAGAAACTAGCGTGGTAGAGCCTGAGCCCCAGATGCCTGACTATCCTCCCCCTTCTATCACCACTTGTCTCACTGCTTCTGCACCTATACCCCCGGTGGCCTCCCCGCCACCACCAAGGCCGGCTGAATTTGACTACGCGAAAATCCCGGACCCAACGGTGCGTAAAGCGGCCGAGAAAGCCGCTGCAAAGGCAATGAAAGTGTGGGAGAAGAGCGTGAAAGATTACGAAAAAACAGTCAAAGACTGGGAAAAGGCATGTGAAAAGAACGAGCGGAAGAAACGCGAAAAGGCGAAGAAGGAAGAGAGGAAGTGCACCACCCAGCATGACGGCGAGGTGGAGAGGCTACGGCGGGAAAATGAAAGAATGGAGCGGGAAGAGCGACGGTTAAAAGGCATTCCGGAACCACCTGTTTACAACGCGGCTGAGCAGAGCGCTGCCCCCCTACTGGGTTCCGTACTACTCCCCTCCCGATCCATTTCGCCCTCCCCATCGCCAACCCCTTCGCCTACACAGTCCCCAACCCCAAAACCCGAAGGAGCGAGAAAGAAGAAGCGCGAGAGGAAATTTTGCCTGACCCCGCGAACGGCGGACCCCTGCTGGATCAAGGTTGAAATGACGGGAGTGGATGAAGTTGGTGCGCATTGTGGGCTCTTCTTTTTGGGGGACGTGTATGAGAGGCTGGTTGGGGATGTTGCGGGGAGGATTGAAGGGTGGGTGGGAGAAGAAGGCACTAGGCGAGTATTGGAGGGGGAGGGAGGAGGTGGTGTGGAGAATGGTTTTAGCAGTAGTCGCTGGGAAGGTGGGGTTGGGGGGAGGGTGGAGTTGGGTGGGTGAGGTGGTGCTTTAGCTGGAGAGGAAGGGGAGGGGTTAGTGATGCTGCGTATTTTTTTATTACGTTATCCTAGTTTTGTGCTATCTGCTGGTAGTTTGATATCTCTACTCTATAAAGGCTCCCACAAACGGAGCGAGGTTCTAGAGTCAAGCACTGCTACCCTATTCACTCCCGGCTATCATTTACTCCCATTCTGGACCTTTATAAAGCCTAACTGAAACCTCACCCCCCCCCCCTGAAGATTCTCCATAACCCCCCGGGCCCATCGCAATCACCACCCCACTGTTGAACAATATACCCTGCAGTGCAGCGGGTGCATTTGGAAATGTAAAAGTATCATAAATGAAGTGCCCACCTGGGTAACTTTTTCTTCTAACTTGTTTCAGTATGATACTGTCGGTGACACAAAATTAACTACTGATCAACGAAGAGGGAAAAAAATATCGGTTCATGACGGCAACTACTCCACCACCCCCAACCCCACTATCATTAAATAAAACTGAGGAAAGAAAAAATCAAAAATCAAAAATGTAAGTATAGGGTGGGATACATAGTAAAAATTAATAATATTATTATTTAGGTGGTGTTGAAAGTGTGGGGTGGGATGATGAGGTGGGTTGCGTTGCTATTGATTGTTGGTCTGCGGGGAATTTTGTCCAAGGACAATAGACTACGTTTTCTATACTTAAGTTGGTTTGGGATGAGATGTGAACCATTAGATTTTGGGGAGGAATATTTGGGGTAGGGACTTTTGATTGCTATAATAAAGGCATGGGTATTAGCTCTCGCTCGGGGGGCGTTGACCAATGCTTGTCGCGTCTGCTGGGGTTTTGTGGCGCGTTATCGACATAAAGGGGGTTGTGGTGGGGATGCTTGGGAGTTGCGGGAGTGGTACAGGGGGGAGGGAGGAATCAAGGGATTAGTAATTAAACGAGTATCATAGTAGCGTATGGACAATTTTCCGCACTTTGTTATTAAATTATATGCGGCTGATGATACTCTTTTGAAGTGTTAAGCAGAAAATAATTGTCAAAAAATATTCCTATCGTTTCGGATGTGGTAAGTTGGCCGGTGAAGCCGTCGCTTGGAGGGGATGTTATGCTATGCTTTTGTTTATTTTTTCACCGGAATAGGAGTAAAAAATTGTGCTGAGCGAATATGGATTTTGGGTTGTGGTTTTGTCTATCGTAGGTGCGTTATTTGCTAGGTGTAGGGAGCTGTTGGTTTAGGCTATCTTACACGACTTGGTTGTTTAAAGAGTCTCCAGATGCTAGGGTATTTATTAGTATACGTATCTTGGCATAAAAGCGTGTGGAGATTTTTTGGATAGCCGGACAAGTATTCCGACGGGCCCCTAAGTTCTTGTTAGTACCGTTTTGACCTTTCGCCGGTATTACAGACTAGCGAAATAGACAGTGATTAGGAGTTAGGGTTTTATGTGAAAGATTTGAGATGCTTCCCTGATGGTAACTAGTAGGGAAATTTGATATCGTGGTGTGTGATAGTCCGTAGTAGAAACGGATAGTGATGAGTTGGTGACTGGAGAGAAATTACTTGGAGAGGTAGGATTGCTGTTTAGGAATATAGGTGGGGTTTTCTTGAGTTTTGTGTTGACTACTATGATACATGATTACAGAGAATGGTCTGGACTGCATACTACCGCTCACAAACCTGGGGTAAATATCAACTAAACGAATAGAGGGAATGAAGATCAAGAAACATGATATGGACAAATCCTAACCGGAACTGCAAGGAAGGGAAAAACGAGAAAAGGAAAAAGAAAAGTATACGAGTAGGAAATAGATAAAACCAGGGACACCCTTTATCAAAGCTTATTTACATCTAAATCGACAGAAGGCCTGCATTAACAAATCCTACACTAAGGAATTATCCACAGGACGAGAACATGTGCGATAACGAAGAATGAAGGATGTAAACGAGAAAGGCTAAGAAACAAATGATATAGGAGATGGAGAAACACCGGTCGACTGCGAAAGAGAGGGTTCATTGGATGTTGTCAGGACGGGTATTAGCTTTGCCCGGAGGGCGCAAGAACTTCAGGAGCTAACGGTGCGGAATCGCCGCTGCTTGGGTGGCTTGGGTGAAGAGAGGTCGCTATCCGCGGGCAGGAGAAGAGGGTTCTCGAGGTCCGATACTCCTTCTCGCGCATCGGGGTCAGCTGGTGGGGATGGAGGCCGAGTATTGAGGTCTATGGTGCTAATATTGGAATCGTAAATTCGGGATTCCATGTCCACCGCACGCTCGTCACCGCGCCCAGCGGGGGGCGAGAGGGATGCATGGCCACTGCGATCTGTTGTGTGGGAATTAGCATTGTCCCGCAAGATCCTCACAACCTCATCATGGCCTCCGGAGAGGGCTAACGATAGTGGGGTTTCCTTATTGTAATCTAGTGCGGTGGCGCAGACGTCTTGTCGTTCTAAAAGTATCTTTACCATCCCGCCATGTCCATTCTTAGCCGCCCATGCAAGTGGCGTTCGACCATATTCGGTATCTGGCTGGTCAGGATTAACGCCCTCTCGTTCCAAAAGCACCTTTACTACCCCCTCATACCCGTTTTGGGCTGTCCACGTGAATGCTGATGTGCGACCTCTGTTAAACTTCTGGTTGGGATCGACGTCCTTACGTTCCAAAAGCAATATTGCTACCCCCTCATGCCTACTGGCAGCCGCCCACCGGAGTGGCGTCCAGCCGTATTTGGTGTCTGCCCGTTCGGGATTGACGTCCTCTCGTTCCAAAAGCATCTTTACTACCCCATGATGCCCGTTTTCGGCCGCCAACGAGAGTGGCGTTTGGCCATAGTTAGTGTCTGGCTGGTCGGGATTGACGTCCTCTCGTTCCAAAAGCATCTTTACTACTCCCTCATTCCCGCTCTTAGCCGCCCACGAAAGTGGCGTTTGGCCACAGTTAGTGTCTGGCTGGTCGGGATTGACGTCCTCTCGTTCCAAAAGCATCTTTACTACTCCCTCATTCCCGCTCTCAGCCGCCCACGAAAGTGGTGTTCGGCCATATTTAGTGTCTGCCTGGTCGGGATCGATGCCCTCTCGTTCCCAAAACATCTTTACCACCTCCTCGTGCCCGCGCTGAGCTGCCCACGAAAGTGGTGTTCGGCCATAAAAGGTGTCTGCCCGGTCGGGATTGACGTCTTCTCGTTCCAAAAGCATCTTTACTATTCCCTCATGCCCGCTCTCAGCCGCCCACAAAAGTGGCGTTCTGCCATATGTGGTGTCTGGCTGGTCGGGATTGACGTCCCCTTGTTCCAAAAGGATCTTTACGACCTCCTTGTACCCGTTTCTAGCTGCCCATATGAGGGCTGTCATCCCCATGCAATCGCTTGCATTAATATCCCATTTCTTCACCTCCAATACATTGGTAACTATCTCCACTATCCCGAGAAATGATACTCCATGGAGTCCTGTAAATCCTCTAGGCCCTCCCCACCGGGGGAAATATGGGCCCGAGCCTCTATTTTCATTATAGTGCAATAACAGGAGTTGAGCAGATATATGCTTATCAAATCTATCGAGAAGCTTCAGTGCAAGTATTTTAACATTTTCCGTCAGCTCCATTTTTGTGCGGCTCCCCCAGTAACAAGAAGCGTATTCTACAAGCGGCATTGTTTGAGGAGCAGACCAAAACGTTGGTGGAAGAGCGCTTATGCATCCGAAATTGAGGTATGTTAGGCAAACCTCCGCGATTGTCGAATGTGGATTATGGAACAGGGTCGGATCACTTAATAGGTGCTCCTGTAGCGTGAAGTGTACCAGTCGGACTGTGGACGAAGACACCTCGACCGTCACGAGGCCTAGACAAGATGCTAGAAGTGTCCGTATTGTAGGAACGTTATTCGGGTCTAAATCTGCGGATCCTATTTCCACCCCTAAGGCGTGACAGAGCTCCTTGGCCCGTAGCGGCCGTTCCGCATACAACACCCACATCAGTACCTTCCATCCCAGTACCGATTTATTTCCCTTCTGCCCTTTCAGTCGCGTTAGGGTTGTCGTATAGGCGTCGCTCAGTCCATTGCCTCGCGCCATCTCTTCAAGTTTTTTCCTTCTCTGACCAATTGTTACTTCTCCTAGAATAGCTTCAATCTTTAGCGAAACGAGGAGGAATCTACACATAATTGTTCGTAAGTATACATCACTGATAGGCAGGGAAGGCTAAATGCTCCTACGCACATATCAGACATCTTGTCTAGAATAATTTTCACAATATCCTCCCGTAAACCATCGTTCATGGCCTCTGGCTCCTCATCCCTGTCTAACTTCATATGTAGATAACTCCTCACATCGTCCATGTTAGGGCTGATGGGCATGACAACTGCCCCTGGGAAATATCTCTGAATCGCTGCCCTGACATGGGGCCTCCCGGTGAGGAAGATTCTAGTTGCCGGGGATCCCCGAACAATATCTCTTAGCGACTCGAGTAACTCTGGAAGATTCTTTGGTAGGCATTCGTCGAGCGCATCGATACAGATGAAAACTTGGCGTAACGAAGCGATAGCGACCTTTAAAATTCTCATCAAATCGACAAGCAGAAGCCTTCGGCCACCAACCTCCTTTTTCCCATCTTGAAATGCCTCATGTATATCTTCTGGGATGCCCCCCTTGCCTATTAGCTGCTTCAAAATCGCCCCCATCATGTTGGTAGTCGTCTGCTCTTGCTGCGCAAGGAAGTCGCAATACAGGCATGCAACGGCGATATCCTCCTTCCTTCCCTGATCACATAGGCTGTCAATCACTAGAGAACTAGTTGCTCTGGTCATTAGTGATATTAACTTCTCCCAAGGATCCTCGCCACTTACCTCAAATATGTCTTGCCCACTCCTGGATTTCCGGAACAAAACAAGATAGCCTTCTCCACTCCACTCGCAGTATCCCTCCACTCTCGAAACTCGGATGTTTCCAAAAGCCAATCTCCAACACCATCAAATCGGTCGCTGCGCACTCCATGATGTCTGTTTTCTGGCTCTAACGGAGAGAGCCAGCGCATTATCTGTGCATCCTCGTCAGATTTGATATTAACTGTCCCGTTATAAACCGTCTTGTTGTTGCTCCCTATTGTATTGCCGCAGTTGGCATTATTGTCGCCGAATCTCATCGATGGTGTATATGGAGTTTGGGCCATGATGCTGTTAAAAATATTGGTTGTGTGTAGAAATGGTAGAGAAATATGAAGAGTAAATGAAGGGGTAATGGGGGGGGGAGTATATAAAAGCTTTCTGTGCGCAAAGCTGAATAGCCGGGTGATTTGGCTCCTTTTGTGGTAACCACTTCGCAGCCATCTTCATGCCAAGGAAATACATAAAAAATTGGAGGTTTTGATGAATTGCCACGAACTGACTTCGCCTCACAGATTACCGGAAAAGACGGTGCTACGCCGTGCAACCATTGGACACAATACGACGACTCGCCGGCTGTATTTGTGATATTATAAAACTAGCCCCCATTTTTCTGGGTTAACTAGTGCGAATATGAATAAAACAATGAATGTACTCAAACTCCTAGCCTCACTCTAGAAAGCTGCAGGAGCAAGACCAGACATTCTTTTAATGGCTCATACGATCCATAACTTCGCGCGACTACAAATTAGCTATCCCCCAATACGTAGTAGCCATCTCTCTTTTATTTTATTTTATGAGGTTATGTGTAGAGAGGCTCGTTGATCTTATCGGCTCGTGGAGACTCGGTTGGTTTGCGCGCAGGGTGGATTGAATTTGTGCATCGTTTACAACCACAATGAGTAGCACCACAATTCAGGATCCCAAACCAGAGTCACTCGCAAAAATCAAAATGCCCCATCCGGGCAGGAACAAAATTTTAATTATTTCCTCATCACTTCTGTTCCACTGGGGTACTAAATCTGCTACGAGACGGTATTGAAATTCTTGGAGACCTGTTACATAGTCAAAGCAAGAACAGCACAGCAACGGAAACACTCCCGATAAACTCACGTATAACTCTCGAATTTTCACACTATGCACGATCCTACCTAGATTTGTCCTCTTGCATACTCTGGCAACTCTTTCGAGGCCCTTCATGCACCTGCATGAAGAAACTCCTGCAGGCAGTCGCAGGATGCAGGATAAGTTATACATTCACACTTGGGCCTTCTACTCGTAATGTCCTGACGTTTGTGAACACGACTGCTATTGCATGATGCCAAGATCCGCGCAAAAAAGCTGAATTTTGGCGTTATGCAATAGCAGTTGTGTTCACAAACGTCAGGACATTACGAGTATAAGGTTCTGTCTAAAAGATTAACCGCGCATCAAGGATGAGGAAAAACTCTGGCCATGATGACAGCACTCCCCCACCAACTCCACTATCGTGAAAATTTAAAAAAGTGTATAAAATATAAATTTAGAGTGGAATACATAGCAGAAATTAATATTTGATCTTGAGAAATTTCTTTAGGTGGTGAAAAGGCGGGCTGGTGAGGAGGGCTCTATTGAGATCGATCGGTAGTGTGCGGTTAGTTTTGTTAACGCTACTCGAGTATTCAAGCATACAGCTGACACGCCAGGGGTGTGACAGGAATCCGCAGGGCCGTGATCCCCAAGAACCATCCAGTGACACCTACATTCCTAGTTTCGAAGCACTTTTAAACAGGGCTGCATATCGCCAAAAATTGGCACTTTTCTTGGATCCAAGGATGCAACAGTAGCTCTTTTTGGAATTACCTCGACGCAATGGAGGATGAGCGAAGAACAGTATCATAGACCTAAGCTCATACCTTCGGATATCTCGCAGCAGTGAACCGTCTCCTACTGCCGCAACATAGGGTAAAACCAGCATGAATCAGTAGAAACTTTCAAATTAGGGGACACAATACCGCCTTATTCCCACTTTTGTCGAGTTAGCTAGTGTGACGAGCACTCCCGCGAATTTTACACAGAGCACAGTACGTAAGCAAGTTGTTGCGACGTGGGCACTCGTATTTAGTGAGTCAGTGTCAGCCGCATTGTTGGCTTGGCAAATCCTCTGCCAGGCGCTTCGGCGTCGTTGCTCCGCATGGTAGGGGGGGCAGACCATCAGACGAACACGAAAAAAGATAGCCGGTCGGAATTATCCCATCACAGGCTTTCCCGGTGTGCCATCTCCGCTGCCACCGCGGGGACACGCTATTCCGTCGCTTCACCACCGAGCTACTCTCTCTTACCATCAACCGAGGGTTTGTACCTCCACCCCCACCCACAGACCGATTACGATACAGCAATAAAAACCTCTGCGACACTCAAATCCCCTCCGGACTCTGTACCTAGTGGGAAGCTGAAGCTCCTTTTAGTCTACATCAATGGCTTCATGGGTAACGAAACAAGTTTCCAGAGCTTTCTCGCCCATCTGCATAACCTGCTATCCATCACTCTGGAAGATTTGGGGTGGAGCGTTGACACAAAAGTTGTATCCAAAGTTCAACAGTAGGCACAACATCTCCGTTGTAACGGAAGGGTTTTCGAAATGGCTCGCCCAGTTTGGGAATGCAAACACGGATACAATATTACTAGGACACTCTATGAAGAGATTTTGGCGGCGGAGGCGGCGTTGCCGAGGGATGAGCAGAAGGGATTTAAGCACCGGATTCCGGGGGCTGTCCCAGTTGATTCACCGTTTTGGGGGGTGTATCCGGGGGTTATATCCACTGGATTGGGGAGTTTGTTAAGGTCCGAGGAGAAGAGTCCTTTCGAAGAGGGTGGGCCAAGTGAGGGTGGGTGTATGCGGGAGCAAGTTCGACTATGGCTTCGTTGTCCACGGTACATTCTAACAGCACAGTTGGTGAGTTTTTCGATAGAAGGCCTCAGCGGAATTTCACGATTATGTAGAGTAAGTGAGGAATGTCCTATAATAATATCCCCGCGGAGAGGTGGAAATACTAATAGGGGGGTATTAGAGGGAACTTGGGATTCGGCACTAAATTTTATCAATAAACACAACTCCCGGCTTACTGCTGCAACCGGGTAGTACTTGATGTCTTACTTTGAATTAGAGTTCGTTCTCTACCCTCACCGCCCTCTTTGGTGAAACCGCTAAACTAATGAAATATAGTTAAACCTCGCTATCCCGGATTTCGATAATACGGATACCTCGCTGTCCCGTATGAAATGCTGTGAATTCAAAAAAATTTCACAGTAAAACTTAACCTGTTATCCCGGATCACTCGTTGTCCCGGACAGATTCTTTGGATTTTGGTCATCCGGGATAGCGAGGTGCGACTGTAGTGGCTGCTTGGCCGATCCCTCCGGCACGAAATATCGCTACAACGTAACGCGGAAGCTCGAAACAGGCGAGTGTATTCTGAACGGTAAAGCAACACGGGTGTGTTTCATAAATTGCTACACATCCTCCACTGGACGCTCTAAGGATCCGCCGAAACCGGCACCCGCAGCGTGCACCCAGAGCACTCATTTGATCATGTAGATGCGGGAGTGGAGGGCCCGGGCGATAGGAAACTACCAGAAATGACGCGGGGGATGCACCTAGGAATTGACTCGCTGCCCCCAAGTGCGCACGCTCGGAATCTTAGCACAAGCACTATCTCCTCCATAGGTAGGGAAATGACGCATCGTGATCCTGATCCAATATCCAGTAACGAGGCGAAACGCAGGACAACCCCAGGGGATCCACCCCCGTACCCGTGATAGAAATCAGAGTGGTAATGCCTGAGCATCAGATGCCTAACCACGCTCCCCCTTCTATCCCCAGATTCCCCACATATCGCACTGCTTCCGGGCCGGCACCCCAGCGGCCTCCCGAGCACCACCAAGGTCCGCTGAATTTGAATACTCGAAAATCCCGGATCCAACCATACGTACAGCAGGCCGCTGCAAAAGTAATGAAAGTGTGTGAGTGGGGTGTTAAATATTACGAAAAAACAGTCAAAAACTAGGAAAAAGCATGTGAAAAGAACAAGCAGAAAAAATCGCGAAAAGGCAAATAAGGAGAATAAGTCCACCGCCCAGCATGACGGCGAGGTGGGGAAGCTACGGCGGGAATAATAAACAATGGAGCAGGAAGGGCGGCGGTTAAAAGGGATTCCAGAACCACCTGTTTACAACGCGGTTGCGAAGAGCGCTGCCCCTACAAAGTTCCGTATTACTCCCCTCCCCATCCGTCTCCTCCTCCCCATCGTCAACCCCCCCAACCACACAGTCCCTAGCCCCAAAGCCCGCAGGAGCGAGAAGGAAGAAGTGGGAGAGGAAATTCTGTCTAACTTAACCCTGCGTACGCCGGACCCCTGCTAGATCAAGGTTGAAATGACGGGAGTGGATGAAGTTGGTGCACATTTTGGGCTCTTCTTTCTGGGGGACGTGTATGAAAGGGTGGTTGGGGATGTTGCTGGGAGGCTTGAAGGGTGGGTGGGGGGGAAGGTACTAGGTGGGTATTGGAGGAGGGAAGTAGTGGTGGTGAATGACTTTAGCAGTAGTGGTTGGGAAGGCAGGATTGGGCGGGCGGTGGCGTTCAACCGGTAGGGTAATGCTTTAGTCGGAGAGGAAAGGGAGTGCTTAATGATGCTGCTGAGTGTTTTTTATTACATAATTTTAGTTTTGTGCGGGCTGCTAGTATTTTGATATCTCTACTCTATAAAGGCTCCCACAAACGGTGTGAGGTTCTAGAGTTAACTTACATCGAGTAGGCTCAACGCCACTTCATTCACTCCCGGCTATCATTTACTCCCACTCCAGACTCAAACCATAACTAAAACCCCCTTAACTCCCCCCCCTGAAGATCCCCGTAACACCCTCCAACCCATTGCCATTATCACCGGATTCCCGCACAAAATATCGTGCAGTGGGGTGGGTGCATCGGAGGCATAAAAATAAAGAAATTACTCACCTGAGTCAATTTTCTTCCGATTTGTCACAGTACGCTTTACTTAGGTAGGGATGGGGCGTAAGTTACCGGATTTTGCGTGAAAAAAATATTTAGCCTAAAGAATGCTCCCCCATATTGAAATGACTGGGAGAAGTGGGTGGTGGGCCCGGCTATTTACACAGGAAAGACGCAGTCACGATTTCTCCGGTTCACGCGGCCTCACTCGTCGCTGCATCACCGCCACATCTGCGGCTAACTATACCACATATGGAAGGAGCCTCCAACACCCCCCAAGAGGGTAAGTATCTATGCTTTCGATGTAGTAAGTAAAGCTGATCAATGCTCGTTGCATCGCTTAGGTTTCGGGGGGATTATCGGCGTGAAAGACGTTGCGGTGTAGAGGTGTTTGGAAATTCAGGTGATGGAGTGGGGGGGGGGGAGGTGGAAAGAATTGTTGGATGAATGGGTATCGCAGTAGGGTATGTACAATTTTCAGCACTTTCTCATTATATTATATCTAACTTATAATAGACTTTTGAACCGTTGAGCATAAAATAATTTTCAAAAAGGATTCTGACGATTTCGGATATGGTAAGCTAGTGGGCGAGAGTCGCCGCTTAGAGGGGATGTCTCGGGGGGTTTTTTTTTGTTTTCTTGCCACCGGATTAGGGGTAGAAAATTGTGTTGGGTGAATACGTTTTTTGGGTTGTGGTTTGGTTTACGTGCGTTCTGCTAGGTGTGGGGGCGGTTTCTGTACTGTAAAATACTGTACTACTTGGCTGTTTAAAAAGTCTCCGGACGGCGGGTATTTATCAGTAGGTATCATAAATTGATACAAGAGCGTCTGGAGAGTTTTTGGATCGCGGGGCAAGTATTCCGCCAGTACCGTTTTGACCGTCCGCCGGTATTAGAGAGGTACGATATATGATGCATCGTAAGTAAAGGTTAGGGTTTTATATTAGCCGTTTAGGATCTTGCCCTGATGGTATGTGGTAGAAGTGGATAGTATCGTGGGATAGGATAGCGCGTAACGGAAACGGATGGTGATCACTTAAGGGTAAGGAGGGAGATTACTAGGAGGGGGTAGGATTGCCGTTCACGCATATGTACGGGGGTTGTTTGAGTTGGAGGGCGACTTCTGTTATACATATTTACCGATGATAAGCTGTTTATAGCGTACACAAGTGATCACAAAGGGACGGGACAAATGCTACCTTGGGGTATAAATGGAACGACCAAGAAAGACGATGATATAGATAAGCTCTAATCGGAACTCTAAAAAAAACAAAGAAAAAAGAAAAGTAGATGGATAAGAAACTGCTAAAACCAGGAAGAATGCCCGTTATCAAAGCTTATGTACATCTAAATTGCTAGAGGTCTTGCCTTTACTAATCTTACACTTATGAATTACTTATAGGATGAGAATATGTGTGAACGAGGGGGGGGATGTAAGCGAGAAAAAAATCTAAGAAACAAATGAAAGGAGCAATGAGGAAACACCGACAGGATGCGAAAGAGATGGTTCATAGGATATTGTTCGGATGGGTGTTGGTTTTATTTGAAGGGAAGAAGAACTTCAGGGTCCTACTAGAGCGGAGTCGCCTGAACCTGAATGGTTTGGCTGGGGAGGGGCCGCTGTGTTCAGGCTTGTTAAGATGGTATTTGAGGTCCGAAACACCTTCCCGCTCATCAGGGTTAGCTGGTGGGTATAGACGCCGAGAATTATGGCCCGTGATGTTGATATTGGCATTATGAATTTGGGGTTTGATATGCACTGCACGCCCATCCCCATGCCCGGCGAATGGCGGGAGGGATGCCTGGCTGCCACGATCTGTTGTGCGGGAATTGGCATTATCCCGTAAGGTCCTCACAACCTCATTATGCCCTCTGGAGAGGGCCAACGATAGTGGGGTTTGGTTCTGGTGATCTAGTGTGGTGGCGCTGACGTCCTGCCGTTCTAAAAGCATCTTTACTACCCCGTTATATCCATGGGCAGCCGCAAACGCGAGTGGCGTTCGACCATATTCGGTGTCTGCCTGGTTGGGATTAACGTCCTCTCGTTCCAAAAGCATCCTTACTGCCTCTTCATACCCGCTCTCAGCAGCCCACGAGAGTGGTGTTTGACCATACCAGGTGTCTGCATGGTTGGGATTGATGTCCTCTCGCTCCAAAAGGATCTTTACTACCCCCTCGTGCCCGTTCATAGCCGCAAAGGAGAGTGGCGTTTGGTCGTTGATGGTGCTTGCCTGGTTGGGATTGACGTCTGCTCGTTCCAAAAGCATATTTACTACCCCCTCATGCCCACTCTCAGCCGCCAACAAGAGTGCTGTTCGGCCGTGGAATGCCTTGCTGGGATCGACGTCCTCTCGCTCCAAAAGCATCTGGACTACTCCCTCTGACCCGCTCTCAGCCGCAAAGGCGAGTGGCGTATAGCTATTCATGTGGTCTACCCGGTCGGGATTGACATCCTCTCGTTCCAAAAGGATCTTTACCACCCTCGCATGTCCCTCCACAACCGCCCACCAGAGTGGCGTTCGCCCATGATCAGTGCCTGGCTGGTCGGGATTGATGTCCTCTCGTCCCAAAAGCATCCTCACTACCCCCTCGTGCCCATTCATCGCCGCCCACGAGAGTGGCGTTCGGCCATAAAAAGAGTCTGCTTTGTTAGGATTCACGTTCTCTTGGTCCAAAAGCACCTTTACAATCACCTCGTACCCTTTGCTAGCTGCCCAAGTGAGAGCCGTATTCCACATGCAATCGCTCGAATTAACATCCCATTCCTTCATCCCCGATACATCAGCAACTATCTCTACTATCCCGAGAAATGATACTGCGTGGAGTCCGGTAAATCCCATAGGTCCTCCCTCCTCGTGAAAATATAGGCCCGAGCCTCTATTTTTGTTATAGTGCGATAAGAGGAGTTGAGCAGATATATGCTTGTCAAATCTATCAAGAAGCCTCATTGCAAGTATTTTGACATTGTCCGTCATTCCCATTCTCGTGTGGTTTCCCCAGTAACAAGAAGCATATTCTAGAAGGGCCATTGTTGAGGGGGCAGAGTCAAGAGGTGAAAGATTCATTATACATGAGAAGTTGAGGTATGTCAAGCAAACCTCCGCAATGTCTGTGTGAGGGCTACGGAATAGGGTTGGATCACTTAAAAGGTGTTCCTGTAGAGTGAAGTGTACAAGTCGGACTGTGGACGAAGACACCTCGACTGTCACAAGACCTAGACAAGATGCTAGGAGTGTTCGTAAGGCAGGGAGGTTATTCAGGTTCGGATCTGCTGATCCAATCTCCACCCCTAAGGCATGGCAGAGCTCCTCCGCCCTTAACGGCCGCACCGAATACAACACCCACATTAGGACCTTCATACCGAGTACCGATTTATTTCCTTTCTGCCCCTTCAGTCGAGTTAGGGTTGTCGTATAAGCGTCGCTCAGTCCATTGCCTCGCGCCATCTCTTCAAGTTTTTTCCTTCTCTGTCCAATTGTCACTTCTCCCAGAATAGCTTCAATCTTTAGCGAAACGAGGAGGAATCTACACAGAATCTTTCGTAAGTATACATCATCGATAGGCAGGGTAGGCTAAATGCTCATACTCACATATCAGACATCTTGCCTAGAATAGCTTTCACAATATCCGCCCGTAAATCATCGTCCATCGCCTCTGGCTCCTCATCCCTGTCTAGCTTCATATGCAGATAATTCCTAACATCGTCTGTGTTAGGACCGATGGGTATCTCAACTGCCCCTGTGAAATATTTCTGAATGGCTCCCCTGACATGGGGCCTCCCGGTGAGGAAGATTCTAGTCGTTGGGGAGTCCCGAAGAATATCTCTTAGGGACTCAAGTAGCTCTGGAAGATTCTTCGGTAGGCATTCGTCGAGCGCATCGATACAGATGAAAACTTGGGGTAGCGAGGCAATAGTGATCTTCAACATTCGCATTAAATCTCCATGTAGAAGCCCTCTGCCCCCCAACTCTTTCTTCCCTTTTTGAAACGCTGACCGTATATCTTTCGAGATGTCGCCCCTGCCGACAAGCTGCTTTAGAATAGCTCCCACCATGTTCGTGATTGACTGCTCATTCTGAGCAAGGAAGTCGCAGTACAAGCATGCAACCGCGACAGGTACATCCCCCGGCTGATCGCACAGGCTGTCGATCACCAAGGAACTTTTATTTCTCACGGTCAGCCGTGTTTTCTAGCTTCAAAGAATCCCACCACTTACCTCAAATATGTCTTGCCCACTCCCGGATTCCCGGAGCAAAACAACACAGCCTTATCGGCTCTACCATTACCCCCCCGCCACTCTCGGAGCTCGCTTGTTTCTAAAAGCCAATTTCCAACGCCCTCGAATCGCTCGGTCCGCACGCCTTGATGTCTGTTATTTGGCTCTAGCGGTGAGAGCCAACGCATGATCTGTGCATCCTCGTCCGACTTGTAGAAAGTGTTGTTGAAGCTATGTGTTATGTTGGCACAATTAGAATTGCCGGAGCCGACGTTGATCGACCGTCTGTGTGTAGGCTGGGCCATGATGTTCCTGCTAAAATGTTGGTTGAAGGTAGAAATGGTGTTGTAATTTGTAGTTGTATCGGGGTAGTTATAGACGCTCTGTGAGAACAGTTGCAGAAAGCGGGGTCATGTGGCTTACGGTGTAACAATACTTGAGTTACATTCACCCCCACTCAATGAGGCTCGATGACTAATATGTGACATTGAATAATTTCCATAGAGAGTTTCTCATCTCCGAGCACGCGATAACATACGCTATTATGAGCTGGCATGGGACTCTGGAGAGAAGAACTAGCAACAATTGAGGCTGGTGGATTGTGAAGAGAAGTTAGTCGGTCAACTCGTTAATTATTCTATCGGACTCACAGAGCTCGGATATCTAGGCTGTCAGGCTCTTGTCATTTTCTATCTTGTAAGCTCACATGTAGCATGACCTACCGATGTGCCGATCCGTGCTCTATGAACCTGGTTCTGGGAGTCAGCCACCTGTCATGCCCAGCGTCTAGTGCATTGATCAGTATTATAGATACATCGTTAACCATATAAAATTTGCCATTGACAATCGTAATTTGATATATTTATAAATACTCCCACTAAGGGGATGAGGTTCTAGAGTTGAGCATTGAGTGGGCTTAATGCCACTTTATTCACCCCCAGCTATCATTTACTCCCATTCCGGATCCAAAGCATAAATAACTAAAACCCCATTGCTCCCCCGGAAGGTCCACCGGAACACCCCTCAACCCATAGCAATTACCACCCCACTCTTGAACAATATATCGTCTAGTACGGGGGGTGCACCGGGGGGCATCAAAATAAAGTACCCATCAGAGTAAACTTTCTTCCAATTTGTTACAGTACGTTTACTTATGTCAGGGACGAGAGATGAACTATTAGATTTTGTGGAGGAATATTTAGCTTAAATATTTTTGCTTATTACATCGAAAGCATAGAGTACTTACCCTCTTGGGGTGTCGTTGGAGCATCCTTCCATATTTGGTGAGGTTGACCGCAGGGTGGTACAGGGGTCCGGCATTTAGCGATTGCACACGCTAGTTTGTGACCTCACCAATTTTGAAGGATTTTTTGCGGGTAAGCCACTTTTGTGTGTGCGATAAATAAATTCGAAGCCAAAAAGCAAACCGGATGGAAGGCCCTGGTTGGTTGATTCTTCTGTCGTCGTTTTTCCTCGTTGTTGTAATTTCAATCGTGCGGTAAATAGCGGTCGTCGTCTTGTGCGAAGACATTATGCAGGACCCTTGTACATTAGCCGGGGATGTGGCGGTGAGTGAGGCCGTATGAATCAGAGAAATAGTCACTGCGTCTTTCCTGTGTAATAGTCGGGTTCACTACACCTCTCTCAATCGTTTCGGTAGGGGGGAATATTGATCAATGCTTGTTGCATCGCTTGGGTTTTGTGGTGCATTAACGTGATTTACCGGGATGCGGCTCTTCGCCGGGATGTGGCTCACCACGGCAACGACTGGAAAATCAAATATATATTTTATTATCTACACAACTAGTAATGACACCATAGTGAAAATTTGTTAAAAAGTACTTTTAAATATGGAGAATCATAATTTGGAGTCTATATTTAATAAAAAAAAAGTAATGCTCCTTGTTTACTCAGTTTATGCTGAACTAGTTCAAATAACATTATTTCTATAATTGTAGTAAATAAAAATGAAACCAGTAGCAAATATCATAGTTTAAGCATTGAATAGGATGTCATAGAGTGGATATTGGATGTTTGAAGTGTTTTGGTATTGGTTTGTAGCTATATTGGAAGAGGTTGCGACTGTAAAAACGAAAATAGCTCAATATGAATCTTATGAACTTGATAACATGATATCTGGTGATGGGGGTATTATCGGATTCTGATACTTGGTAATATACTTCAATTAGGTCACCCAAGATACTATATAAAGTTTGAAGGCAGTTGGTTAAGGATTGCAAATTCTATTCCATAGTTGTTGGAAAGCAATTTGGAGAGAAAAACTACCCTTTAGCCTCAACCTTGTAGTCTACACAGGCTGGATAAGGCTCAAAGCTGAGTTATATTGTCTACTAATATAGTTCAAGCTATGCAAATATGTTTTAGTCATTTTGGGTATTGAGATTTGGAGATTTGGCAACATACCACTAAACACATGTCACAAACGATGACTAGGCAAGGCAGACTCTCAGATGACTAATAGTTATTAGTCATCAGTTTGTTATCTTTCACACTATGAGATCAGTTGACTCATAGGATTTTACATGACGACGCAATAGTGTGTTATTGGTTTATTGTGATTGGTTGATATTTGACATGACGCATGATTGTGGTCATGTGGTTTATGTATTTCGCACATAAGTCATAGTTATGAGTCATAGGTTTCACGCATGTAACCCCGTTAGGGCACATGACTTGTTTTATGGGTTTTGATTGGTTGCAAGATAGGACGCAGCTGACTCGGACGAGTCAGCTGCTGAATTTCACACTATGACTCACAATGAGTCATGAGTCGCGTGACGCGAGAGTATGAGTCACGCAGGGTTAGGGTTGAGGGAAGAACCCCTATATAAAGGCACCCTCAGAGCATGGGATTTGGGTTCTTCACGCAACCATCTAAGTTCTTTCATACACTATACTTTCAATACAAAGATCTTTATCTATCACGCTTGCGGGAATCAAGACGAGAAGGTCTTATATAACCCGGGCGATCGACGGTGCTAGATAGGAGTCAATGGACTTAGCTATGGCAACAGCTATCGGGCTAAGAGGAAGTGATCATTAGGAGACTATCGGTTACCTGCTGCAAGTATCACCCGGAGAGGAGCGGAGTGTAAGATTTGGTTCGGTCAACCAGCAGCACCTAACAAAACAGACAAAACTGAGACGAACAACGAAAACGACATCGACCACCTAGCGGGAGATCTCCACCTTTCATCAGTAGGAGAAAGAGTTCAAAGGGCTTTAACGGAAGAGAGGGCACCCAGCACTATAACCCTAGAGCCACGATGACCATGTGGATCAGAAGAAACAGAAGAATAAGAAAGGACACGATGAAACACGATGGCGGCTACACTAGAACGAGGAAGAGCAGCCTCCGCGGAAATAGCCCCGATCCTGAACCCGGAGCAGATGACACCAATCAGTGCATCCGGAAGCGGGGGACCCAGAAAGCCCAAGGCCAAGGAACCGGAGGTTTACCGAGGAGAACGACATAAACTACGAGGATGGCTTGCCCAACTCATAGTATACTACAGGACGGTAGGATGGCAAAATGAACGTGATGAGGGAAAAATCCTCTGTGCAACAAGCCTCCTAGGGGACGACTCGGGGACCTGGATGACACCCTACGCAGAAGAAGGAATCACCCCAACATGGGACAAATGGGCAGTATTGAAAGCAGAATTAGGAAGACAATTTGGCGTAATCGACGCTAAGGGAGAAGCAAGGATAAGGCTAAAAAAACATGAAACAAGGCAAAGAATAGGTCACGGAATACTGGAACGAATTCCGCCTTGTGGGTGGCGAAGCCGAATTGGACAACTCAACTGGAGGAGAACTACTTCTAGGAGGAATGATCATAGAATTGCAGAACGCCTGGGGAGCTAGTAGAGAAGAATACAAGGACCTCGAAGCCCTAGCCCAATGGGCAATCCAGAAGGAAACCAAGCTGGCGACGGTCAGATATATCCAAGGATCGCCATTAGCAAAAAACATTCAACGGGAGACAAGTACACCACGAAACCCAGACGGGACATTTAGACGCACAAATAATGGTAATCAGAATTACGGTGACCCCATAGAACTGGACGCGACTTGGGGACGACCAAGGTTCAACATCTCAAGGGAAGAATTCCAAAAGAGGATACGAGAAGAACTATGTCTCAAATGGGCACAACCCGGACACTTGGCCAGGAGCTGCCCAAAAGAAGATGGACCCGAACCATTTAAAGCACAAGCCAGGAGTTGGCACTGCACGAAAAAAAGTCGCCTTTGGCAAAACAGAGCCAAGATCAGAGAAATCGAGATCGAACAGGAACCCGAAGAGTCGGGAAACAACGACTGTCCCCAGTCAGAGATGGTCTGGAGGACAGACCCGAACGAAAACCCATTATCATTGGAAACTACTACGTGGCATTCAACTACACGGATAGACTCGAAAACGACAATGACCACATTATGGTCAAGATACAACTCCAAGGCAGAAGAGAGTCAGTGACTATCAACGCCATGATTGACTCAGGAGCAACAGAAGATTACATCGACTGAGAAGTCAGCAACAAACACGGGATCAAAATGGTCAAAGCAAAAACCCCAGGGAGATTTGCCTCTCGGACAGAAAACCAAGCGCCATGGGACCTGTTACCCATATGAGGAATGTACCTATGGACATCAGTAGGCATAGGGAATTGGCAACTTTCCAAGTGGCAAATCTCCAAAACTATGAGTTCATCCGCGGGATGCCATGGTTAAGAGAACACAATCCAACGATCGAGTGGAACGACAAAAGGATTACATTCAATAGTGAACGATGTATGACTTGGTGTCTCAAAAGTTCACTCATTGCCTATGCGGTACCCGAAGACAAAGCCTTGGAAGCGAATCTTGTCACCAGATTCTCCAAGGTCCAGGCCAAGAAAGGCCCGACGGCCAGTGACTAGAGCGTCAGAGTTAAGAAGCTATCCGATCAGGCCCGAGTGCCTAGAAAGGGATCAGGCAGGGGGGCAGGACACGACCGGTATGCAAACGAAGGAACTGACCTTTCTGTTCGAGGATAAGTAATGGTTGGGACGGGGATAGGTATTGGATTACTACACAAACCCTATGGACGAATTGCACCACGAAGCAGTCTAGCAGTCAATCACCGACTCAGGACAAATGCAGATGTGATAGACTCCGACTACAGAGGAGAAGTGAAGGTGGTCCTAGCCAACCTAGGAGACCACCCATACCGAGTGGCAAAGGAAGACCGAATAGCACAAGCGAGTTTTGAAAAATTCGACAACAGGGAACTACAAGAAGTAACCCTGTTGGACGATACCGAGAGAGGAGATCCAGGGTTCAGAAGCTCAGACACCACTATGGATCAAGAGGTCAAGAGTCAAAGGGCGAAACCGAAGATTGAAATCAACGAGATATGGGCAAGAGCTTTCGGACAGTTCTACCGAAGAGGAGAGACAACCGGCATCCTAAGATGGGATGAAATCGAAGACGAAATTCAGTTGGAAGCCATCAACATTAGCACCGAACTAGCGATTAAAAACAAGAACAACGAAGACCATGACGTGAGAGACACCGTCCCCCGAGAATATCACCACATCTTGGATGTTTTCGAAAAAGGGGAGAAGACGACGGGAGCGCCCTACCGGCGGGACATTGATTTGGGAATCGACCTTCTAGAAGCATAGACAGTACCCATCAAAGAGATATATGGCCTGAGTTACGACCAATTGGAGGAACTCCACCGATACATCAAACTGAACGAAGATCGAGGATGGATCTGAGGGGTAAAGTCGCAAAGGGCTTCACCCATTATGTTTGTCAAGAAAAAGGATAGCAAACTCAGGCTCAGCGCCGATTGTCGGGAGCTCAATGAAGTCACCAGGAAGGATCAACACCCCGCTACCGCTGATTAGCGAGGCACTGGATAGACTGGGAGGAGCCAAATACTTCACAAAACTAGATCTCAAGGACGCCTACCACAACATTCGAATCAGAGAAGGAGACGAATTGAAGACCACCTTTTCAACAAAACTAGGGACTTACAAACACCTAGTCATGCCATTTGGGTTATGCAACGCACCAGCAGCGTTCCAACAATGCATGAATGAGGTCGTAATAGAACACCCATCGACATGTGTTGCATCGTCTATCTGCATGACCTGCTCATATATTCGAATACCCTACAACAACAGCGAAAAGACGTCAGCAATATCCTGGGGGCAATACCAAAATCAGGAATGAAAGTCAGACCATTCAAATGGGAGGTTCACAGAAACGAGACACAATACCTAGGATTGATCATTGGACAAGAAGGGGTCAAGACCGACACAGTTAAGACACCAGCCATCTGGGACTGGGCAACACCCAAGATAATCAAGGAAATCCAATGCTTCCTGGGGTTCCGCAAATTCTACCGAGAATTTATAGAAGGCTTCAGCAGAACGGCCAATCCACTATATGCGAAAATACAGAAGGAATGCATTGGCAACTGGGAATGGGGGGACAAAGAAGAGCAGGTGTTCGACGAATTAAGGACAAAACTCACAACGGCACCAGTACTGGTCTACTTCAACCCCGTCGCACCAACCAAAATCGAAACAGACACCTCAAAATACGTCTGCTCCAGTATACGGTCACAACAATGCCAGGAGGGAAAATGGCGACCAGTGGCGTATTGGTCCAAGACAATGTCGGACGCCCAATGGAACCACGCCATACACGATAAAGAACTACTGGCCATAGTTCACACATTCCACGAATGGAAAAGAGACACGAGAGGAAACCCGAAACCGATACGGTTCCTCACAGACCACAAGAACTTGGTCACCTTCATGACAACGAATGAACTAAACGAAGGACAAGCCCGCTAAATGCAAGAATTAAGTCAATACAACTTCAAAATCGAATACCGACCAGGAAAGGAGGGAGGAAAACGAGACGCCCTCACATGAAGAGAGGGAGACCTACCCAGGGCAGGAGACAAGCGACTCACTCGAAACGTGAGAATCTTACTACCAAAGGATGAATATTGGGACATCACAGAGACAGAAGAAATCAGGCTCGACATATTGGAAACAACTGGATTCCGAGACGAGGATGAAGGAGATATACAGAAAGCCAGCAAAAACGACAATCAAATCCACGATATTAAAGGAAACCTGGACAAAGGGAAGACAGAAATGAAAGGAACAGCACTAGGGCTATGTCAATGGAAGGACAACCCCTTATGGTATCAAGGAAAGATTTGGATACGAAACGAGGAAAAGGATATGAACAGCTCTTAATGCCAAACACCATGACGCCCCATAAGCAGGACACGGAGGGAGGGCTAAAACTACAGAACTCATCAAACGACGATACTATTGGCCAAAGATAAGAGAAGATATCAAACCATTCATAAAAAATTGCGACACATGGCGGAGAATCAAGGTGGCCCGACATGCACTCTACCGAAGGCTAGAGTCAAATGAGGCCCCCTATCGACCATGGAAGTCAATAGCTATGGACTTCATTACGGACCCGCCGAAATGAGACGGTTATGACACCATACTGGTGGTCATCGATCGGCTGACCAAAATGAGCCATTTCATTCCATGGTCGAAAGACCTAGACGCACGGCAGTTCGCCAATCTCTTCATGAAAGAAATAGTCAGGCTACACGGACTACCACACGCAATCAGCACCGACAGGGGGACACTATTCACCTCAGACATATGGAAGGAACCCACGGGGAAATTAGGAATGGAACGGTGACTGAGCACGGCTTTCCATCCCCAAACGGATGGACAGACCGAAAGGACCAATGCCATATTGGAACAATATCTACGGGCATACATCAACTATCAACAGGACGAGTGGTGTGGTTACCTACCACTAGCAGAGTTTGCATACAACAATGGATATCAGGAAACCATCAAGAACACACCGTTCTTTGCAAATTACGGAATCAACGCCGAATACGAGATGATCGGTCATGGGATACGAGGTAAACAAACTAAATCAGAAGACATGACTCGGTTACATGAGTCATTAAGAAACGAAATGGTGGCCGTGCAATTAGGACAAAAAGAATACTACAATCTACGCAGAAAGCCTGATCCTAACCTACAGTCAGGAGACATGGTGTGGTTTTTGCCGCGCAATATCAAAACCACAAGACCATCGCAAAAGTTGGACTACAAAAAAAGTCCGACCATTTAAAATTGTGGCAAAGATTGGGACAAGCGCATCTAAACTAACGTTACTACCGTCGATGACCATACACAAGACCTTCCACATCTCCCACCTCGAACCTTACAAAGACAACCGATTCCCCTCACAGATCAAGGTACCGCCTCCTCCTATTCAGCTAGAGGGAGAAGAGGAATACAAACTCGACGAAATTATTGACTGTTGATTCCACTACAACAAGCTCCAATATCGACCTAAGTGGAAGGGCTACTCATCAGAACCCGATAAAGTCTGGTACCCAGCAGAACACTTCAACCATGCAGAACACACAGTCCAACGATTTCACCGGCGCTACCCAGGAAAGCCCGGGGTGGATCCACGTTACGATCAACCAATGGTCCTCCGCCCCCCCCCCCCCGTCTTCAAACAACCACGACACTCACGCACACCAGAGACCCACGCCGAGCGTGTCACCCACAATGCTACTCCCACCAGCCCAGAATATTCGGGCTGCCCAAGAAGAGAGGTGCCGCACGCCTCCATGAGCAGGACGCATTGCACTGACGATCGATGCCAAAATCCATCTCGGCGAAAACAAGGGTCAGGCTGGTATCCACAATTCACCAGGAGATTGAGAAAACCAAGTGTCGCCCACGACCAGGACTGGCGACAGCAGATGGAAGCGAACCAGGAGAGGAATGGGCTCCACAACAACAATCTCGTCAGCGAAGAGCCAGAAGGGCCCATGGAGACCTCACAACCTGGGAGCACTGTTTTAAAGACAACTGCAAGGAATACAGGTGGGAAAAGGTACACGCTGGATACTACCCCAGACAAGTGGGAGAAAAAGGGACCCTATCAAAGAATGACAGGAGGGAACAAAAGAAGAGAAATGTCCTGAGGACACAACTACGAGGGAAGGGGAGCGAAAAAACCGTTCGGGAGGTGGAAGCAATCGAAGCACGGATCTTGGACCTCTGAAGCCAACTGTACCGCCCTGCCCAAATTATGGTGGCAAAAGACAACCACCTCGAGCGACTCGATAAGGAAAAGGAAAAACTCCAACAAACCTACAATCGAACCAAACAGAGGATGCCCCAAATCGGAGATATGCTGTGGAAGGAAGGATTTTAGCATCGTGGGACCGATGCAAAAGGGGGAAGGGAGCTAATGTCACAAACGGTGACTAGGCAAGGAAGACTCTCACATGACTAATAGTTATTAGTCATCGGTTTGTTATCTTTCACGCTATGAGATCAGTTGACTCCTAGGATTATACATGACGACGCAATAGCGTGTTATTGGTTTATTGTCATTAGTTGATATTTGACATGACGCACGATTCTGGTCATGTGGTTTATGTATTTCGCACATGACTCATAGTTATGAGTCATGGGGTTCACGCATTTGACCCCTTTAGGGCACTGACTTGTTTTATGGGTTTTGATTGGTTGCGAGATAGGACCCAGCCGACTCAGACGAGTCAGCTGATGGATTTCACACTCTGACTCACTATGAGTCATGAGTCGTGGGACGCAAGAGTATGAGTCATGCAGGGTTAGGGTTGAGGGCAGAACCCGTATATAAGGGCACCCTCGGGGCAAGGGATTTGGGTCACGAACCATCTCCTCTACACACCCGGCGATTGAAATCTCAACACCATGAGAATTCATCGTCAACATCCACCACCACCGCACTCTCAGTGAGCTGCACCTGCACTCCACGTGAGCTGCACCCTCCCACTCCTGCCTTACTTCCCTTATCATGTTCTTGGACCCTGGCGTCCTCGTTTCTAGGGGTCGTTTGGCTCAATCACCCCCTCTTTTCGCTTGCGCTTCGCCGCCTCGCTCAGCGTTCACACAGTCGGCAACACCCTTTCGCCCATGTTACAGACGGCTGGGACTACAGTTCGCAGTAGGAGAAAACATTTCAACAGGCCACGGTCAATTTCTCCGTTCTTTTCACCTCCGCTAGAGGCTGCCTAGTCAGACACGCACACGGTTACCGATAGTTTCCACGGTTATTGGGTCTCCCCCTCCTCTCCCCCTTCAGGTCTCGTCCCGTTGCTTGAGTACAGCTACAATCCACTCCCTCGGCTGGCACCCTACTGCCTTCGCCGCCCTAGCGATTGCCACGGTCGCGCCCCTCAGTTACACTCAGTCCTCCTATTGCACTGCCTCGCTGGCGGATGTCAACGCCTTGGGTTCTTGAGTAATGGTTGCAACGTCACTACGGTTTTAGTGGCCCCTGCACCCCCTTTGTTCTTCTTTCATTGTCGGTTACTTAGGGTTTCACAGAGTGGTCTATCAATTGTTTCATTTTGTTAGTAGTTTACGGCAAGGGTTTTCCTGTTGATTCCTCCCCATGTATCTATTTGTATTTTGCTTTTCGACCGCCTAGTCGGAGGGGGATTTCTTATTTTGTGTGGCTGGTGTGCGGTTGGTCTTGGACCAGAGAGACTTAGGTTGATGGCTTTTTCCCTGGCGCCGCTTGGTACACGGAGGTTTTCCTTTACCATAGCTAGCGCTGCACGTAGTCTTTGTACCTAGACGATGAATAAAACAAAGCACATGAAATAAAATAAAAAAGCAAAAAAGAAAAAAAAAAGGCAAGGGATTTGGGTCACGAACCATCTCCTCTGCACACCCGGCGATTGAAATCTCAACACCATGAGAATTCATCGTCACCATCCACCACCACCGCACTCTCAGTGAGCTGGATCCGCACTCTCTGGGAGCTGCACCCTCCCCCTCCGGCCCTACTTCCCTTATAATGTCCTTGGGCCCTGGCGTCGTTGTTTCTAGGGGTCGTTTGGCTCTACTGCCTCCTTTCCCTGCACTTGTTTCCCTGCCTCGCTTAACATTTGCACGGTCGGCAACCCCTTTTTTCGTCAATGGGTTGGTCGCAGTCTCGGGTTATCGTCGAAGCAGTGGCCCCGGTGGCTCAGCTCCCTAGTATTGCACTATCTCCCTGTATCACTATTCGGCACAGTCGGCATTGTCGCACAGTCCTGATCTCGTTTCGGTCCTCCCTCCCTCGTACATCTATTTGATTGGGCATACCCCTCTCCTCCCTCTCGTTGTCTTCGTCCCGTGGCTCGGTTACAGCGAACACCTTCCACCCGGCTTGGTCACCCTGGCGTCCGGCCACCATTCACCTCGATTCCTCCTAGGACTCGTGGACTCCCTCGGCCAAACCCGCCACACGTTCAACCACTAGCCCCGCGCCCCGGGTCTATATGGGTCCGGTAGTATTACCTTCGAGCGTGGTTGTGTTCGCTGATAAGCATACTCAGGGATCGTTAAAGGCCTTTGCGGCGGATGGGCTTTCTCTGGGGGCTCTACTACGGATTTGGGTTTTTTTGGTTTTTCTCACTGTTGGGTTTTTTCTTGGCTTTCTGCTAGATGCTTTCTTCTGGTTGCGAGTTTCATGTATATTTGGTTGTAGTTTTCAGCGCCCAGGCGCTTGGTGCAGGTTTTGGACTAGGGGTTTTTCTTCCATGGTTTCCACTGTCTTGAGGATGGGTTGGACTGAGTGGCAGTTTGTTGCGGCCATATCCTTCCGGATGCGTGCTATTTTGGTACTTATTGCTTCGGCCTTCGGCCTCAGCTAGAAACAAAATTTAAAATATGAAAAATAAAACGAAAAATTAAAAGAGAAAAAAACAAGGGCCCGGGATTTGGGTTCTTCACGCAACCATCTAAGTTCTTTCATACACTATACTTGCAATACAAAGATCTTTATCTATCACGCTTTCGGGAATCAAGAGAAGAAGCTCTTATATGAGCCTAGCCATCAACGTTGCTAGATAGAAGTCAACGGACTTAGCTATGGCAACAGCTATTGGGCTAAGAAGAAGTGATCGTTAGGAGACTATCGGTTACCAGCTGCAAGTATCACCCAGAAAGGAGAGGATTGTAACAACATACTGAATTGTCCCCTTTATATTAAGTGTATTTGCACTCGAGTTGTCAAATCTCCACATGCCAATATCCAAAGTGACTAAAACATATTTGACAGCGTGAAAAATGTTAATAGGGCATATAACTCAGGTTTTGACAGATCCCGTATGTGTAGCATACAGGGTTATTATGCAAGGATAGTATATCTCTCTAAATTTCTGTCTAAAACTATGGAATACAATTTGCACTACTTAACGAACTGCCTTGAAGGTCTATATAGTATCTTGGGTGATCTAATTGAGGTATATTACAAAGTATCAGAATCTTATATAATCCCCATCACCAGATATCCTGGTATCAGGTTTATAAAATACATAGTCAGCTATTTTCGTTTTTACAGTCACAACCCCTTCCAACATAGATACAAATCCATACCAAAACACTTCAAACACCAAATATAAATCCTCTGGGATCCTATTATATGCTTAAACTATGATATTTGCTATTAGTTTCAATATTATGTACTACAATTGTAGAAAAATGCAATTTGAACCAGTTCAGAATAAAGTGGGTAAACAAGGAGCAGTATTTTTTTTTATTAAATATAAACTACAAATGATGATTATCCATATTTAAAAGTACTTTGTAACATAGTTTCAATATGGTAACACTACTAGTTGTGTAGATAATTGAAGATACATTTGATTTTTGACTGGATGCGATGGTGAGCCACATCCCGGTGGAGAGCCGCATCCCCGTAAACGATATTATTGACATGAAGAATAATATCGGTCAGGAGAGTTTGGAACTTTGGATATTCCGGTGATGGAGGTTGTAACCAGTATGGGTTACTGGTTGGTTTCGAGTATCGGTTGATTCTGACTATGTTTTATGATTGAGTTTTCATCCTCAGTATGTTTTATGTTTAGTTTCGAGTATCGTTTGATAGTCAGTATGTTTTATGTTTGGTTTCGAGTATCGTTTAAGACTCAGCATGTTTTATTTATTGTGTCAAGGTTATCATTAGATTCTTGATATGTTTTATGTAACGTTTCCAGGCTACCGTTCGGGGAGTCGTTATGGTTATTGTTTACAAGGCGCTGGTTAGCCTGACAAAGTTGATTTAAAACCTGGTATTGTCCGGACTTAGAGAGAGCAGACTTCAACCGAGAGTGTCTTCAATATACTTGGTTGAACAGTTACTTCTTCAGTTCGCTTCGAGAATCCAGTAGGACTCAAACACACTTCCCAATTAGAAACTACGTGGTAGTTGCGATTTAGTAAGGACTTTGTTACAACAACTTTGTCTAAGCCTCTGGTACTTAGTCTCATTATATACTGCGCTTTGTTATAGAGCAACTATCGTTACCCTACCGATACCCGCCCGTACTCAGGAGGCGGTTACATTTTTTTAACTTCAACAAGTTACCAAAATTGAAGAACACCAGGAACCCAGTGGGAGTAGTCCTCCTGAGAAGAAGGTTCAACAACGAGCCAGAGACGATCAGGGACGATTCGTCAAGACACCTGCAAAGGAATAGATTTCAATAGCGGAAGCGGCTAGGCAACTAGCCCGAGAGAGCGCTCAATGCGGTCTAGCGGAATCAGCAACAGAACTCGCAAAAGCAGTGGCAGTCACCCCCGGCAGGTTCCTGGAGTCTCCGCAAAAAGGATTTCCCAGCAAAGTCCCACTAGCGATACTGGCATGCGAACCAGAGAGCGCAAGCAGCAGCAGCGACTGAGATGGCATGTCTGACGATGGTGATGGAGCTGGCGAATCAGGTCCTGCACCATTACCAGAGCCTTTGCCAAGGGTTGGTATCAAGGTTCCATCACTCAAGAAATACACTGGTGATGGCGAAGATCTCAGACCAGTGGCATTCGATAGGTGGTACAACTCAGTCCAACTCTACCTATGATTGAACAATGTATGTCAGAATGCTGCATGAGCAGGAAACTACTAGATGGTTTACACATAAGGACGAGCACAAGAAGCAGCATTCCAAGCAGCAGAGTTATTTTGAGAAAACCTGACGAGAGATCTAGTAGTAAC
>Ga0307507_10002057_pt1 | contig 43591 bp, 18 predicted proteins | sample 7_EM_MG_FD_207223 | JGI IMG/M metagenome (GOLD analysis project Ga0307507, IMG submission 207223) | Populus trichocarpa ectomycorrhiza microbial communities from riparian zone in the Pacific Northwest, United States - 7_EM | ecosystem: Host-associated > Plants > Roots > Unclassified | place... | reverse complement strand
AATAGCTTTAAAGTAGCTTTTATTTATTTAAAATATGTTATTAGTATAAAAGAGGTAAATATAATTATAGTTGCCAAATGCGCAGATTACTGGCAGGTTGCGCGTAGGCTGCGCGCAGGCTGCGTGTTAAAAAAACACGACATAGGCTAGTCGGTCGAGTTGCCAAATGACCTTAACTGCGCGCCAATTGCGTCAACCACCAACCATTAAGGCTATTGAAAGGGTACCATATTTTGCTAATGTTAGTACAGCTTTTGTTTCTAGTAAATCTAAAGATATTATTTTGCTAGAAGTTGGTAGCTGTTTAATATCCTTTATAGGAAGCTCTACTAAATTGCTTAATATAGTTATTTAATCTATGTTTAAGGTAGGTCTATATAGAATAGATTTGTCCTTAGATTTATCCTTATAAAGAGGTTCTGGTAGACTAATTGTCTAAATAGTGTCTTCTAATGCTTCCCTTAGTAGGTAGTTAATATTCTAGCTCTTAGGGTTATAGAATAAGGTCTTGTTAAATATAATGTCTTTAGTTTAGATAACTTTTCAAAGACTTAGAATCCAGATTTAGTAGATATTAGTTAAATTCTAGCCGACTAGGTGTTTAATTAATGCATAAGGAGCTAGCTTATCTCCTTTTCTAACTTGTTTATTTATTGTATAGGTCTTGCAACCATATATATACATATATGTAAGTAATGGTGGCTTGCTATAGGCGATCTTATACGAAGTTCTTTATCCTAGTTACTTATTTAGGGTTTAATTAAGTGCGTATCCAGTAGTAAGGAAAGATTTTGGTCCTAAAGATAGGGGTAAGGATACTTCCAGCTATATAGCCCTTAATCGTTCCATAAGGGTTCTTCTAGGTCATTTAGCTCCGCTATTTTATTCCTTAGTATCTAGTGCTCGGTATTTAAAGGTAACGCCTTTATCTGCATACTATGTCTATATAGTATCTCCCATTCATCTAAATGCTTATTTATTATCGCTTTAGAAGGAGATAACGTCTTAATAGAATTATATTTTAATTAAATGGTAAGTTTTGTAAATAGTAGGTAGGATAGTAGCTTTATCCTTATTCCTAGAGGTAAACATAAAGTTAAATTTAGAATACGTGTAATAGAAATACATAATATATCTATTTCCGTTATATCTAGGTACTTTAAGGTCAATAATATTAAATACGAGCCGTTTAAATAGTTAAGTAGCTAGATATTTATCTTTAAGAGATCTGCTATATATACTTTGCTAATAAACAAGTTTTATATTTAATTTTAAGCGGTGCTTATTTAGTAGTTAATTTAGTTAGCTTTACGCTATTAATATACTTAGGAAGCTGCTTAATAGTATTAGGTCCTATATAGCTAAGAATTTTATGCCATTTTATAGCTGTGGCTCCAACTAGTTTATAGGCTATTTAGCTTAGCTAGAATCTTTCTATTAAGAAGGTTAATTAAGTTATTAAATCTAGGGTACTTATAGGTTCTCTATATATTAGTGCCCAGTGTCCCCCTAGTTGTCTTATAGTAACTATTTTGCTAGTTGCTAGATAGTATAGTAAGTTTCATCCTAAGTGAAAATGGATATTGTTATTAGTAGCTCTTAAGAGTGCTACAATATTTATAAAAAAGGTAGGTGCTAGTGCTATATAAGATAGCTTTATTTTTGACTTCCTAATAGGTGTATTAATAGTAATAGTTACTATTCCATAAGCTTAAAATTTCTTAAAATTTCCGCTGGTAATTAGGTAGTCGTCTTTTACTACTAGGTATAAGAAGGTAAAGTCTTATTACAGATATGTATATCTATACTAGGGTTAAGTATCCAGGTATTCTAGAGTTTAAAAGGAATTTAACCAGTACTAAACACAGTAGTATTATATTATTCATTGCTTAACGTCTGATTTGGATCCCTGTTGGGCCCACGCGGACTACTCCTTATATACATGTGGGGAGAAAACTCTATTTGAGAAAACCCTGTGATCCGTCTCCCCGCCTTTTAGGGCTCGCTTGCAAGTCGCCTACGAGTTACTAGTGGTGCTCTACTACCTTACTTTTTAACCTCCTTGGGAACTACTGCTGCTGTAATAAATCTATAGACGCGCTAGTATTACACACTGTACTTTACTTCTGTAGAGTTATTAGGGGGCGCCTATTACTCGCCCCTTTACCTTTTATTACTATTTCCTTTGTAACCCGGAACTGGTCTAGTATATTTTGGCCAATAAGCCACCAGGTAGCCGCTTTAAGGCCTTTCTATATTAAGAGTAGTGTATTATAGTTTTCTATACCAGCTGCTAAGAGCATTGCTTCTTGGCTAGTGCGTAAGGGGTATAATAGTATTATATGTTTTAGTGTCTATTTTAGCCAGCTATATTTGCACCTTAGGCTACCTACTGGGATACCCACCTAGTAAAGCCAATCTTTTAGTCCTATTATTCCTGTCCTTAAGAGTGTTGCTATTGTATTTTCCGCCTTTGTTAGGCCCTCTTGGAGCCCTTGGGTATTTACCCCCTATAGCGTTACCTATGCTACGGCTTAGGTTCCCCTTGCCTGAGTCTACCTCTATGCCTTTAACTCCTATTTGTTTCTCCAGCGTCGGTCCAACCAGTATTATATTATGGTAGATGGTTTTCTAGTACTCTTTTATGCTCTACTTTGGCTCCTTTCTCTTCCTTGCTGTTGTTTTTACTGGCCTCTTACACGTCTCCCTTTTTCCTCTATATAGGCCTGGGCCCTAGCGCCGCACTATTCTTCTTCTGCTTTCTCCACCTGTTTTCCTAATATATCTTCCCTACTTTGGGGTTGTTGGTTCCTTCTCCTATAGGGCACCCTAGGGTCCCTCTATAGTTTGTTTAGGCGTGTTTTGATATACTTTATAACGTTAGAGTTGCGTTCCTTTTGCACCCTTTGCATTGCATCGGCTTCAATATATAGTTATAGGGGGGGAAACACAGTAGTATTATAGGTTAATGTTATAGAAGTTAAAGCTGAGTTTTTAGAATTAAATTAATTATAGATTCTGTATTCTTCTAATTATTCTCCTTTACTTCTTATTTTCTTTTTTAAATCCGTTTAACAATGCGTTTAATCTAAGGTATAAATAAGATTATTTTATCTACCTTCTTCTGGATATCTGCCCTTAGTCTCTACCCTTAAGCGCTTATACTTAACAATGTAGTAGCATTTATTAAATCGATATATAAGGCCGTATATGCATTCCTTATGCCATCTCAAATTTAAATTGGAATTGCTGTTAAGGTCTAAATTGGAATTAGAATTTAGGTTGCTTTAAAGAGTTATAAATGCGGAGTTATTAGCAGTTAAGGTAGAGAATGCTTGCTACATACAGTAGTGCTCCTTAAATTCCTTAATTAGATTAATAATAGATGGGTCATCTTTGTCCTTTTATTCTTTTTAGATAAGGTCTACTTCTAATACTCCTACAAAACTAGAAGAGATAGGTTTAATAGCTTAAATAAAGTTATAGTGTGGTCTAAATCCTTATACATCTGGTAGCTGCAATTGTTCTACTAGCTTATAGACGTTCTTCTAGCTATTTAATCATTTGTTAATACTCTGCTTTTTATTATAGGCTTTTAGAGCTATATATTAATTAAAGACATCATACTTTTAACCTAAGGTAGTAGGGGTAAGTGCATTCTTAAGCGCCTAAAGCCGTTGATATACCGTGTTAAGGCCATTAATAAAAGGGAGGTAGGCTACCGATGTTAATCGAACGATATAGTTGCTAATATAGCTTATAGCCTGCTCTCGCTTTTAGTATATACGTAGATCGTCCTTATACTCTGCGTAGATTTAATTATATATAGTAAGCTAGGTTTAGTCTAGCTGTGCTATTAATATAGCTGCAGGAAGTACGTCTACGGATATAAGTCGACTTAGTGGTTCTAACTTTAGGAGCCCATCTTTTGTCTTAAATGGGTTAATGTACTGCCATACCTTATTAGTTTTAGCAGTATCTTAAATAACAAACAACTATTAAATCCAATTAGATGGCTTATTAAGAATAAAGTTGATTTTAGATAAAGACTTGTTTATATTAGTTGTTATTTTTAGGATTTTGACAGGTTAGGTAGGGTCTAGGTTAGTGTCTTGGCGAAACCTTATTTTGACAATTTTGATTCGTTTATTCGTTCTGGTACGTTCGCCGGATTTAATCGTCCGTTTATTTGATAGGTGAAGAAGCTCAAGACACTTGTAAAGGTAGTAGAAGTAGTGACTTCTTAAATAAGATAATAGATTAATTGGTTAGCAGGTAGTGCGATCCGGGGTCATAACTGTAAGCTTTGTAGTGTGTAGGAATTGACCGAGCGACTTAATTCTTGAATGTAGCTCTAAAGAGTCTCTATATACACGAGGTAGGTGGCAAGAGGCTGACGACGACGCCGATAATGATTTGTAACTGTTACCTAATTGCCACCAGGTCAATATTGCCACTTAGTCGGTAATAGGTAATAAATAGGTAATAGAAATAAGTAGTGAGACATGCGATGGCAAGAAATAGGGTAGTGAGTCACAAGGTGATATCTGACATGGTAGCGGTAGTCGGTTACAAAAGGAGATATCTAATTAGTAGAGAAGCTAAGGACGTTGGTAGATTAACGTACAGTCGTTTCAAAAAGATCGGTAAAAATCGCCAAGCCGCACGACGCGCATCGCCCCCTCCATCAAAACAATACACCCCCTTATAACTCCACCAATATGGCTCTATATTTTATAAATAAAGGCCTATTTTATAGCTCTATTCTAAGGCTATAAAATAAGCTCTTATTTATATAATTTAGGGCTGTTTTGGTGGAGTTATAGGGGGTGCTTATTTCTAGGAATGGAGGGGTCGCGCAGAGCCTCAATTCAAGTTTTACAGCTACCCCATATAGCCCCACTAATACAGCTCTATATTTAACAAATAAGGATCCATTTTATAGCCCTAGAATAGAGCTATAAAATGGACCTATATATATATAAATGGATTAATATTGGTGGAATTATATGGGGTGGATTGTTTTAATAGGAGGGTAATATGCTGCTGCGGCTTGGCGATTTTTACTAATATTTCCAAAACAGCAGTACACCCCCTATATCCCCACCAATATAGCTCTATATGACGATGGTTCTGGAAGAGTCCTCCACATGCGTTTCCTGCTTATATAAGCAGATTCCCTTTGTTTCCATTTTGGTCGACATCCGTCAGCAATCACTTATGACTCCATAGGTATAGGCCTATATAAGGACCTATATTCGTCGTAGATAGATTTAATAGATTTATTCATTCGTTCCAATATTATCTAGTTTATTAGGTTATGAGCACCGGGCTACTACTAAGCGCCACGGTCTAGCTATTTAATAGTTTAGAAGATTGACACCTTACTATAGGTTGCATAAAGGGTTACTATACCCGTGCTAAGTCATATCTTACTATTCTACATTTGACGCCTTACTATAGGCCGCATCAAAGGTGACTATACCTATATACAAAGTCATTTTTTATTATTAAATTTACGCGTCAAATTTATTTTGTTTACGCGTTAAAATCATTTATCTACGCGTCGCCATGGGTAAAGACTATCCAGGCATTCAACGCCTTAAGAAAAACGGTTTAAATTGGCACTAATATTGGATACAGTTTAGCACGTGCCTACGTGGCGAGGGCCTTCTGCACATCATTTAAGAAGATGCGGCCCCACCCTACCTAAAGCTCTAGGAAGAAAAACCTACGGTATCTATTAATTAAGTACCAAAGGATACTAATAAGGAGGAGCGAGACGAGATCCTTAAAAGGTCTCAAATTATTGCGGATATAAATAATTTAATTCGCTTAGCCAATAAGGCTCTCTCCAATAAGTACAAAAAGAAGTTTAAATAGTATAGCAAGGAAGATAGCAAAGTCTATTTAGTTATCCTTGGTATAATTAATAATGAGATTATTACTGCCTTAGAGTACAAGCAAACGGCAAAGGATTATATTAATTACCTTAAGCAGACGTTTAAGGCCCGTGGCTTAATCTATAAGGCCAATATATAAGAGACTTTTATTAAGCTCCGCTATTAATTGGACTAAGCAATTACTACTTTCTTAAGCCGTTATTAAGAAGCGGTTTAAGGAGTTAAGTAGGTAAAGCTTGCCCTAGATAACAAGATCATTATCTATTAATTTATTAACGCTGTTAACGAACACTTCCCTATATAGGCTTAGATCCAACATAATAAGATCTATAATAGATATATAATTTTACTACTTTAATTAATCGCTAACCTCACTAATAAGGCTTGGCGGAAGGAGCTAGCTAATAGCTTCGCCTTATTTAATTAGGAGCCCAGTTGAGGACGCGGCAACGGTTATAGTAGAGATTAAGGAGCTAGCCGCCCCAACGACTGCAGTGCCTTATTAGGCAATCGGAGCCCTGCTAAGGATGCCCTAGACAGGTGCGGATGGTGTAAGAAAAGATATTAAGGTAGTAAGGACTACTACTAGATAAAGCATACCTACCTAAGGCCTAACTAGTGGAGGCCTGGCGAATACTCTGGCAGCAGAGGTAATTAAAACGGAGCAGCCTTAAATATAAATAAGGCCTCTAGGGGGATATCTAATTAATCCTCTTAAGCTACCAATTCGGTAATCAGATCAATCTTTGCTACGTAGGTTATTGGGCTAGCAGCTATGGCTTTAGGAACAAATATTAAGGACTTTTAGATGACCGATAGTTGCTTAAATATGTATATATGCAACGACATTAGGAGATTTGTGCAGTATAAGGAAATTAAACCTCTTTAAATCTAGACGGGAGGAGGCCTAATAAAGGCTATTAGCGTTGGATTAGTTAAGCTTATAGTTACCCGAACTAACTACTTAGCCTATATAATTATATTTACCAAAGTATATTACTATCCTGACTTCTTTACAAATGTCGTCTCGCTTAGTGTTTTATGGGGGAAGGGCGCCTTTTTTGACGGTCTTTACAATATAATTAACTTTGTTAAAGATAAGGCGGAAATAGCCTACGTCCTATATATTAACGGTCTTAATTTGTTTATCCTGTTGGACAACCCTAAATAACCGCGTCTCTATTAGGAACTTCCTACCAAGGACACTATACCAGAGGTCTCTTGGTTATTGCAGAAAGAGGTCTCTTAGTTACTACAGAAAGAGGCTTCTTAATTACTACAGAAAGAAGACGAGGCTACTTAGGCCTTATAGGAAGAAGATAAGGCTTCTTAGGCCTTGCAGGAAGAAGAGGCTACTTGGTTACTAAAGGAACAAGACAAGGCAGACGAGGTCTCTAGGGCCTCGCAGTTGGGGGGTAACTCCTAGTTGGGGGGTGCTTCTAGCGATCACGATATCGCACCGCAGCCCGTATAACCTCTACTTACTGATAACAAACTAAGCAGTGAGCCAGTTATAGATATTATTAGAAGATTTTAAGAGACAGATAAGGTCTCTAGGGCCTTACTGTTAGGGGGTAACTCCTAGTTAGGGGGTGCTTCTAGTAATTATAATATCGCACTATAACCCAATTAACCTCCTCTTACTAACAACGTATGGATAAGCCTTAACCAGCAAGAGCTTTCTAATCTAGGTTAGGAAGGGACTCCGCTAAGGGATATTTACCTAAGGGATATCTACCTAAGGGATATCTACCTAAGGGACACCTACCAGGAGGATCTAGAGCAGATTCTTACTAAAAAGAAGGCCACGCCTAGGCCAACCTAAGCCTCTCGCAATATAAGCAGAAGAGTTAATACACGTAATATAGCGAATACGCGCACGCGATTAAAGCCATAGCTTAATTATACCATACTCCATAGGATGGGAAGGAAGGAGCTAGCTATAAAAGCTATCTACCCTAACCCTACGTTCGCCTACGTATTCGTAAATGCTCTATTAAAGTATTAGTGGATAAAGATAATTAAGGGACTACCTCTAGAGCCATGTAATTGGACTTAATTTAATACAATATAGATACTAAACCCAAGGGGGATATAAACGACGTAGAGAGCTTGTGACGGACGATCAATTACAGCTTAGGAAGAGGTCAAGTAGGACCTATAGTACACTTAGAGAATTACGAGATGTTTCTTTTATATATTAACAGGTTCAACACTAGTTTAGAAAGGATCTACTTCTGTTTTTAGTAGAGCACTAGGGGGTGTAACAATGGTTCTGGAAGAGTCCTCCACATGCGTTTCCTGCTTACATAAGCAGATTCCCTTTATTTCCATTTTGGTCGACATCCGTCAGCAATCACTTATGACTCCGTAGGTATAGGCCTATATAAGGACCTATATTCGTCGTAGATAGATTTAATAGATTCATTCATTCGTTCCAATATCATTCAGTTCATCACTATATTTTATAAATAGAGGCTTATTTTATAGCTCTATTCTAGGGCTATAAAATGGATCTTTATTTGTTAAATATAGAGCTGTATTAGTGGGGCTATAGGGGGTAGCTGTAAAACTTGAATTGAGGCTCTACGCGACCCCTCCATTCCTAGAAATAAGCACCCCCTATAACTCCACCAAAACAGCCCTAAATTATATAAATAAGAGCTTATTTTATAGCCTTAGAATAGAGCTATAAAATAGGCCTTTATTTATAAAATATAGAGCCATATTGGTGGGGTTATAAGGGGGTGTATTGTTTTGATGGAGGGGGCGATGCGCGTCGTGCGGCTTGGCGATTTTTACCGATCTTTTTAAAACGACTGTAATCCACAAGCTAGTGGCCCACACAAGCAAGTGGCCCACCCCACCAAACACGCGACGCGTTATTCAACAACCAAATGGCAGCACCATAACAGCAAGAGGCCCTTTTTCAAGAGGGCAGAGTCAACCTAGGTGTTCAAGCCTACAAGCTAGGCCAAATTACATCCTTCCGAGGTGTTAAGAGGGCATATGACGTGTCCCGAAAGACAGTTAAGCGACACGTCAGCGGCATTAGACCACAGCGCGGTTCTGCTATCTTAAATCACCGTCTTACGCTAATACAAGAAGAGAGTCTTAAGCAGTGGATTCTATTAATGGATTAACGTGGTATGCCGCCTAGAATTGCAACCGTACGGCAGATGGCTAGTATTCTAGCTACCTAATACACTAGACAGCCCAACCCCATTACTGTTGGCCAGAACTAGGTGCGAAATTTTGTCAACCGCCATAACAATCTAAAATCTAAATATAATCGCAAGTACAACTATTAATAGGCGAAATGCGAGGATCCTATACTTATTTGAGCCTAGTTTAAACGCGTTTAAGACATAAAAATACAGTATAAGATTCTAGATGACGATGTCTGGAATTTTAATAAAACTAGCTACCAAATGGGTGTTATTGCAACTGTAAAAGTCGTTACTGGAACTAATAGGGCTGGCTGGCCTAGAACTATACAGCCAGGCAATTAAAAATAGGTTACTATTATTAAATGCATTAATGCCCTAGGGATCGCAATTCCACTACTTATTATTTTTAAGGCAGTAATGCACCAGGCTGCCTAGTATAAGAATAATATTATACCACATGACTGGTTAATTAGTGTCAGTGATAATAGCTAGACAATAAATGAGATTGGCCTAACTTGGCTAAAAGAGGTATTCCACAAGCATACAAAAGATCGCACTGTTGGCACGCATCGGTTGCTAGTACTAGATGGCCATAACAGCCATATATTACCCGAATTCGATCGGTTCTGCCTGGATCACCAGATAGTTGTCCTTTGTATGCTGGCGTATTTATTGCATCTACTGCAGCTACTAGACGTAGGCTGTTTCTTAGTACTAAAGCAGGCCTATGGACACCTTATTAAACAAATTATAAGCCACAGCATTAACCACATTAATAAACGCTAATTCCTGCCTATATATAGGCAGGCTAGGCAGGCAGTACTACATCAGAGCAATATACGGGCAGGATTCGCAGCTACTAGCCTAGTTCCATACGATCCAGATCGCGTACTATTACTGCTATACACCAAATACCAGACACCATCACCCCAACGTCCGCAATTAAATGCATCCTAGGCAGCTAAAACACCCTATAATATTACTAAGCTACAGAAGCAGACAGTCCTGCTAAGGCGCTATCTTAAACAACGTACGCATGGCCTACCAAGTCCAACAGAACAGGCCCTTACTTAGCTTGTTAAGGGTTGCGAAATGGCAATGTTAAGCGCTGTCCTACTTACAACCGAAAATTAAAAGCTACGTATAGAAAACCAGCGCCAAAAATGAAAGAGGGCAACTAGGCGCACGTATATAGCTAAGGGGGGTGTTTTATTAGGAGCAGAAGGGCTATCTCGTGCATAAGCTGCCCAGAAGGGAGTAGAGGGGGCAGTAGAGAGGGCAGCGGAGGCAGCGGCTGAGCGACCGCAACGGGCAGTACGCAAATGTAGCATATGCAAATCAATAGAATACACAGCACGTACGTGCCCTAGACGGCAGACAATTAGCTAGTAGATAGCTACAACAAATGCAGTTATTTGTGGTTGACTAATTACCTTATTTTGCGATCGCGTGTTTGGTGGGGTGGGCCACTTGCTTGTGTGGGCCACTAGCTTGTGGATTACGTTACTTGCTTATTTAGTAGTAGCTAAAAAAAAATCAATTGATATGATATGATATGATATGATATAATCTCGCGTATCGTATCAATCGGGATCGTTTGGATTTTCCGCAACCCTGATATAGTTAAGTGAAATAGCCAAAACACCCCTAATCTATACCACTCGGAAACAGGACGACGATCGCAATTAGCGCGTCGTTTGATGGTTTCGCCACCCACCTCAGTCTCTTTTCTTTATAGATTAGTCTACACACGAGTCCTCCTGTCCTGATCTAATTTTTACGGTCAACACAATGCGAATGTATTGGTGACGAGACATGACGTATGAGTAGCAAACGCAGTCAAACTTGCTTTCTCTTGTACTTTAAAAAGATACCTGTGTGATACGATATGTATTAGTTTATTCATCCGCTTCATTCGTCCTTCGGGACCGAACCTCAGAGTCAACAAGTCCATGAGATGGGTCAACCCTTGGTTCGGAAAATCTCCTGTCTGTAGCAGGAGGTTTTTATAGGACTGCAGCTTGAATTCCTGGTACTTAAAGTTGCTGAGCGGTACCTGCGTTCGAGATCACGATGCTGCAGGGCCTATCCTTTTGGTAATTACAAGGAGTGGCCATGTCTAAAACAGATTCCCTTGTAAAATAGAGTCGATCTAGAGCCTAATAATGGTCGTCGTCCTGGACGCGAAAACTACTATCTCCCTATCTAGCATGCTTTCATTGATTATCTCCCTGACCAATTGCCATTCTGTTCGTCTCCGCGCAAATAATATCAAATACTAACCATCTACAGTGGATTGTACGCTGAGAAATTCTGGGCTTTTGCAACGCCGATAAATGAGAGTAACCCATACCTTCAGTATCTTAAAAGAGCCCCTTAACGCAATGCCTTTCACCACTCCGATGCAGGCTCTGGACAACCATAACTCCTGCCCCTTATGATTTTCTACACCAAATCTAGCGCATCGCCGGCCTTGGACGCATCCCCAGGCCCCTCAGGTTGCTCAGCAACTTCGCCTACAGTTTTGCAGTCACGGCAGCCTTCCTGCCCTTCGTTGTTTACCAGGGGAGCATAGCCCTTTACACGCCTGCGTCCAGCATTGGGTGTAAGTGGAGAATAGTTGCACTGTGGACATGAGATGGTGCGATTGGCGATGTTAGACAGTAACTCGTAAAGCTGCTGGATAACAAAATAGGCATGGACGAGACTAGATGACAAATCCTGTCAGCAAGGGCGTATTGCACTCGAGTTACATTAAACCACAGAATCAAGACTTACAAATTAATGAGGAGAAAGTTCGTTCCGTACGTCCCAAGCATGACCGAACTCCCGTCCCACTGGTATGGAAGAGTGACCCACGTTGCGATCAGAGCCACTAAAAGTCCAATTCCCAGAATTAGGTCCATAATGTAGAGGATTGGGGAGCGTATAAGACTGGATGGTTCGCAGCCGCACTCTTTTTCATTGCAGAGAATGGCAGCCCCGAACGCTGATGACGCGGAGAGTGGGAGTAGTCCCATAGCCGGATTGAAGCGGGAAGAGGTAATGCCATGGATTAGGAGCATAATAAACGCGGGAGGAAATGTAAAGATGGTAAGAGCCCTAAGGATATGTGCAGGGCTTTTGCTAATGATTTTAATGTTGAAGATTGGCGGAGACATCTCGGATGAAGATTGAGCGTACTTTCGATGTCGGAAATTTAGAAGGAAATTGAGTGCAAGAACGGGGCAAACGGACTCGAGGGAATTTTATAACTTATAATTAAGATTTAGATTTTTAAGAGAATGTATGAGTTCATGTAGGATCTAATATTTAAAGGTTGCCACTGGTAACTCGAAGGAATTAGAGGCGGTGCCACTTGAAAAGCCTTACAAGGCTGTGTTGCTGACCCGTTGTCAATACTACATGACAGCGCCTCAAATATCCTGGAAAAGAACATGGGTATCATCCTACGTAAAAGAGTTGAAAGAGCTGGAGTACCAGTTAGAGAGTAGCAAATGCGGGTTCATGTAAGATAGTAAACAATAAGTTCTTGGCTTTGATCCTGCGAGGCATAATTCTCAACGGTACCAAAAGGTGGGGGCTGATTATCTCAGGTGCCTCAGCCGCTTCTCCAAGAAATTTGCGGCGTTGCATGGCCCCACTCTCTTGCCACAGCCCCACTCTGCCAACTCGTGCGAACTCCTAAGCCAATTAGCGGCGCGCACTAACTCCTGCGAACTCCTAAGCCAATAGAATGTCGCGCTACTCCCTACCCCCCCTATAACCCCTAAATTCCTCTGCAAAGCGTCTAAGAGATTATAGGCGCGTATTTACTATAAACCGGGCCCAATCCTTAACGTGTGTTAACTTTAAGCAACTATAATAGGGTTAATCTAGTAGCTATAGTTATAGTTTGCGATATAATTAAATTATAATATCCTCTATTAGTATATTCTAGTGAATTTAACTAGCTAACTAATGTATTAGGGGTTAAAGTATAGCCTTAAAGTTTAAAGACGTATTTTTAAACCCAGTTCTACCTAACCAGCCTTATTAACACAGTAACTATACTCCACTACTATAACTCTATTTACTATTAAACTTTATAAGGCGCCTCTTATACCCTATTAGAAACAGCTTGCCTAATTACACTATACCTATATAATATTTATGGCGCGTTATTGGCTGGGTATGCTCTCTTAGAGACTCCTATAAACTCCTACAAACTCCTAGGCCAATTAGATAAGCTCTTATAAACTTTTATAAACTCCTAGGCTAATTAGATAGCGAGATTTAGAAGAAAAAAGAAGATAGGCAGTAGGAATATAAATCGCTAGAGTTAATGGCATAGAGCTTAAGGTAGAGTAGTAAAGCCGCCTATAGTATAGATATTAGCTAATTGTGGTTCTATCCTAGAGACTCTCCAGTTAATTTAGAGACTAAGCGTAAAAGAATTACCATTAGTTATCCAGCAGGCAGGGTATATAGAGAATATACTATTCTAGCATAAGGTTATTAACCTCTGCCTTTAGCAAATTATACTTTAGACCTGCCTATAGCTTAATAACTTTAAGCCACGCGATAAGTAGGTGCGCACTCTACATTAGCTTATATTTAGGAAAGGTAACACTCTTCTTATTACCTATATAGGCTTTAGTAAAAGCCTAATCTTCTATACATATTCTATCCTTATAGGGAAGATTACTATCTAGATAATCCTGTTAAATAAACTAGGCGATAAGCAGCTGGATAATATTAAGAAGATAGATGGCTCTTATTTGGTTTTTATTAACGCTAAAATAAGAAGTTAGGAGAAGTCTCTAATTATAAAGATCTAAAAGGGGGTGTATATACATATACTTCTTAAACCTAAGTAGGCGTTAATAAAGTTATTCTAGGATGCCTTAAAGGAGCCAGAGTTGCAGTCTTGGATTAGGCTAGTTGCGATTAATAAATATCATCTTATAAAGAAATAGAAAGGCTTTTAACCAGCCTACTTAATACTAGGTAAGCTACAGATAATTCTCCGCCTAAGTATAGTTTGGTTTGCCTATTCTGCGACTCTTAATAAGAAGGCAAAGAAACTAGTTCTATTACACGCTAGGTTCTAAGTAGTTGGCTATTATCTATACCAGACTAAGGTTATAAGAATATCTATTAATCGTCCAGATGTGTCTATATGTGTACAACCAACTCCTAAAGGAAAGGTAGACTTATAGGAAAACCTATACTTTCTATTAGATAACTGTATAAACGGCAACGGAGTACTTATACCTAAACAGATACCAAAGACAATAGTTTTTATTAATGGTCGGATATCTATTTAGTAGGTAGCAGAGTACCTCCAGAATATACTACTCCAAAAGTTTAAGGCGTATATAAAAGGGACTAATAACAATAATAAGGCCTTTTATATTAGTAGCGTAATCTAGGAGTTTACCGCTACTATATAAGAGTATAATCGCAACCAGCGGTATATAGAGTTTAAGAAGCCCTTCTCTATTATCTAAATTATAATAGCTATAACCTCACTTAGTATAGGCGTAAATGTTATAGATATTAAGTATATAATTATTTGGAGGTTTCTAATTATAAATAGCCTAGGTAATGCGTGGCAGCGAATTAGTTAAGGTGGACAAGGGAAGAATTATACTAGTATAGGTTATATCTTCCTACTATACTAGGCATTTAATATAGAGGGGGTGGATAAGCTAGGACAGAAACTACTACTACTGCTATATATAGAGCCGCCAACCTAGGCGCCTTAGAGAGGACGCAATAGCTTACCTACTAGATATAGACGAAGTAAACTTATCCAGAGTACTACACCTGGCAATATTAGCGATACAGAGAGTATTACCTTAGAGAAATTGGCTGTAAGTTACAATTCTGTACCTGCGGCTAATAGTAACCTTCCGTTTTAGATAAGGGCTAAAATAGCTAGTTGCGAGAAGCTATTAGCTAAATAGAAGGACATAGTAAATAGTAAATATTATTAAAAGGCCTTCCTTACCTTCCTAGGAGAGGATAGGTTACCACTAGTAGTCTTAGATTATATTATTCGCGCGCTAGCTAATTAGTACTATAATTAATGCAACCCTTTACTATTTCCTGAGTTTACGTTGGCCCCTAAAGCACTAGCACTACTTTATTGGCTAAAGGCTGGCACCTAGCCTAATATTGCATTGGGATTTATTAATAATTGGGCTATTAAATAGGCAGAGTTAATATACGCTAGCAAATATTAATGCTTCCCTATACTATCATCTGTATTTATAAAAGAGAAGTATCGCTAGCAGCTTACGCATCTATATAATAGGAAAACGCCTAATACCTTCTAGGAGACACTTATAATAGATTCCCTAGAAAGTATAGCTCCTCTACTTATTTTATAGTGATATCGCAATACCTATAGCGATTAGTTAATTAAGCAACTAAAGAGTATAGTTAAGGCAGTTAGGAGTACCTATAAGAATAATCTAGCGCAGAGACGGGTAAAAGATGCTTAGGGTGGGGCCTTAGTGGTATATAAGTTGCTAGAGCAGCCGTCCATACCGGCGGAGTATACTGCGTATATTTAGTGACGGGACAATAGCCTTACTGTCCAGGTTGCTATATGGGAGGCAGTATAGAGCGTAGTAGACTTACCAGCTTCGCTACTTAAAAGTTAGGTTACTAGTAGGATTAGCGCGCTAGGCTCTTTACCTAGTACTCTACTTCTAGCTATACCGGAGGGTATTAAACGCGTAGCGCAGGTACTTAAGGATATTTGGAGACTAATCTCTACGCCTATAACGTATGGTACATCTACTATAGGCTCTTAGGATGTTGCTGCTCTTAATACTTAGGATACTGCAGTTCTTAACTCCTAGGATATAGCTAGTCTTAATTCTTAAGTTATTACTATTCTTAATTTTTAGCCTGCTGTTCTAGCTGTATCCTAGTTATAGGTAGTCTTAACACCTAGCTAAAAAAGATAAGCCAATAACTAAAGGGACTCGCCTACTAAATATTAGATAGTTATATAGGAGAGGGATGCAAATATAGATATAGTACTTATATTTACTCCAAAAACTAGATCTAGGCGTGTTAGGAAAGTAATACTAAGAGGTAAAGAGAATTTCCTTATAGAATTATAAATAGAGATAGCTTAGGGTTTTATATAATAGCGCGTTCTAATTAGTCCAGGAGTTGGCAGGAGTTAGTAGGAGTTAGTAAGAGTTAGCAGGAGTTGGCAGAAGTTAGTAGGAGTTAGTAGGAGTTAGTAGAAGTTTATAATTTTATATAGAATCTTACCTGTTAACCTATAACCTCTGCTTAAAATATTATAACGTGTTCTAATTGGCCTAGGAATTTATAGGAGTCTTTTAATTAGTCTAGGAGTTTATAGGAGTCTTTAAAAGTTTTGCGCTAGTGACTTAATTAATAATATAAGGTAAATAAGTGTTAGATTATAGTGAATATTTATAAAGGTAAAGTAGATAAGTTAGTACTTATAGTTATCTATATCCCCTATTTCTCTTTATAATACTAATACTAATAATAACTCTCCCTATGGCCTGGGTGCTTTTGTACCTAGTAAACTTTCTAATTAGTAAGGAAGCCATTCTTGCTGCCGCCTCTACGCTCCATCCCAGAGCCCTATATTTAGGTTATATCCGGCGTCCTCTATAGGTATTTTCCTTGCTAAGTAGTTAATTAAAGCTTTAGTAAATTAAACCTAAGCTTCTAACTACTTCCCTACTTAGAGAGGCTGTTTGCTAACCAATTCTATAGCCCTCCTCGCCCTTGCCGCGCTTACGCTCCCTCTATCCCTATCCCTATCCCTGTCCCCTATCCCTCTCCCGTGCTGCCTCTTGGCAGCGACGACGATAACAATAATAATAACGGTGTTGGCTAGTGGCCTAATCTATTATACGTTTTGTAATGCCTTATGTCTTAAACATTAGCTAATATAGTATATAGATTACTATTACCATTATCTCTACCTCCTCCTCTACCACTACTACCACTATTACTGCCGCTCGCGGCCCCGCCGCTGCCCCTTACTTAGGCTGGCTTCGCGGCCACCTAGCAAGCGGACTAATAGCGGCTCCTATAGAACTGGGCCCTCTATGGGAAGGCCACTATTAACTATATGCCTACAGTTGTGGGTAAATGGTGGTTAGACCTTCTAGTATTGGTAGGCGCCAAAAACACCTCTTATATTAGGAGGATTATGGAGATGGAGCTAGGTAAGTAGCTTATAGAAGAGAATTAGTGCTTAGCTTACTAAGTAAGGGACAAGGAGTACTAGGCCTACTCTAAAAAGGGTTCCTAGTAGGTAAGCAGGCCTAGTAATGCCTGTGCTTGCTATTATATAGCGGCCTGCTCTAGTAGGTGCAGTCTATTAAAGCGGCGCAAGTCCTAAAGAGGCTTATAGTCGCTACCTTCTCCCCCTTAGTCTCTTCTTCTAAAGGGGCCACCGCCGCCTCCTCTAGGAGCTGGGGGTTTGGGTATAATAGCATAAAAAGGCATAGTGTGGGATTAATAGCTATAGCGGAGACTAGTATCTCTTTATAGGTAAGCTTTAACCTTATTCTGGTTAGTTTAGATCCTATATAGGTAAAAAAGCCGGTATCCTAGGTGGGCCTAACCGCAAGTTATCCTTTATAGGCAACTATAAGGCGTTATAAAAGCCCTTATTCTACTTCCTATCTAGGTTTAGGTTAAAGGGGTATCTAGTATAGATAGATAAAGAAAGTAAGCATAGCGGGCCTCTGCTCTGGTATAGATAAATAGAGAGAGCAAGCATAGCGGGCCTCTGCTCTGGTATAGATGGGCGAAGAAAGCAAGTATAGCGGGCCTCTGCTCTGGTATAAATAAATAGAGAAAGTAAGCATAGCAGGCCTCTGCTCTGGTATAGGTGGACAGAGAAAGTAAGCATAGTAGGCCTCTACTCTAGAGTAGTAGTATTAAAATAGAGGTTGTTTTTATTCTACCGCTTAAATATACCATAACTGTTCCTACTCTCTTAAAGTGTATAAGCTTATAGCCTGGCGCGCGCTCTAATTAGTCTAGGAGTTTGCAGCAGTTTACTAAAAGACCTTTAGAAATAATAATAATAGTAGGGAACTTAACGCGTATTCTAATTAGCCTAGGAGTTTATAGTAGTTTACTAGGAGACCTTAGGGAATAATAATAATAGTAGGGAACTTAGCGCGTGTTCTAATTAGCCTAAGAGTTTATAGCAGTTTGCTAGAAGACCTTAGGGAACAATAGTAGTAAGGGGCTTAGCGCGCGCTCTAATTAGTCTAGGAGTTTATAGCAGTTTAGGTAATGTCTAGGTAAGGAGCTTAAAAGACATCTAGCTCCTAGCCTATATTTTAATTAAAGGTAAGATCTACCTTATCTAACCTATTACTAATAATATTGGTAAACTCTTATATATCCATAAAGCCAGTTAGGTTATTGGTATCTAGAAGAGGATAGAAAGCAGTAACCAAATATAGGTCCTATATATAGAGCTAGTTAAACTGCTTAATCCTCTCCACTAAAACGTCTATACTAGTACAGAGAATATTATAAGAGTTAAATAGCTGTAAGCCTACCAGCTGCCTAGGGCCTTGCGGTATAGCTAGATTACTTAAATAGATTATATAAGCAAGTAGGAATATATCAAGTTCTATAGAAGCCCGCGTATAAGCACCTAATATCTCCTTGCCAAATATATACTCTATTTTGCTACGCACCGTCCTAACCGTTGCGTTTAATAGATATACTCGGTTAAATATAATATTAGTATTATAGGTAGAGTTTTTATAATACTTTATCTTAATTTTATAGCTGCCATTTAGGTGCTCTAGTCTAAGATTAACAGCCTTATATATATTAGGAGACCTAAGCTAGTTTATAACCCCCAAAGCTAGTATTACATGCTAGAGTTTAGGCGAATTTACTAAAGTAAGATTCTACTAATAGAACAGCATCTTGTGGCTATAATTATGCTATAACGCGCTAAAGAAGTAGATAATAAGGGGGTTAATAAGCTGTTATAGTATACCCATATTAGCATATTTAACGGCATGCTAAATAGTAAGAAGTAGCTTGGCTTTTTAAAGCAGGCGACATATTATCCAAAACTTAATATTGCCGTACGCGCGCCCACTTAAGTCCACGCCGCTCTATGCTTTAATAGTAAAAGCAGTAGACTAAATATCCTTAATTATTTCTAGGAACCGCTCTAGTATAAAGCAACTAATTACTTAAGTAATATTCTCTATGCGTTCTAACGATGACGGATTAGATAGGTTAGATAGTTTAGGTATTATAGTAAGGAGACCTCGGCGCTACATAGCCATATAGAAGAGGGCTGTTACGCGCGCCATAAAGCCCTGCTTGACGATTGGTACTACTTAATAGTACTTAGCGTTCTCCTATATAAATAGTGCATAATTCTATAGAGTAATGTTAGATCTTAGACAATGGTACACCTTCTCTTAATAGTCCTTAGGCGCTAAATACGTGCGCATAATAGTGTTGCATAGGTTTATCTTAATATAGAACTATAAAGGTATACTAAGGAGCCAGTTTTAATGGTTAAAAGGATAACCTATATGGGACTATTCCTGTTTTACTAACCTAATATAATACGTAGTAAGCTAGTTACCATAGGCAAGCCAGAGCCAATTAGTAAAGTTGTTATATATAGAGCTATAGGGGTTATCTAGAGCCTAAAGTCTAAGCTAGTTAAGGAAGATATTCTTATAAACGCTATATATACCCTAGATAGTACCCTTATCTTCTATTATAGCACTAAACTGCCAAAACTTGGTCTTCCTGGTGTTAATATAGTGTATACTTAGCATTTAAGGGAAAAGATTACTTTTAGTAAAGACGCGCTCTACCCCATATAGATAAACCCCCTTTATTATATTGGCAATAAGGTAATAGCTAATCTTTACTATTAACTTATCTCCAATAAAGCCAGGTAATTGGAAGATATTATTAAGTTACAGTAGTTTTATTAGATTATGCATTAATTGGCATAGCCCAGATAAAGGTAATTCTGGATAAAATATAATAGCAGCGGTTATTAGTAAATGCATAACAGACATATAACTAAGCAATTTATTGCGTTTTGTGTCCTTAAAGTTTACATTATCATATACAACCACTGTTTGTGGGTTGTGCGCTAGGGTCTTAAAATGCCTCTATAAATATTAGCCCCTAAAGGAGTCTGCAAAAGCCCTTCTAATTAATCTAGGAGTTTATAGAAGTTTATAAAAGCTCTTCTAATTAGCCTAAGAGTTTATAGAAGTTTATAGGAGATAGATATAAAATAATTAACATACCTCTACCTCCTTAGCAATACTATTTATAATGCAATTTACTAAATAGTAGCTATAATATAGCCTAAAGCCGGATAGCGTTTTAAACACCCTCCTTTTTACCCTAGAGCCTATAAGATAGATATCTATAAGCGAAGTAAAGAAATTTAACCACTTCTTAGCTCTAGAAGAATAGATTATACTAGTAATAGCATACGCCCGCCTAACTAAAGTGTCCTAACTCTCTGCCTTCTAACCTCCCGCTTTCTAGCCTTCTGCTTTCTAACCTCCTACCTTCTAACCTCCTATCTTCTAACCTCCCGCCTAATAACTTGCTCTATGGGCGCGCTAGTTACCGAGAATCTGTAGCAAAGTTATATACCATATTAGGGCAATATCTTGCATAGTATAGAAGGCGACTTTAAAGTCTAGGTCCTCTATATTTAACGTCCTATTAAATGTATTAAAGTATGGCTCCTGAATAAGATGGTCTAGCTCTACAGTAAAAGACCCTACTGGTATAACTACCCCTTAAATATAGCTAAGTTGCGGATTTTTTACAACTGCATCCAATAATGCTCGCTGTTGTCTTTTAATGCGACTGTACCAACAGTGCCTAATTATAACCCCCCTATTATCTGCATCGTCTGCTCTAACCTAGGTAGATAAAAATAATATAAAGGTCTAACCCTCTTATTTTAGGGTATTAACTATAGCTTATAACTTCTTCGCGCGCCTCCGCTGTCTTATGCTTTGGTTTGATAAGGGAGGTTTAGGCTTACTAGTATTAAGTTAGCTATTATTATCTATCTAGTTATCGCTATTGGAGGAATCCTTAGATATATTAATAAAGTATTCTGGCGGGCTAGAAAGACTAGACTAGCTAGAGTAGCTAGATAGAGGACTCTAAATATCCAGCTTAGATAGACGCCCATTAGGGGCATAGTCGGGCTCCATTACAGATGCAATATATAGAGTAAGAGATAAGCTTTTAAATAGAGGTATTAGCGAGCTAAGCAGCGCTATATTAGGGGGCAATATATAACGTTAAAGGTAATCAAACTGTCATCTACTAGTAAGGCTATATAGCCCTTATAAAAGGCGCCCATAATCCCTTAGACCCTCGGAGAGGAATCCACCTCGGCGCTCTATAATTGGCTGCTAAAGCTAGCGCAAGCGCTAACGCTCATGGCGTACATTAGGCTGCGGCGCCGGTCGCTAATTGGCTTAGGAGTTTACAGGAATCACAGGGGTTACAGAGGTGTGGCGGTGCCAGCCGCTGATTGGCTCAGGAGTTTGCAGGAGGTGAGGTGGATTTTCTCTCCGAGGGTCTGAGTCAACTGAGATAAGGGGCTGAAGGATAAAGCTATCTGTAAAGGGAGGCCTCCACGTGACTAATTCTCAGCGACTTCTTTCCAGCCTTCCATTGGAACCTCACAAATATGGTAACAAATATATCTACCCTCCGATATAAGGAACTGCCATTTACTGCTTGTTGTCATTTATCTAGTTGAAAACAACCATCTTGCGTGAAAACATGTATCGTTATTCAGCAACGAGATCCGCTTGTTGGTCCTTCAGCCTGGAAACCATACCGATGAACTACAAGGGGCTCTCATTCACACCGAATTAGCTCTTTGCTCATATAACAGGATTCGCACCGGATTGTCCCGGTTGCGACATAACCAAAGCACGGCCATACGAAGCGCTCTCTTACACGTGGGGCACTGAGCGAAGCCAGGAGATCGTACTACTTCCTACAGGAGAAAGGGCATCTATTACTGCGAACTGTGTAGCTGCTTTAAGGGCACTACGTTACAAATCAGGACCAAGAATTCCCTGGGTAGATGCGATTTGCATCGATCAAAGCAATGTTGTGGAGCGCAGCGCTTAAATTAGCCTGATATCACGCATTTATATTAGCTACACGGGTTCTGCAAGAGGCTGCCTCATCTTCATCCGCTATCGTGTTCTATGGCTCACAAGCCATAAGCTGGGGGACATTTTCCAAGGTGATTCGTTCCGAATCCGTTCAAGAACCGGTTGAAATAGTACCATTCGTTCTTCGCATAGGTAGCTTTTATGCTAGCTGACACATCCCTCAGGAACGAATTGGAACTGACGCTGGGCGTCTATTTCACACCCTTTGCTCTGCTCGACATTACGGTTCTTTAGATCCTAAAGACAAAGTTTTTGCTTTTCTACCTCTGATCTCTCTGTCAACTTCCATTTCGGTACCTCAGTATGATCTTTCTAAACTCGTGGATTACAGCAAGTCGACGGCTGAGGTATTTGCTGATGTTGCTACGTTTTTAATCGTGAGAGTTGGCTTGAACGTTCTTAAAGCCGTTCAAGGGCGTTCTGAGTTGATTGGGTTGCTTACTTGGGCCCCTGACTAGTCTATATGCGAAACAAGAGAACTCGATACAGTCTTTCCGGATGCAAATATATGGAACCTCACAGAAGCCGAACTTCACTTTCCAGAGCCCAAGGAACTCACAAAAAGCGGGACTGTGGTTGTGCGCGGGTTCAGAATTGATACTATTGTTGACATGGGACATATGTGTAACGTCGGCCCCTAGCATTGGGACTTTAAAGTCTTCGTAGAGTGACGTAGCATTGCACGCTTCATGGTGGAGCTTTGGATTAAGGACGGAAGGTTTAGTAGAATATGTTTTCAATTGCGTCCTACTAGGTGGGGAACCTCTTAGGGCAATCAAGTTACCCACCTAACTTACTTCGGTTCAAATGCCTCTAGGATGGAATGCTACCACGCAGTCTGCAAAGCATACTATCAGCGGAGGTTTCTTGTGACATTGGAAGGTCACATGGGGTAGCGCTCCCTGAAGCTAGAACTGACGACATTGTCTGCACCTTCATCGGAGCTGTTGATCCATATATATTAAGGCAACGAGATGGCCATTTCATCCTGGTCGGATATTGTTATATTCGGGGAATGAAGTGGGATGGGTCAATTGAACAGCTAAACAGTGTACGAAGAAGCGGCTGCCGGATGAGAAACCATACGAATATTTCCGAACCAGATGAAGGCTCAAGAAAGAGAGCGTATATTGTCTTTCAGCACATCCTGTCTACCGAAGCACTCGTCATTCTTCTTTACCCTAGGCCTTCTCCTTACCCACTAGATCTCCAACCCAGGCGAGTCCATCCTCTTTAAACAGCTCCACCTTTGGCGCCTGCTTCTCCAGCCACGCTCTATCAGCCACGGTGCCAGCCTTAATAATTTTCATGCCAGCACGTTCCGGGTTCTGTGGCTCAGCCCACAGCGTGGTCCCGCAAGAAGAGCAGAAGCACATTACGGAGGGAAAGCCGGACCCAGTGCGTGTGCCATCAATTTCAAAGCGAGACACCGTCTCCGGAGCCGAGAGAAGGTGGAAAGATGAGACCGGCACAACCAGATTGGTGCTGAAGGCGGAGCCGGTGTTGATGCGGCATTTGCTGCAGTGGCAGAGAGCCTGGTTGCAATGTCAGATCACGGATACTGCAGCTCTGAATGGCGAGATAGACATACGGCTGTGTAATCCCCGTCATTAAGCTCGTACTTTATTTTGCCACAGAGACAACCTCCAGGAACCATTGCTGCTTGGGTTCTTACTTAATGGGGAATGTGCGAGAGAATTGGGGCGAGCCTTGAACGCGAGGAGCTCGGTGAGTACTTGAGGTTGAGGAGGAAATACATCAGTTATGAGACGTAAATTTACTGCACATCCTTGTCAGTAAAATGCCGAAGATTACAAATCAATTCGGACAAGAGCTAGACCGTTAAGACCGGAAAAATGCTCAACTGGTGCAATATCGCCAGTGTGAAAGAGAAAGAACACCTTAGCTGGTACACCAACAAAGGACGCACTCGCATCGACCCCATCTAACCTACCGGACACGGGATGTTGAAAAAGAGGCTTCTGATACTCGGAAATTATAAGAGAGGCCGAGTAAGCTAGTAGAAACTCCGTTCAGGGTCGGCGCTCGGAACTCAAACCTCGGCATCTTAACAGAGCACATCAGAGCTCCGGTGGGGATAAAAAAGCAAGGGCAGCTGAAACGAAGAGACCCCTGAGCTCTCCGGTTGGGGATTCCAACTCGCACCTCCGAACCTCTGGTCTGTTCGAAAGCTCGTTCACGATGGGGATCCGTACCTCTCAGCAGACCACTACGATGCGGCCGACCTGCCTTGATCCGTAAAGCCCTTCGGCATGCACGATGGCGCATCTAGAAACCTCAAAGAAGAGAGTTATATTTGGAACCCCAGACGCCGAATTGGTCGCGATGAGGAGATTAGTCGCGATTTGCTTGGCGGCAGAAAACTCGTTCGTCGTTCGTCGTTCGGTCGATCGTAGGAGTGAAGTTGAAACTGGCTCCGAGCTCCCCCTTTTCCTCAGCCACGATCGCATAGGGCACTTCTATATTTACACAGGGCTGGGTGGGCTTCGCCATCACGTGATTGAAGCTAGGCCCCTTCAGCCCAATTGCCAACACCACCACCTCAATCTTGGACCTCTCATTTGGGCTGACCAGTCAGGAGTGGTTTTTCTGCCCGTATAAGGGGGTTCTTCTGAAACGAAGCGCTGCACGTATGCAAGAAAACTGGAATTAAGATTTGGTTGCTAGGGTAGGAAATATTGACAATGGACTTGTATCACGTGGTTGACATCCCTCACTGGCCCAAAAGGGCCAAACATCAGAACCTTATCTCGAAGCATGCGGAGCCCGCCAACCACTCAGCGTCCGTTTTTCTGCCAGAATCCTCAAACGCGCATCTTCTCTCCCAGCCTCAATCTATCTGCAAAACCGGAATCCGCTGCCCCGTACCACCGCGATCACGTCGCCCGGGCAATGCTCGGTTCTCCCCAGCAACTCTGGTCAGCACCTTAATGATTTCTCTAGGTGCCCGACCAGCCGAGGGGCCTCTTCGCCCCGTTAACCAGGTGACACTGGCAGGGTGATGCCGTGCAGGATCGGCGGGAAAGTCGATCGTCGCTTCGCGCGTCGCTACCGACACTGCTCTTGCCCCGTTGGACCCCGCGCGTGCGGCCGCCGACTAGGCCAGGCTATCCGCGCCATGGACATTAGGAGGAAGGCCTGAAACCAAAAAAAAAAAAAAAAAAAAAAGGGAAAAAAGCGGGATGTGCAAAAACGCCGCTGAGATAAACGATAAACGGTGAAGGCCTTTGATCCGACCCATCCGGGGCGCACGCTTTTGCACAAATCGCATAGGTGGGCTATCCTTGTGGGCGCGCGGCGCATCGTGAATTGAACTGCGTGCGGCGACTGATGCGGGACCGGTACGGGCCTGGAAGGGTGGCCTTATTGTGTAGACTTATCACTTTTTGGAGGACGCGTCTGGATTGGCGAGCCGCAGCGACTGTGGCTGTCTGACCGGCCGGCAGGTGCTTTGGTGTGCTTTTGATAATGAAGACAAAGTTTGGACTTGGGCAATTCCATGGTCGTTCTGAAACTGCCAAGGTTGAGCAGGCATCCTTTGTAGTGATGTAGCATAAAAGAGGAGGAGAAATATATGGAGGGAGATCACAGCCAGCGCATCGCTGTGGCAAATGGCCGGTCTGGAAATTAGGAAGTGATGGACAACCACCTGTCCAACTGGCCCAGGTAGCGGTGCCTGAGTGAGGCTGCAGCGAGGAGGAACCTGCTAAACACAGAAGTACACGATGGCGAGTTTCGCGGGATTGTCGCGCGAAGGTCCCCGTGGAAGCAAAAGGGCGATAGCCTCAGCCCTTCCCCCTCCCCCGTGTGATAGCGGCACGGCGACGGCGACAGCGCCCTTCCACCACGACGATGCCAGATCATCGCAAGAGTCAGTCATATGGCCCTTGTCACAGAAAGACACTAAGACACGGTGTCGCGACAATTGGTGCCGTGCATAGGCGCTGATTACGGGATATTGCAATCAGTGACTCTTTGTCTCTATATGTTTATTGACTTTGAGGCAGCGGAGGGGCAGTGGCTTGGAGGGGTGCAAAAATCTTCTCGGCAGATTGTTCGCGAACCCAAGTTTACGTAAGCGGAAAACAGTCACACCTGCATTCCTCTGCATTCTTCTGCATTCTTGGTGCCGCGCCCGCCTGCAGGCTCAACCTTTCCAATGCAGGTCAGGCCACCCGCCGCTAGAGTTCTTCGACTATTACTCGCTGGGGGCAAATGACCTTTGGATAAGGATGCTTCTCGGACTCCGTCGCTGCGCTGCGCACGGGGCCATGGTTTGCACTTCACCCGTCCCCGCTATTGGCACAATTGACTGGTCTTTGGACTTCGAACGTATTGCATTTGTAAATGTAACTGCTAATCTAGCCAAAGCCTCTTCCCAAATAATCCTGCCAGTTTCACAGTCCCCCAAATTCCCAAGGACAGCCTTCGAATATCCTTTTCAGTGCGCAAGTACCTGTTCTTGCGGACAATGGAATTGATTCAATGATTGTCATGCCGAGACATGAATCCGAAACTTCGTTTCCAAAATTTGCACTGGCTTTCATGAAGCAGAGCCCCACTGCCAATCCTTTATAAAGCGAGACATATTTGGAGCGTTGAATGCGACCTGATGAGGTGGCCTATTTCAGGCCCACCTCCAGGTTGCGCACTGCTGCGCGCAAGTGCCGGACTTGATGATTGTCGCGGTAGCAGGCGGAGGTAGACGGAGGTCTAAGAGTAGTCACTCCATGTGTTGCCAGATTTTGTGAAGAATGCCAGTAAGAGCTATGTTTCAGCGGTAGTAGCCTGACAGGCGGTGCTCGCGGATGTCCCGCCGAGATGGCTCGCGGACTTCCACTCTGTAGCGCACGGAATCGCGGCGCTGCTGTGCAAGATCCATCTCGTATAGGGAGCCACGCTTCGAGGCAGAGCTGGAGACTTCAGTAGTGACCTTGGTTTTCTGCGGCCAGTCGACAATCTCGCCAGAGCGCGGTCGAGTAGGCTTGGATGGCTGCTCGACCTTGACCGAGTGACTGCGTTTTGGGAAAGTACGGGGAGGGACGTAGTAGGTGCGGTCCATGCTGAGGAATGGTCTGTGGCTGCGGTGCCTCAAGCTTCGCTCAACTGCTTTCAAGAGACCGCGGACTTCGTCGTAACCGGCTGGAATCTCCACGCGCACGAGCTTGTGGTCCTCCTCGTTGAAACTGTAGGTCTCGCCGTCGCGGTTGTAGATGTAGCGGGCTACATCTTGGGCAAGCCTATGGCCAGCTTCGCAGAGCTGATCGTGGTTCCGGTGGACTTCGTATGGGTTGTGGCAGTAGGCACACTTGCGCGCGTGTAATTCGAAGTTGTACGCAGCCCAGCTCTCGCTGGCGTTCACCGGACGAGACACACTGGTTACGGGTTCGGGCAGGAATCCCACCGCACGCTCCTTGCGAGGCGCGGCAGTCTTGGCGTGGATGATAGTAGGAGTAGGCATGGTGTCGCGACGAGAGACGGAAGGCATGGTGGTGGTCGGGGATTTCTTGAGAATGGGTTTGAGGCGGCGCGCCGTGGTGAAAGGCGTCGAGGCTAGTGGTGCTGGAATGGTTGCGGCCACTTTGCCTACGGCAAAGTAATATGTTGTAATTGATTTGAAAGGCGCCGGAGCTGGTTGAACACTGGTCTTCCTGGTGTGGTGGAGTATCGCAGAATTTATGGAGCGTGGGTGTGGAAAAGGAAAAGGTGGCAGACCCAGAGGAAGATATATGCTGTTGACCAAGAAGGGTGATCGCAGTGGATGCCTAGGGCTTGGACCGGGCATGCATGCAAAGGGCCCCCACAATGCCATGCGTGCAGGGGTCGCGCGCAGCGAGCCGTCAGGCGCAGACGCGCAGGGCGGTCAACCGGGGTCCACTACCTGCTCATGACGACAGGAGCTGGCACGGATGGGCAGCGAAACGCGCTAGAAACATGTTTGGCATGCCCCCGTCCAGTGAGTCTGACCATTCGGGCTGCTGCTAGCCTATGACTGTTGCGCAACCTCGTCCAGCCCAGGCGTGCTCCAGGAGCCGCGGGGTGACTCCCCCCGGAAGAGTCGGAGTATGCGTGAGCATGAACGTACTCGGACTGTAGAGTTTCATTCCCATTGTCGCCTTTGTCGCAGTGTCGTAGTGTCGCAGCGTCGGAGTATCGCGTCCCACCGTCCCAGCCCCCACCTCCATTGGTGGACTCCGCCTCAGGATGGCGTTGTTGCGCTGGAGCTGGAGGAATGAGATGGGGGAGATGGTCTCGCTTCAATGCAAAGCCCCGCTCCATCAGGCAAGGTGCTTCCTTCCCTGCGGTTTTCACTGGAAACCCCAGGCTTCACCTTGGCTAAGCTGCGCAGTCGCCCTGCTCGAAAACACCCTTCAAATCACCCTTGCGCTTGATTGAACCACCCCTCACCGCTACACAAGAAAATCTCCACGTTGCACAGCCTCAGCGCGCGGGTGTGGCCGCGACGAGGATGCGCGACATCCCGTCGCTTCAACCATGAACTCGAGAACGACTCGTCCGTGTTGAAGGTTTGTATAGAGGCCAGCGTCAACCACCTTGCCCCCTATCTCGCCTGCTGACGATTTGTTTCCCTCGAGGCTATGCGGCCGTGAAACCACCTGTCGCCTTCTGATGGCGGCGAAGCTATTAGCTGTCACGCCTGTTTGCGATGAGAACATCACACGCTTTCCACCGGACCGCAACAAGTCCTGCCTGCTCAAACCGATTGCCGTGTATTCCGTTGTTGCGTGAGATGCTGTAGTGTGTGTGTGCTCGAGCGCAACTTTTCGCCAGTCCGGGACACTTTCAGATTGGCATCCGTTTCTGGTTGACCGGAAACTTTCTGACAGGGTGGAAGGTGGGTTTGGCAAGCCTCCAGCCACTGATGAATAAGGCCCGCTGTTCCTTATAGGGCGAGCTCTATGGCAGTGCTGGATTCTCAAGGGTTGTGTGGTCCCTGCCGAGCTGATCGGAGCAATTGGGGCGGTGTCGCGTCCTTGTGCTGTGCGTCTGCCACACCTGCCAGGGCTGCCACACAGCATTACAATAGTCGACGTACACCCTCCCCGAATGCCACGAGGCTTCTGGATTCTTTGGGTACACGTTTGCTCTTGTTTGACCACATTGCTCGAAGTATCTCGATCTTCGTGGCACATTAGTGAATATCCGGTGAGTCACTGCAACGACAACTTGCCCTTCGAAAGAAGTAACCCGACGCCTTTCCGGTCTTCTGGAGTCGACTTCGGCCCGCACCGCACCATACCTCTACTAACCGTCCAGTCATGTTTGCCTGCCGGTCGGACTGTTCACCTGACCATCTTATAAAGTATATTGCACTTTGTTCACCTCCCGCAACCTCGGGGTGAGAGCAAGTCAAGCCTCAGACAAGACTCAGTCGCATTAACCCGCCGGTCATGACAGAACACGGCACATGGCACACAGCAGACGCTACGTTTATGTCGACCGGTCGTCAGTTTAGTTGTTTCAGAGCGTCATTTAGTTTTGTGCAGGCGTCCAGCCGTCGAGTATACCCGCTAGCCTGGGTATGAGCTTTTCTCAATACCACCCCCTTGGAAGCTGAGCCACCTAGGTAGCAGTGAAGCATTCATAATGGCTAGGCAACTCATCACACCCTCTCTTTCTGTCACTGTTTTGCAAAATCGGTCATTTCCCCGCAATTACCTTCTCTGGGGATGAAGTTCTGCCGAGCCCGCCCTTCCCGTCAACCTGAGGTGTCGATGCATACGTAAACCTCACCTATCTCGCCCATTTCAAATACGCCTAACGCCACCAGGTCTCAGCTGCCTGAAAAATAATCCCGGCTCTAGGGTAGGTTATCGGCTCCGGGCGCCGACCGAGCGAACATACCGTCTCTCTGGTGCCATTCACGTCGTAGGACCCTCTCGTAGAGTGGCTGAGTCACTGCATCAACGAATCTCTCGCCGTTTTTCGGAAAATTTATTTGTGCACTTGACTGCGCCTGGAAGAGCCGCAATCGTCCGTTAGTCATTAGTGGCCGTCATCGAGGTGAGCGAACATGTCGCCATCACTCTCGGTGTGTTCGAGACATTTGACGCTTCCCAAAACTATGGATCGGATGACGAACAGTAGCTACCTTTCTTGCCTGGAACATTATTTTCCATATTTGTCTTAACTGAGGTTATCAGCCTAGACACTTAGATTGTTCCCTTCCTAATTGGCAATAAATTGGCAATAGGCTCCTAAGGTTTCTCCCAGACATGTACGCTGACCAAATCCTTCAAAGAGGTCTGGAGCCTAGCCATGGTGCCACCATGCCAGAAGGCCGGTCTCTTAATGCTGATCGATCTAAACTAGGTCTTCTCCATCGCTCAATGCTGGAGATTTTTGGTTTGCAAACTCATCTCTTCGCAAATATAGTCATACTTCATGGCCATGATGCTCACCCCAGCGCTTTGCTTCTCGAGCTGGCCCACGGCAACCTAGTCTCCTGACTCTCGACGCATTGCAGAAGTCATGCAATTTAATCATCCTAATGCTTTCCCAGTGGCCCACGATCCTGACCGTATCAAATGCCTCAACTACTTTATTAGTTTATCATTAGTAGGAGAATACTACTCAGAGAAGGTGTCAAAATCCTGAGGCCCTAACGCTGGCCTTCTATCTCTGCGCTCACCACTTCCCAGCTACGTCACATCAATCTTCCACCACTTCGACCTGCAGGTATCCGCTGTCCCCATACTTTATATGATCAAGATCGGACGATCTGGCACAATCTACGGAATTGAGCAATCGTTCTACCCTGAGACCCTGCATGTCCACCCGCCACATGGTGAACAGCCGGCGTGGTGATGACAGAACAATGACGAAGGTAGAATGCAGATAAGGTCTATACTGTGTATATGTGCCCAGAGATCAAAGAGATCGCGCAATCGGTATCGAAGCATCGAAGCACGGCTAGGTAAACCGCCTAGAGCTAGCATAGATGCAGAGCTAAACTCCGAGTGAGGCTTGATGGGGGACTGCATTCATATAATAGGGATGCGGTGCGTCAGCTATGCATGTTACTGATTCAATTTTAAGTACTGCATTCCATATTATTGCTGTAATGTAGAAGCTAGCCATGCAACCCCTTCTGTTATCAAAATACACAGTCTCGCAACCTCATGAACTTCTTTCTCATAGCAAGGCGTCATTATTGCTTCTATTTTATGAGTGGGCACGTCCATCTCTGAACCTACGGTGACAGCGGCCTTTCAATGAGCACCTTTCTCTTACTGGCCTAAATGTCGGAGACACTACCACCTTAACTTTGCAGGCTATATTTGTGACATGTTATTCTACATATTTCGCAGAAGGGTAAGGACGTTGCGAAGATCGGGAGAAGTACTCGAAAGATCGTCCATAATAGCCTTTTGGCTTTGGGCTCAAAATGTTAGTGAGCTAATTTAGCATTATAGTTAGACGGATTCTATTCAGGAGAAGCACTTTCAAATAAGGCTGATAAAGGTTTTGTCTTACTTTTTCGGTTAGGGACACTTAAAATATAATTATTGAAATCAGCTTTGAAGTGAGTCGGATAAAGGAGCCATCCGAAAGTTTCATATAAGAATGGCATGACCTTCATGAATGAATGGGACCCATTCGATAAACCGTAAAAGCTTTAATCAGCTATGAATGGACAAACTCGATGCGAAGCAGTATCTCTATCTGAAATTTAGTGCACTTAGTTGACGACGGTAATATTTGCGGTAGCGTTTCATTAGTGCTGAGATATGCGCCGATAGGTTGCCACTATCACGCCGAGCCGATCCCTCACGTCCCAATCTTCAAATTCCTCGTTTTGTTTCCATCAACGACCTACCTCCTCGTTGCGCGTGCTGCAATGGCTAAAAAAGGTACCAATCCTCGCCTACCAAGCTGCCTCTCCCGGCAGGTGCTCCCGGCCTTGTTCCCTAGTCCGCTCACGGAGCGTCATCACCCCCCAAATCCTCAATTTCTCTCAATGCAGCAACAATCACTCGACATGTCCGGTATGCTAACACTTATTGTGCGCAGCCAAGTCCCGCACCGTCATGGTGCGCCTCATTTCAATGGCCATGACCGGCTATTACAGAACACTTATGCGACCGCGCGCACACAGACCGCTTAGCATGCTTAAGTATGATCCGATCGGTACGTTTTCTCTCGCTACGCTCGAAGCACCTAGGACACGACGGTCTGGATGCAACCAGAAACCAATGGATGCCATTGGGGGGGGGGGGGCAGTTTCATGGTGTTGAAACAGACTGTTTGGTTATGGATGGGAGGTCATGTTGCATGCTCAAGTTTGCGATGAGTAATGGCTAAGAGTTGAGATGGGCAGCACACTCGTGTCTAACTATTTCGACGTTGTTTGGGACCTTGTCGCTAATATTTTCTTTTCTTTTTGCAGTACGGAAGCAAGTCCTATTCCTCGAGCAGAAACGCGGCGGGAATAAGTAACTGCCCCTACATCAAATGATTGCTGGATTTTAGCTGGAAACGTCTGCGGCAGACTGTATGGGTTATATTGATATTGGATGAAGAACGGTCCTCCAGGCCGGATATTTCCCACACGTTATGTTACTCAATGGTACCCTTGAGGCGGGAATGGCGTGGGAATGGCGTGGGAATGGATTGCAATCAAGTTTACCAGAGGCTGGGTAACTCTGTACAACATTCAGCGAGCCTAAAGTCGGAATGCGCGAGCGTATTTGTAATATAATGCATTAGGGGCGTTCTGAAATTTCAGTAGAGATAGCATACGAGATATTTAATCTCTTCTTACGTGGCTCTTAGTGTTAACGTCTCAAAAGCATGAATTGAAACTCGTTCATGTTTCTGGTTTGAAATTAGTGGTGTATATCCTAGTTAGTATTTTACCTTTGGAACCACAACTACTAAATTATATAACGCCCTAGCGAAGCTATTTATGAGGCTGAACTCGCCGTTGTACTCTTCCTCACTCTTCAGCTTGGCATTCACGCCATTACTCAGACGTACAATGGATACTAGCAACAGCGAATTCGGATCAAAAGCAGGAGGAACAGCATAGTTTTGTTAAGACTGGTGATTAAAAAGGTCATCAACACAACCTGAAATATTACCATGCTCTTTCACTAACTTCTCTTCGCTTCTACCTTCCAGTAATACCGTTCCTATGCAAAACTCATAGACCTACGCGTGGCGTACCTAAACCGTTCCCGCGCATAGTGCCTAAAGTACCTAAGCTTCCGAATTTAGCTTTAGCCGTCAAGGTTGTAATAGCCTAAAGTGATTATAATGCCGGGATCACCTGGCCAATATGCTCAAACTACTCCTAGGGGTTTTGCGGGGGACATACCAGGGTCAAACAAATTGTCGATCGGAAGTCCGCGCGTCGATTGTAGGTAAGGAAAACTCGTGTGTAGATTAATCTATGAAAGAAAAGAAACTATATATACATGAGGTAGGTGGCAAAGGCTGACGTTGACAGTGACGACTGTTACGTCATTGCCACCTCGATCGACACAAATATAAAGAATAGACTGTAGAAATTGGTAACTTACTTCAAGATATTTAGGCTGCCTGGATCACTAACAACAATCAAGGAGTGCCACTAGCTATTCTTCTTCCCTAGCTCTAAGCGTTCGCGAAGTGAATGTCAACAACGGCGTATCCTTAAATCCAATGAGGGTACAGTACATCAGACATGCTGTTTCTGGTAACGTAACGGACTGCTACACAGCTTTGCTAGTCCAGAAGATTAGTATGAATAAGCCACATATCACATTATCAGACATATTATCCATTTTTCGGCTTCCTTTATTATAAGTTTGCAAGACAAAGGATAGATTGGCGAAGACGAACTGGAGCTAAGACTGCTTGGTAGCCACATTAGTGGTTGAGTGCTTATCACTCAGCAGGAGCTGCATCGATTGTGAGCCTCTTACTGCGTACATCATGTCTTACAAGAAGCTAAAAACATTCCATTGTAGATTTTGGCATGGAGCCTAAAGGTATGCCAATTATGCGGGCATTCGAGAACTCGCTTGCGCAGTCTCAAGGCTCTCTTCAAGGCTCTTGAGGCGCATGAAAATTCGTTGCATAATATTGCGTTGCTCGACTATGTATGCACCTAAGCACTTTCCCTGAACAAGAGACGGAGTAAATACGGGCTATGATATATATTCTCCCGACTAGTGTCAAGCACCCGGAAAGCCAAGTAAAGAATTTGGATCAATTCAAGCAAATAGGGTCAAATCTTCATAAGTTGGCGGACTTCTGTCCAAACTGCGTCCTCGTCTAATGTGAAGATTTTCCTTTTTAATGTTGACTTAAAACCGGCTGGGGGGGTTTGCCAACCTAGAAAGTTCTTTCAGCAGACTGTGCGGTTTGAGGACAATATTGATAGAGTTTAATCATTGTCCGAGGATACCAGTTTTACGCTGGAGAGAGTGATTCGGAATTCTCCGGATTTTTGGAAGCTGAGTAGAAGGAAGTTTATGATGGGCATATGCACGTGACAGAGGGTTCTCAGGGGATGTCTGGGTCAGGGGTATCCGAATGGGGTATGAAAAGTTTACCAAAAATCGGAAAATTGACACCCTAATATCTTAACAACCACTTAATAATAATTTTTAATAATTTGGATTTAGACTTTTATATATACTTTATAGCCACCATTGAAGTCATATAGTAAATAGCTTAGTGGTTTTTAAGATATAGCATTTTAGCCCTATTTTAGCCCCCACTTTGCTATATCTTAAAAACCACTAAGCTATTTACTATATAACTTCAATAGTGGCTATAAAGTATATATAAAAGTCTAAATCCAAATTATTAAAAATTATTATTAAGTGGTTGTTAAGATATTAGGGTGTCGATTTTCCGATTTTTGGTGGGTTTTTGAGGGTGCCAGCTCGCTTGGGGTGCCAGCTCGCTTGTGAACTACGTTATACATCTGTTTGACTACCATACTTCGGTGCATTTAGTAAGAATGTGCCAGATGACGCTCTCTGTGCAGTGAATGAAATCGTCGGGCGACTCTAAGCTCTTTTTACTAAAAAGGCCGCCGTAAGTCAAGCCATTCCCTGCTGCGCCTTTGGTCTTGGTTTAAAGTTGGAAAATAAATCCTGCAGGAGAAGCCGACGTGACAGGGTTTAACGAAGGTGATAGGGTTATGACGGTTTGGAACTTCGGGTGCAAAACCTGCACGCCGTCATGACCCTATTACAGGCAAAACTCCTTAGTACGATACCGGGTATATAACGATACATTTGGTATTACGATCTACACGCCCTGATCAAGCCTTTTTTGATGTAACTAACGATAATCTGACTTTTGACGATATCGTTAAGCTCTACCACCAATATCGGTATAACTAGTTGTATGGGAAGGGGATATATCTGGCCCATAAGGAGGGAAATCTATACCATTTAGGCTTTAAGATCCACTTTTTATAGAAGTTTACCGCTTATTCACCCTACACGTGACTCTCGATATAACAATACCATTGGTATTACGATACATTTGGCGCCAAAACCCATATCGTGCTAAGGAGTTTTGCCTGTACCTATGTTACAGGACAAGCTTTCTTAAGAGAAGCTTAAGCCCGAATAAGCTCGACCATACAATGCTTATCAGAGACCGAGCCCGTTAATTGCCTTGGCTGAAAAAAAAAGGGTCTTTTCAGCTCGGCGACTCTCTAGACTGCGCCTCGCATCCACATATCCTTCGGACGTGCTGTGTCGGCTGTGCGCCAGAAACCAACCTAATCTCCACAACTTCGACACCCTCCACACACACCACTTCAGCTGCTAGGAAAAGTCAGACAGTGCTCGGAAGAGATCGAATCTATTGGATTCTCGACGATCCAGCTCTCGTATTTCCCCAACGCTCTTATACCATAGCCTCTAGCATTATCATATGTTCTGTTCCATCCCTGTTGAGGATTTGAGGGAGATGTCGAACGTGCGGTACATATATTATCAGTGACTCCTTCAAATGGGGAGAGCAGCTTTCAGTTTGTCCATTACTTATTTTTCATCTTAATCTTCCAAATTTGCTCTCTAATTCTATTTCCTTTTGCTATCTCTATCTCTCGTTTTCAAAAGATGCTCCCTCTGATTATTGCTTCCCTCACCGCTGCTGCAAGCGCATTCATTCCATTCGTTCCTGCAGTTCCAGTTGAGCGCCGCTATGCATATGAGGGAGGAGGGTGGGGTCTCATGACCTCGGGCAATTGCCCTGGTGGAACAACACAAATGAGCGATGTCAACCTCTACATATGCTGTCCTAACGGCATGACCCAAGAAGACGGCACCGGCCCTGGAGCCCGCGTATGCTGTGTTGATGGTAAGGATATCCACAATCGACCTACTTTATATTAAGTTGATAAAGAACAGGCGGAAGCTGCCTTACGGCGCTGCAAGCAACTCCATTCTGCGCTGACAGCACCTGGGTTCTCTGGAATGCTACCTCACAGGACCCAGGACACACTTACTTCTGCTGTTAGTAGAACCAGGTTGGTACGCAGAATATGGACTGCGTTGGTGCAGCCACCAATGTTGCTGCAACTCTTTCGGCAGACAAGGTAGGCGAATTGCCAGAATTCTTTGGGACTGGCGCTGACAAAACTTTCTCAATAGCTCGGACAGCCCTCACCCACCGGACTAGGAGCTGCGACTTTTTCAGGTGCAACAGCCTCTGGCTCAGCTTCCATGACCACTGGATCAGCAACTTATTCGACGACGACCACGGGCACATCGACTGCTTCGGCTTCCCATGGCGGTCTTGGTGGCTTGATCTCGGCTGTCGCGTCACACGTCACGAGTGATGCTACTGCTCTGATGCCGTTGAGCTTGGAAACATTTGGGCGTAGGGTCTTTGGGTTTGGAAGCGGGGTTGCGGGTATTGCTGGAGTTGCTGCCGTTGTCTTCGCTCTCCGTGTTTAGTTGCTAATACGCAGTGCTGGCGACCCATGTCATTTCTAGTTTAAGAGTCTGTGATTCCCCAATTGTCTGATGAATGTAATTCTAGTTCCACCATGCCTTCGTTGGTTGTTTATGCGAGTGGCGGTTGGTCTCTCTACACGAAAGGCAGAGCAGCGCTCCGGAGCGCTCAATTAACTCTTTATTTTCTTACTTTTATCGCCAACGGTTCTTTTAATTCGGACAGGATCCGGACAGTAACTCTTAGCAGTAACTTTACTGTCCGAATCTTTTGCCAAGTTCAATTCTGCCGGTGTAAAATTAGTGGCTTGGAGCTTGTTTTTAGTGTTGTAGATCTTGATTTTAGAGCCGAATATTAATTAACTGGTGTAAAGCCACTGCGTCGCAATTAAGCCATACTTAAGTTGTAATCTGCACCTGTATTATAAGCCTTGGCGTGGTGTTGTATATAAAAATACTTAATTATAAGGTTTAGAAAGGGGTTATAAATTAATTAAATTGCAGATATTATAATACAAAGTCTCCGCAACGTAGTGGTATGGTAAGTTCTGCAATCTTTAATTTAATTTGGAGCTAGCCCAATGTGATTATACCACTTTTCCCAAAGTTCTTAAGTGGCCCTAGGTAATGATGCAAATATATAGGTTTAATATAACTTGGGGCGTTAAAAATAAGATAAGAATAATATAATTGATTTAAAGCCTTGCTAATACGTAATTTAATAGGAAGTAACCTTTTTTTTAAATGTTTTTAACACGCTACTAATAGGAACTGAACCCACAACCTTCTACTGCCTAATTAGGCCAAGGGCCTTAGCGGTGATGTAATAAGGCTTATAAGGCTCTGCGGCGATATAATAAGGTAAGGCTCTGCGGCTCTGCGGCGATGCAATAAGGCTTATAAGGCTCTGCGGCGATACAACAAGACTTAGCGCCAAGCATTAGAAGGAAGTTAAGGCTGCTTAGTTACTATAGGAGACCCATAGTGCTTGGGGTAGTGTTAAACTTTAGGAGTATTAATTATTTAGGATGTCTCTATTACTATAGAGGAATTATTAGAGTTATAGGGGTTATTAGAGTTACTAAAGTCTTGGCTAGAGGACGTTGTAGGTAATTCTAGTAGATAAACAAATATATTTAATAATATTAACTCCTGCTCTGGCTCTACCCTTAATATAGGTGCTTTAGGTAAGCAACCCTATAATAAGTTATTTAATAGAGACTTCTTTATAGGCTTTCTAGAGGCTATAGGTAAGGTTAGTAATTAACATTTCCGCTTCTTAGCAGCTGCTTATAGTAAGTTTTATAGTAAGCACTATAATCTCCCAGGCGCGGTTAATGTAGGTAGTGCATTTAATAACTCTATACTCTTAAATATTTTAAGCTCCTTATATATACCCACTGCCAGCCACTACCTGTTCCTTTGTTGCTTCTTATATTGCTTTGCCTGCTCTTTATTCCTTACTACTCTCTTAGCTTGCTTAAGGCTAGTAAGGCCATACCTTCTAGCCTTGCCCTTCTTCTTAAACTCTACCTTTAAAGTTTAAATAGTATTAGGTAGCTCTACTGGTATAAAGTTATTCTTATTATATAGCTTTCTAAATTTAAGAAGGAGCTGTTAAGTCTACCGCTAAAATAAGTCTATAAGAACTTCTGCCTGCTTAGGTGGGTATATCTTTATAATTGCGTTATAGACCGCACTTACTGCACCTAACACTATGTCTGCTCTACCATTACTAAAATAATTACTGTTGGTAATAGCCTTATTATTAGCGCTAAGTTAGGTAGTGTAGCTTAGCTGCTAGTTAAACGCAATAGCAGGCAGCCTATTAAGTAGCCACCGTAGATGGAGAAGACTTAGTAGTAGCAACGCTAAGTCTTGCATAGCCTTCTCCATCTAATAATAATATAGGAGGCTATATTAAACAGGAAGGTTGCAGTTGCCTTATACTAAATAGCAACCGTATTTGCTGTGGCTGTCCTTAGTATTAAATCTACAAGTATAGAACTCTAGGAGTCGCTAACTTATATAAGCAATAACTTAATTTTTCTTAAGCAGTCTATGCCTTTGGTAGTCCTTATTAAGTTAGCCAAATTACCTATAGTTAGATTTAATAATTTCCCATTTATCTTATATAAGCCTAATAGCCTTATTGGTTACCTAACCCTATAGCAACCAAAATACATAAGTATCTTAAAGCTAGAAAGACTCCCTATAATCCTTATACTCTAGCATCTTATACTCTCTAAACTTCTTATTAATTATTAACTTAATCTAGGTAGCGACTTCTAACAATCCAAGCTCTTTATACAGCCTTACTTTTATCCTTAGGTAAATTAACTCACCTTGCTATAAGGTATTGGCACTAAAATTATAGTAGTGGCGTATATATGCTCTGTTAAAGTAGGCTTCCTTTAGGCGCTAATGTTCTTTAACTTTAAGAGCCTCTAGCTAGTTAAGTTAATATATAAATACAGCATAATTAGCTTTGAGTTTGACAGGATTCTCTAACTTAATATACTTCCATATTAACTCTTTTAAAGGCTTCCGCTTCTCCTTAGTATAACAGCCCCTGTTAACTAATATAGTCTTAATATTTTTAGCAACGTGTCACTTATAAAGTTGCATTTAGATATCCTCCTCTATGAGCTTCTCTATGGCTAATATAAAGCCAGCTGCCCGCGAAGCCCTACTGCACGCGTCTACGTCGCCGCGGGTGGAAACATCATCTGGAATCCGTTCCTCTTGATGGCCAAGTGCAGAGGCGATGGTAGAGAGCCGTCGCAGCGCGTGCAGCGCTGTCGTGGCGACTCTGTGGTGTTGAGCCCGCGACGCATACGAAGCATCGTACAAAGCATCGCCCTTAACAACACTAGGAGCCTTACTGCCTCCACTTGGAGCTCCTGTTCTACCATCTAGGGAGGCCTACCAAGGGAAACTGGGATACGAAAACCACCCGATATACGACTACCTGGTTCGCAGCCAGGCCCGAAACTGGCCTTATCCAGCCAGTCAACATGGATGCGTCCTAGACGTATAACAGGACACCCTTAGGCTTACACTAGCTCTGAGATCACAAAGGGAATGCGACAAGGGCGTAGGGATCCTCTTTTTATAAGAACTTGTTAAGGTTAACGCGTTGTAGGCACCTCATACGAAACTTATTAAGGCCCCAAGGCCACCGCGAAGAACTTGTTAAGGCCCTGCCTAAAGAACTCGTTAAGACCCCTCTAAGGGCCTATCTGGTATCCGGTATACCTAGGTAACTTAGAAGAGGGTCTTAATAGGCGTGGTGCGCGTGACCTGGTCGACAGCGACAGCGACGCGACAGCGACGCGATGGCGACGCGACGGCGACCAGACGGCTCAACGAGGTGGAAACACGGGTAAAGCTCTAGGCAGCGGAAACACAGGCCAGCTTTAACGGCCCCATGGCGTTTAACTTAGTCGACTTACAGTTAACCTATAGTCGACTTACAGGCAACTCACAGGAGGGTCTTAATAGGTGTGGTGCACGCAACCTAATACGCATATGCATAAGGCAACTTACAGGAGGGTCTTAATAGGCGTGGTGCACGCAACCTAATGTATACATATAGGGGAGGCTATAGGGGAAATATAGGCCAGTCAGACAAGGACTTGACAGTTAGAGACACAGGCTAGCTTATAGGAAGGGGGGACACAAGCTTAGTTAGTAGGAGAGGGGGGAGTAGGTCGCCTAGCACGGGACCTATCTCTATGGCCCCCTCCTGCAAGACACGGTCGGCCTGTTATAAGGAGACTCCTATAGGCAACGCGAAACGGGAACTGGTAGTAGTATAGGGTGTTGCGCCCCTACACTACTACTAGCCTCCTGTGGGGCGTAGTATGTAGCAGCTACTGCTAGCTCTAAGGACCTTACCCCTTAGCTAGGCTCTAACCCTTAGTGCACCTGGTAGGCAGGCAGGATTATACCCTAGCTAGAGAGACTGCTACATGGCTTAAGAGAACGGATGCGCGTATTAGTATATTAACAGACAGAACCGTTCGCCTCTAGGGCGGTACGCTGGTGAGATATACTTAAGGAGTAAACAGGAGTTACTCAGGCGGAAGAGGTTCTGGCCCGGCCTTGACCATAGAGGTAGTGACGCCCAAAGGTGGGAATAAGCTACTGAAAACTGGGGTAAAGGCCTGGATAAGCAGGCATGTCAAACTCTACTATATTATAGCTAATATATAACTACCTGCGACAGGTAGAGTGCCTACTAAGAGCTATAGACAACGGGGGCCTTAAGCTAGCTACCCCCCCAGGTGCAATTATATGGCAATGGGGCACCGCCAAAAGTACAATTAACCTCACAATTATAGACGAAAACCTATACCAGAGACTCGAAAGGTGCTCCCCTAAAGAAGAATAGGCACTTACCTCAGACTATATCCCTATCTAGATACAACTAGATCTGGACATCAAGGCGTAACCAAATGGTAAAAGATACGCAATAAGGAAGCTTAACGTAGATAGCTTCCTTAACACAATTAAACAACAACTCTAAGACCTAGAAGAAATCCACCCAATACCAAACAAGCGAGGCTTATTAGCTACCCCTAAGGAAATTAATTAAAGACTAGAAAGGATCTAGGTAGTAATTAAAAGCAGGCTAAAAGAGCACTGCCCGATTTTAAAACCAGGCCCCTACGCGCGACACGCATAGTCCGCACAGTGCGCGGCCCTTATAGCTGGCCAACAACGAGCAAGGAGGAAATACATAAGCAGCCACAATTCTGAGGACAAGAGATAATATAAAGACACAAGAAACTAGCTAAAGAATACCCTAAAAAAAGAAGCAAGGAATAACTAGAGACGGTTTATAAATAAATATACTACTAACCTAAGTCTCCCCTATAACAAGGGCCTTTAGACCATAGCGAAATGGGTAAAGAAAAAGGCAGGACGCCTAGTAAAAGATCTATACCTACTACCCCTATAAAGAGCAGGCGAACTATAGGCTATAAGCAATAATAATAAGAAAGCAAAGATCCTTATAGAAAGATTTTTCCCTTAACCGGCTCTAGCAGACCTTAGCGATATTACTAGTAAAACACCGGTAACTCGCCTAAGGGTTAACAGCAACATAACAACTAAAGAAATGGCTAGAACTATTAGCCGCCTTTTAAACAATATAGCACTAGGACTAGATAGGATCCTAAACAAAGCCCTAAAGACCTATAGACCACTTATAGCACCTTGGCTTGCAGATATAGCCAGAGCATACTTTATAATAGGCTACTACCCACAACTTGGAAGATCTATGACGACGGTTGTCTTATAAAAAGAAGGTAAAGTAGACTACTTAATCCCAGGAAGCTACCGCCCTATTACCTTAGAAAACACCCTAAGCAAGATCTTAGAAAAGGTTATAGTGGACTATATAGTAGACACGGTAGAGGAACACGCCCTACTACCATAAAGCCAAATAGGGGCAAGAAAGAATCGCTTAACGCTATCAGCACTTATACTACTCGCTACTACCATTAAAACTGCATGGGCTATACGAAAGGACTTTATAGTATTAATACTTAGCCTAGATATTAGCGGCGCCTACAATAATATACCCTATAAGCGTCTCCTATATATCCTTAGGGCAAAGGGCTTCCTAAAATAGATTATTTAGATTATTTAAGGATTTATAGGCTAGAAAGAAATATTACTGGTCTTTAGCAGATACTAGAGCCCCCCTATTACAGTCGTAATAGAAATACTATAAGGATTACCTCTGTCGCCTATACTCTTCCTCTTCTTTATAAGTAACCTACTTAACACCTTTAAGGAAGGGGCGACCTAGGGGATAGGCTTTATTAATAATATAAACCTAATTACATATAGGCCAATAGCCGTAGAGAACTACAGGACACTAGAGAAAGCCTATAACACCTATATAGAATAGGTAAGATGACATAGAGTCCAATTCTTACTAGAGAAATACCAGCTAATCTATTTTATAAGAAAACGTAACCAATCTATAGATCTTTAGTATACAATTTATATCTAAGGCTTTAGGGGTTAACTGGTTTAAGGCCTAAGGGTATTAGGAGTGTGGGTAGACAGCAAGCTCTAATAGAGCGCATATACAGCGTAAGTGGCCTATAAGGGCCAAGCACAGTATATCGCCATATCCAGGATTGTTAATTCTATATAGGGTCCATACTTCTAGAGGTCACGCCTACTATATATAGCAGTTGTCCGGCTAACCATAACATATAGATCTAGCATTTGGGCCACTGGAGAAACTAAAAAAGGCCCCCCTAAATTACTCCTTAAACCACTCTAAAGGGTCTAAACAGCCTGCCTTAGGAGTA